>Ga0247807_10001924_pt1 | contig 11754 bp, 11 predicted proteins | sample UWRJL074202C1_FD_179931 | JGI IMG/M metagenome (GOLD analysis project Ga0247807, IMG submission 179931) | Plant litter microbial communities from Arlington Agricultural Research Station in Wisconsin, United States - UWRJ-L074-202C-1 | ecosystem: Environmental > Terrestrial > Plant litter >...
CGAGAATAAAATTATTCACCGCGATAGCAACGGAGTGATTTTAGAACACGGAGATTCTGTAGTTTTAATCAAAGATCTTAAAGTAAAAGGATCAAGCATGGTAGCCAAACAAGGAACTGCCGTACGTAACATTCGTTTAGATCATGAAAATGCAGAATACATTGAAGGAAAAGTAGATGGTCAGCAAATTGTTATCATTACACAATACGTGAAGAAAATATAGGTTTTTTAAGGTGCAAAGGTTCTGAGGTGCTAAGTTTCAAAGGTTTTTTTATTGCTGGCGCAATTTTAAACTTGAAACCTCAAACAAAAAGACTTAAAAAACTTGAAACAAAAAAAACGGGTCATTCAATGAATGACCCGTTTTTTATTGGTATGAATGTAAATTATTTTTGGAATAATTTATTGATTTGATCTTTTACGAAAGGCTCAGAAACACTGTTTGTAGCTGAACCAGCTTCTTTACTAGAAACCATAAATTGAACTGTAGCTTTCTCAGGTAAAACACTTCCTGTGTAATGTAACCAGATATAGTTGTTTGGTAATTCTAATTTAATATCATACAATGGGCTTGCGCTGAAACCACCCATAATGATGTTGTATAGACTTGTGTAATCGTTATTTAAGTTTCTAAATGAAAATTTTCTTTGGCTTGAAGACTCATCATCATTTTGGATGCTAGTGTAGTAAACAGTATATTCATCTCCAATTTTTTGAATATAGTTGTTATTTACTTTTCCTAATCTTTCAACTGGTACAGTTTCAAGAACTTTAATTTGGGCAACTGAAACAAAACTAAAGAACAAAATGGCAAGGGTAATAATCTTTTTCATAATAATTTGGGGTTATTTTTTTACTAATATAACAAACGCCGAAATTATGAAAAATTACTTCTAAATCAATTCTTTTATTAACATTAAATTGTGAATTTTGATGAAATATGTCCTAATCTAACAAAACGAAAACACAACTTTTTCAAAATCAACAAATTAATCAATTTAAGCCAAATTTAATCTGTTTGAAAATTTAACATTATGATTTGTAATGAAATGGGTTCAGAAGCCTCTCAGCTTATTTTTCATAAGATTTTACCTAAAATAATAGTTTGAAATTAAATTCTATACTCTTTCTAAAACTGCAATACAAAACAGCTGTGCAAAAACTTATCTCTCTTCTTCTTTTTTAACCACTTTACGGGCAACTTCAATTTTAAACTTTTTACCCTTCATTTTTTCATCCTTTATATGATGAAGCAGGTCTTTTACTTTTCCAAATTTAACTGCTGCAAACGAAATAAAATCTTTTACTTCGATCAGTCCTAAATCGCCTTTTTCTAATTTTCCTTTTTGAGAAAAGAAACCTACGATATCAATCTTATTCAGTTTTGTTTTCTTTCCCCCACTAATATAAATAGTCTGAAATTCAGGTGGTTTTGGCAAAGTAGTCGTATTATCAACCTTCAAAACCTCCATTCCGTAATCAATATAATCGAGTTGTTTTTCGCTTTCATGAATGATAATATACGCTGTACCAGATGCCTGCATACGTGCTGTACGTCCGTTACGATGTGTAAATTCATCTTCTTTTAGTGGTAAATGATAATGAATAACGTGTTTCATTTCCGGAATATCCAATCCACGGGCAGCTAAGTCAGTTGTAATTAGATAACTCATGCTTCCGTTTCTAAACTGAATCAAAGCACGCTCACGCTCGTCCTGATCCATTCCGCCATGATAATACGTAGAATAGATTCCTTTTTCGTTTAAGGTATCACTTATACGCTCTGCTGCATCACGGTGATTACAGAAAATAATAGCCGATTGTGATTTCAGAGAACAAATTAAATTAAACAAACTTCCCAATTTATCTTTAGCAGGCGAAACCACCATTTTCATCGATAGATTCGTTTTTTCTTCTTGCTCCGGAATAAAATCTAAAACAGTAGGATTTACAACTCTGGTATATCTCGGAATCTCTATATCTGACGTAGCAGACACCAAAACACGTTTATTGAGTTTACTTAATTTACCAATGATATACGACATTTGCTCATGAAAACCCAATTGCAGCGACTTGTCAAACTCGTCTAATATTAAAGTCTGAATTTTATCAGTGCGAAAAGTATCGCGGTCGATATGATCTGCAATTCTGCCCGGAGTTCCTATCAAAACTGCTGGCGGATTGCTTAAGTTTTTTATTTCAGTATCAATAGAGTGCCCACCGTAACAGATGTTTATTTTGTACTGTGTTCCCATTTTTTTCCAAACCTGCTCAATTTGCAAACCTAATTCGCGCGATGGAACAAGTATTAAACATTGAACAGAAAGAATTTCAGGCTGCAATAATTCTAAAACTGGTAATAAAAAAGCCAACGTTTTTCCTGATCCCGTTGGAGAAAGCAGTAAAACATTAGTATCATTTAAAATAGCGTCCTGAGCTACTTCTTGCATTTCGTTTAGGCTTTCAATTCCTAAGTTCGAAAGTATGTTGTTGGAATGGTGATTTTTATTCATTTTGCAAAAGTAGTTAAAAAAAGTTGATGGTTTGTGGTTGTTGGTTGATGGTTATTTTTGTTTCAAAATTATTTGTTTCAGGTTTTGAATTTTGTTTCAGGTTTCAGGTTTCAAAACTTTGCGGTTACATTGTCGACAAAGCTTATTAACGTGAAACCTGAAACTTGAAACAAGCGAAGTACAACAACTTGAAACCTGAAACAAAAAAACTATATTTGAATTTCTATTAAAACCAAAATAATGAAACTTTTTACCTTACCCCTTTTACTTTTCACAATCACCATTTTTGCTCAAAACACTAAAAAATACGACACTTTTTTCGAGAAAGGAAACGGAAATCAGTCGGCTTCGTATGCGGAGACGATTGCGTATTTCAAACTTTTGGCGCATGATTTCAAAACAATTGAGATTAAAGAAATGGGATTGACAGATTCAGGAGAACCTTTGCACATGGTGGTTTACAATCCTGATGCCACATTCGATTTTGAAACAATTCAAAAAAACAAAGCAGTACTTTTTATCAATAATGGTATTCACGCCGGAGAACCGGACGGAATCGATGCTACCATGCAATTTTACAGAGATTTAGCGATCGGAAAATTAAAAGCACCAAAAAACACTGTTTTGGTTACTATTCCGGTTTATAATATTGGCGGTGCATTAAACCTTAATTCCACCACCAGAGCCAATCAGGACGGACCTGAAGTTTACGGTTTTAGAGGAAATGCGAGAAACTATGATCTAAATCGCGATCTAATGAAATCGGACACGCGAAATACAAAGAGTTTTGTGGAAATTTTTCAGAAAATAAATGCCGATGTTTTTATCGACAATCACGTGAGCAATGGTTCTGATTATCAATACAAACTAACCTACATCATGACACAGCACAACAAATTAGGTACTGTTTTGGGAGATTTCATGAATACTGAAATGATGCCTGCTTTGGTGAAAGATTTACAGCAAAAGAAAATTGAAACAACACCTTATGTTGATTCTTTTAAAGACACACCGGATAAAGGATTTGGACAATTTGTCGACAGTCCGCGTTATACAACTGGGTATACTTCATTGTTTAACACTATTGGTTTTGTGGTCGAAACGCACATGCTGAAAAAATATGCAGAACGTGTAAAAATGACGTACGAATACACCAAATCAACTTTGGATTTTACAGATGCTAATTACAAAAAGATCAAAGAACTGCGCGTCAAAAACCTGGAGCAATACCAGCCTAAAAAATCCTATACTTTAAAATGGGAATTGGACAGCACCAAAGCAACCACCTTTTCATTTTTAGGATATGAAGCGGGTTACAAAAAAAGCGAAGCCACAACCGGAAATCGTTTGTATTACGACCGTACAAAACCGTATAAAAAAGATGTTCCATACATCAAAGAATTCAAGTCGGTAAAAGAAGTTGTGATTCCTAATGGGTATATAGTTCCGCGTGGATATTGGAATGTAATTGACTTACTGAAAAACAACAACATTGCTTACACTCCACTTAAAAATGATACAATCATAGAAGTAGAAAGTTACCGAATTGCCGATTTTAAAACGGTTCCCTCTGCTTACGAAGGACATTACTTGCACAGAAACACAACAGTAACGTCTAAAATCATTAAAATGGCTTTTGCCAAAGGCGATTACTTTGTTTCGACCCAACAAAAAGGTGTAAAATATTTATTGGAAGCTTTTGAACCCGAAGGTGTTGATTCGTTCTTTAACTGGAATTTCTTCGATGCTATTTTACAGCAAAAAGAACATTACTCGGACTATATTTTTGAAGATACAGCAGCAAAACTCCTAAAAGACAATCCAGCCCTCAAAGCGGAATTAGAAACGAAAAAACAAAGCGATACGGAATTTGCTAAGAATCCTTCTGCTCAATTAAACTGGATTTACAAACATTCAGTTTATTATGAAAAGGCGCATTTGCAGTATCCTGTTTATAGGGTGTTGTAGGAAATTTTAAGGTTAAATAATTTTAGGAAAACATATTCCCAAAACTCATTCTACGCATTTATTGTCCTTTCGACGAAAGGAATAAATTGTGGCTAGTTTATGTAAAATACTTTCCAATATTTCTATAAAGCATTCTATTCAAAGTTCCAGAGGAACGATCCATTTTATTTGCTTTGCTTAAACATGCGTAAGATATCGGTCGATCCTATGGATCTTTCTTTTCTATTCTATCTATAAAACCGGATTAAAATCTGGCCCTACAATATCTGCCGAGCCTATGGCTCTTTATAAACAAAGCCTAATATAAATAAGTCAAATACCTATAAGGTTTTGAAAACCTGAAAACCAATTATATTTTAATTTGTATTTTAGTACTTCATAAACTAACCCACTAACCATTATTTTTATGTCATTTCAAGGATATTTAAAAACAATTAAAGAAAAAACAGGCAATGGTTCCGCAGAGTTTAGAACTTTAGCAGAACAAAAAGGTTTTACAGCTGAGGGCAAACTAAAACCTGACGTAAAAGCGGGAGATATTATAAACTGGCTTAAAAATGATTTTAATTTAGGCCAAGGACATGCAATGGCAATTTATGCCTTGCTTAAAGGAATAAAAAATGAGGATAGCGAATAAAAGTCTATTCTAGTAAATTTTTGCGCGATAATTTTAAAACAAAAAATGAGAATAATTTCAGTTAGGGAAAACCCTGAATATAAAGACAAAACGATTGAATACTTTCAAAATAGCTGGTCTGAAGTAGCACCCATTATTTATGAAGATTGTATTAGCCACAGCATCAATGCCAAAGATTCTTTGCCACAATGGTATTTATTAAAAAATAACGACGAGATTATTGGCTGCGCGGGACTTATTACAAATGATTTTATTAGCCGAATGGATCTTTATCCTTGGGTTTGCGCCTTATTTATAGAGGAAAAACACAGAGGAAACAATTACAGCAAGCTACTTATCGAAAAAGCCAAACAAGACTCTAAAGAAGCCGGATTTAAAAATTTATATCTATGCACAGATCATATCGGATTCTACGAAAAAATTGGCTTTAACTACATTGGGCAAGGATATCATCCGTGGGAGGAAGAATCAAGAATTTATCAAATCGATTTATAAATTACATTACAGATTTATAATTTGTACCTCTGCTGTACGAAGTCCCCGCTAGCGCTAGCGTCTGGCTCGTGAACGCAATCATTAGAAAGGACAAGATTGTGGATAGTTTACCTGAAATATTTTTCAATATTTCTCTATCAAACATTCTACTAAAAGTTCCGTAGGAACGATATATTTTGTAGCAACGGATTTTAATCCGTTGATCAAATAACGACCGCAGCTAAAGTTCCATAGGAACGATCCATTTTATTTGCTTAGCGTAAACATGCGTAAGATATCGGTCGATCCTATGGATCTTTTCTTGTATTCTATTTGCATAACCGGATTAAAATCCGGCTCTACAATATCTGCCGAGCCTATGGCTCTTTACAAACAAAGCCTAATGAAAAACAAGTCAAATACCTACAAGGTTTTGAAAACCTTGCAGGAAGCAAATAAAGCAACAATTTGAATTTATTACTTTTTCGTTTCCTAACAGGTCTTGAAAACCTTGCAGGAGAAGAAAAAAATCTAAAATCTAAAATCTAAAATTAATCTCAAAGTGAAGCTCTGCGTGAGGGATAGCAGCTGGCTACCGCAGTAGCGCGTATAGCCCGACAGCATTTAGAAAAAGGCCTAATGAACGCAACAGTTGATTAGGCCTTTTTCTAAATGGTGGCACGCCCAAATACTTAATTACTAAACTATTACTATTCTGAGCTGCTATGTTAATTTGTAATGCTTATTGAACAGGATTGCTCTCTTCTTCAAACAATAATTTAATGTTTTCGTAGGAGTTTTTTAGTGCTTCTTTGATTTGTTCGGGGTTAAGCCACTCTACTTTTTCGATGCCTTCCTCGATTTGTCCTTGTGGGATTCCTTCGAAATCAGATTGCATTTCGAACCAATGTGTAGTTTTGAGTTTATATTTTCCGTTTCGCTTAAAAACGTGGTAAGTCTTTTCGAGTTTATTGGTAATTCTTAGCTTACCAACGCCAGTTTCTTCTTCGACTTCGCGCATTGCGGTGTCCTCTATCTCCTCGCCTTTCTCGATTCCGCCCTTTGGCAAGTCCCATTTTCCGTTTCGGAAGATAAATAATACTTCGCCTTTTTTATTGTATACAAGCCCTCCACCGGCTTTGTTTACGGGGATTTTAGCCTTTAAGGTCTTCATAATTTCCTTTTCGTCAGGATGATACAAATAAGCCTTTTGAATTTTATTTTGAAACATTTTGACTATAAGATGCTCGATATCAATACTCTCAAGAAGGAATAATTGAAAATCTGTTTCTTTTGAGATTTCATTTGTCAAAAAAAGTGGTTTGTCGTTCACAAAAACTTTATACATTTGTACTATGATTTTTAATAAAGATACTGCCGAAAAAACAGCCGAATTGCTTTTGCAAATAAATGCAATTAAATTGAATCCCGAAAATCCTTTTACTTGGGCTTCTGGTTGGAAATCTCCTATTTACTGTGATAATAGGTTAATTCTTTCATTTCCGGTCATCCGAAACTATGTTCGTGATGAGTTTGCGAAAAATATTGAGAAACAATTTGGAAAACCTGATGTGATAGCCGGTGTAGCCACTGGAGCTATTGGAATTGGAATTCTTGTGGCTGAAAGCCTTGGATTACCGTTTGTATATGTGCGCCCGGAAGCGAAAAAACACGGAAGACAAAATCAGGTGGAAGGTTTTTTACAAAAAGGACAAAATGTGGTTGTTGTTGAAGATTTAATTAGTACTGGAAACAGTAGTTTACTGGCTGTAGAGGCTTTGCGTAACGAAGGAGCAAACATTAAAGGAATGGCAGCTATTTTTACGTACGGTTTTGGTGTGGCTCAGGAAAACTTTAAAAACGCAAATATTGACCTGTTTACGCTAAGTAATTATGAAAACTTACTGGATTTAGCGGTTCAAAAACAATATATCACCGAGGATCAACAATCTACTTTGCAGGAATGGAGCGAAAGTCCTTCGACTTGGTTGCAGGAGGAATAGAATTTTGATTTTAGATTTTAGATTTCAGATTTTAGATTTCAGATTTTAGATTCTGCTTTACTTTGCGGGAATAAAATTTTAGATTGCAGATTTTAGATTTTAGATTCTGCTTTACTTTGCGGAAATAAATTTTGATTTTAGATTCTGGTAAGCTTTTTGCTTGATTAATCTTAGATTATTTTTAGTTGCAATCGTTGATTAAAAAATTGGTTTAAATAAAACAAAAACAAAATATGAACTTAGAAAGTCCAAAAGTTACTGTTCAGAAATCAGCTCAAGATTTATTTGATTTATTGACTGATGTAAAGAATTTTGAAAAATTAATGCCGGATAATATCGCTAAATTCGAAGTAATTGGCGAAGATGCTTTTATTTTTGGATTGAAAGGTATGCCGGAAATAAAATTGAAAATGAAGGAAAAAACAGCTCCAAACAAAATTGTTTTGGGTGCTGCAAGCGATAAACTTCCGTTTACTTTGGTATCGAACATCGAAACTGTTTCTGATGCCTCTAGCGCAGTTCAATTGCAATTTGACGGGGAATTTAACCCAATGATGGCAATGATGATAAAAGGACCAATTAGCAAATTCATTGAAACGCTGGCTACGAATATGACGAAGCTTTAGTTTTTAGTGGTGAATTTTAAATTATAAAATTTAAAGCCTGATCTTAATTGATTGGGCTTTTTTTTACATTACAATTGTCGTTACAAGACTATAGCGATAGCGAACAAACGAAGTAAACCTTCTTGAAAAACTCGACAAAGATTAGTAATACTTTACGGAGCTACTTGCGAAGATTTCTCCTAAAGTCGAAATGACAATATCGCGATAAAGCCTTAGTACCTTAGAACCTCAGTCCCTCAGAACCTCCCTCCCTTAATAAAGCATCTGAATTTCTTTTATCTCAAATTCGGCTACGGTATCGTCTTCTAACAGAATCTTTATTTTTCCTGTTGGTGAAACGCCTTGAATGATTCCCATGAAGTTTTGATTTTTCAGGTTTTTAAAAGGCATTGGAATTCCTTTGCGAAATAATGAATTTAGATATTCATTCCAATAATCAGTTGCATTAGCTTCCCACGACGTTATTTTCTCTTTGATGTTTTCGACTATTAAAACCGGTAAAACTTCTTTGTCAAAACTTTTTCCGGTGATCACTGCCAAAGACGAAGCATGAGGCAATTCGGCAAGATTGGTTTGATTGACGTTGATCCCAATTCCGGCAACTGACACAATCCTGCCATCACTTTTGAGGGTATTCTCGATTAATATGCCACCAATCTTCTTATTGTATGACATAATGTCGTTTGGCCATTTTATACTTAAATCAGGGATGTTAAATAATTTTAATGCTCTGATAACTGCCAGTGAAACAATTATGCTTAGATTAAAAACATCTTTGTTGTTATACAAAAAATCCTTTACCAAGACACTCATAATTAAGTTTTTACCTATTTCAGATTCCCATTTCGAGCCCATCTGCCCCTTTCCTTTTGTCTGATTTTCAGCTGTTACCACCGTGAAGTTATCAAGCTCATCTTTGCTGGCTAATCCTTTAAGAAAATCGTTTGTAGAATCTATGGCATCGAGTTTGATTAGTTTCATTAAAATAATTTATTTATACTTAATTTAATATTTTGTTAAGGTTCAAAATTAATCACAAAATTTGGTAACTTTACAAAATCATATAAAATAATTCATGGCGAAAAAGACTGTTAATAATGATGTTCTATTAGCGAACATAATAAAAGGAATTGAAGAAGTAAAAGGAAATGATATCGATATTCTTGACTTAAGAGAAATAGACACTGCTGTGTGCGATTACTTCGTTATATGCAACGGTAGCTCTAATACTCAGGTTAACGCCATTGTAAACTCTATTCAAAAAACTGTATCCAAAGATTTAAAAGATAAACCCTGGCATGTAGAGGGAACTGACAACGCAGAATGGGTTCTTATGGACTACGTTCATATCGTTGTACACGTTTTCCAGAAACACATTCGTGAGTACTACAACATTGAGAGCCTTTGGGGGGACGCCAAAATAACTACAATCGAAAACAAATACTAAAGAAAACCTTTCTAAATGGCTAAAGATAATAATCCAAATCCGAATAAATTTAAAATAAGTCCATGGTTGATCTATACCGCAATACTTTTAGTTTTTTTATTTATAAGTTTTGCTACCGGTGGATCTAACATGAGCGAACCTGCTCAGTTAAAATCGTCCGATATTGACAACATGTTAGCTAAAGGACAAATAAAAAATGTTATCATTTTTAATAATAAAGATGCTGAAATTTATCTTACTGATGCTGCACTAAAAGATCCTGCTAATAAAAAAGTAGCAAAAGACCTTTTTGACAGACCTAACAAAGGACCTCACTACACTACTAAGTTTGGTGATCTGAAATCTTTTCAGGAAAAACTGGATAAAGCTAAAGCTGAAAAAAAATTACTTGATTACGATTTTAAAGAAGCAAGCAATTGGAGCGATATTCTAATTAGCTTACTTCCTATCATCATCATCATTGGTGTATGGATTTTTATTATGCGTAAAATGTCAGGCGGCGCTGGTGGCGGTGGCGGACAAATTTTTAACATCGGAAAATCTAAAGCCAAATTGTTTGATGAGAAAACCGATATTAAAACAACATTTAAAGATGTAGCTGGTTTAGAAGGTGCTAAAGAAGAAATACAAGAAATTGTTGAATTCCTTAAAAACCCTGAAAAATACACTAACCTTGGAGGTAAAATTCCAAAAGGAGCTTTACTGGTAGGACCTCCGGGAACTGGTAAAACATTGCTTGCAAAAGCAGTTGCAGGAGAAGCTCAGGTTCCATTTTTCTCTTTATCAGGTTCTGATTTCGTAGAGATGTTTGTAGGTGTTGGTGCTTCACGTGTACGTGATTTGTTTAAACAAGCTAAAGAAAAATCTCCCGCTATTATCTTCATCGATGAAATTGATGCTGTTGGTAGAGCCAGAGGAAAAAGCAATATGTCAGGCGGAAATGACGAAAGAGAAAATACACTGAACCAATTACTAACAGAAATGGACGGTTTTGGTACAAACTCTAACGTAATTGTTCTGGCTGCAACAAACAGAGCTGATGTTCTTGATAAAGCCTTAATGCGTGCCGGACGTTTTGACAGACAAATTTTTGTTGACTTACCGGACATTCGCGAAAGAGCTGAAATCTTTAAAGTGCACTTAGCGCCTATTAAAAAAGTTGAAGGTCTTGATCTTGATTTCTTAGCAAAACAAACTCCAGGTTTTTCTGGTGCTGATATTGCCAATGTTTGTAACGAAGCTGCTCTAATCGCTGCACGTAACAATAAAACCGCTGTAGACAGACAAGATTTCCTTGATGCTGTTGACAGAATCATTGGTGGTCTTGAAAAGAAAAACAAAATCATTACGCCAGAAGAGAAAAGAGCAATTGCAATTCACGAAGCTGGTCACGCAACTGTAAGCTGGATGTTAGAGCATGCTGCACCACTTATTAAAGTAACTATTGTACCTCGTGGACAAAGTTTAGGTGCTGCCTGGTATCTTCCGGAAGAAAGACAAATTGTTCGTACTGACCAAATGCTGGACGAAATGTGTGCTACTATGGGTGGAAGAGCTGCTGAAAAGGTAACTTTTGACAGAATTTCGACTGGTGCATTAAGCGATTTAGAAAAAGTAACACGTCAGGCTCGTGCTATGGTAACTATTTACGGTTTGAATGATAAAATTGGAAATGTTACATATTACGATTCAACAGGACAAAGCGAATATAATTTCTCTAAACCATATTCTGATGAAACTGCAAAAGTTATTGACGCAGAAATTTCAGAATTAATTGAAGGTCAATACCAAAGAGCAATTCACATTTTAGAAGAAAACAAAGACAAGCTAAATCAGTTGGCTGATATCTTAATTGAGAAAGAAGTAATTTTCAAAGACGACTTAGAAAATATTTTCGGAAAACGAACTTTTGATAAAAATCTGGGAGAAGTAGTTTCGTAAATATTCAATAAATCTGCAATATTTTTTAAAATCTTAATTCAAAATAGCCTTTTGAATTAAGATTTTTTTATCTTTGAACGTTTTCAATTAACATGTAAAGTATTTCATATAAAATGAATTTTTTTAAAAAAATATTTGGTTCTAG
>Ga0247807_10001926_pt1 | contig 11752 bp, 12 predicted proteins | sample UWRJL074202C1_FD_179931 | JGI IMG/M metagenome (GOLD analysis project Ga0247807, IMG submission 179931) | Plant litter microbial communities from Arlington Agricultural Research Station in Wisconsin, United States - UWRJ-L074-202C-1 | ecosystem: Environmental > Terrestrial > Plant litter >...
TTGTTTTGTGGCCATTTTTTCACCCCCCCCCCCCCCCCCAAGTGCCTCTCGGCGTACCTATTGTCCCCCAGGCTCAAAATTAGGAAAGTTTGAAGAGGTTAAAACGAGCAACGGCAGTTACCAAGGCTCTTTTTAAAATCTAACACATAAGTGTGTAATTTAATGATACTTCGAAGCCAAAATTACCATGGATAAGTCCAAGGCGGGTTATGGCTGTGTCAAACATTGATCGTTCGGCTTGTAGACATTGGAGGCAAGTGGATGAATTTTAAATAGCTCATGACTCCTTATGTTTTAATTTCACACCATACCCTGGGATATCAGACAGTGTTGTCGGAATGATGCGACACGATATCGAAGGGACCGAGAGCAAGATGAAGTAAACTAAGATGAAATAATAATTAGTTCCTACAGTAGAGAGAATTGTGGCTCATTCGAATATACTTCACGGCATACCCGCCAAAGCCAGCGTGGCTACTCTGTAAAAAACATAATTCTTTAATGAGGCATGCTAAATGGAGAACAAACCGCCGGAGATATCGTCAGGATCATAGATCCAAAACTTCAGCTTTTCAGAAAGAGTTTCAACTCGTCCATTGGTTTAAGGCCTTACATCTACTTATGTTCATGATGAGACGGACAAGCTTGACTCTAAAAGTATGAAAGCTGGTTAGCGCCACCCCCTACATTGTACGAAGCAAAGAAACTCCCTCATATCGGTATACGTAAACAGAAAGCGTGACCGGCAATTCCATTTCCTTCTCATCAGCTTCAGCATGTTCGAGCCGACCAACCAGCTCTATGCTATGAGGCTTCTGACCAGCTGAGCCATGGGAATGACAGCGCTGTCCCCTAAGATGTAATCGAAGACCACCGAGGATGTTGGCAATTTGTGAGGTTGAAACAGCTCGTTTTTTAGGAATACTGTCTCTCGCCCATTGATGGGCGAAGCATAGATATTGTGAGAGGAATTCTATTGAGGGAAAAAATTGCAAACCTGTTGGTAGGGAAACACTTTGAAGCATATGAACTCCTTTTCGTGAATACAGTTAATTGCCTAAAAGTCCAACGCAGCCCGCAGCCCGCAGTATCATACATCATAGATTTGACAGAAGGTATGAGATACTTGATATCACTGAAGGGCAGACGCAGGTTGTAATATTTAGAGCTCGTTGGATTATTGAAAAGAGGGCATAGCTTCATAACTAGTAAGAATACATCCATCCTGTTTCTCACACATGTAATTCGTATCCAAGAACAATTTATAAGGGTCCAACAACCACATATCTCCTCTGCCCAATCAAGGCAATAGCTAGCCAGCCGCCACATATTCCAAACGCCATACATTAAACCCCTAAACACCGTTCCACCTTTATAGTCATTACGCTTGCCTATCAACTATGCCTTACCAATCCATCCCGCAGTAACAAAGAAGTCAAATATACGACCCATCTTCGACGGATCGAGATTACACAGCTCCTTCGTAACATGTTTGCGCTTCAACTGTCCGTTGCCCTTCAAGGCCTCCTTCAAAATCGCCTCTTTGATCACCAAGAACGGTTTGGGACGAAGTCGAGTAATTTCACATAACTGGATTTCTTCCTGCGTGAGTAGGTGCAGATCTGCGGAGTTTTCTTGAGTCATATGAATGGGGTTGTAGCTGGCTAAAGGTTGCATCGCAATTTTTTCACGCTTGACAGGTGTTGATGTACCATTTGTGTGGCCGTTTGTGAGGGACTTGTCATCTTTCTGTTTACTTGGAGAAGCCGAGGGAGTTTGGGTGAGACGAATTGGCAGCTCAGGGGCGACAAGTGCTGAAGCCCCCGAGGGAGTCTCGATGACATGGGCCGGTTTGGTACGTACAGAGCTTGCGTATCGTTCACGATCCATAGAGCCCATTGGAATTGCTTTCTGTGCTCGAATAACTTTGTCTTGCTCGTACTTCTCACCACCCACGAGATCAATAACCTTCTTTTCACGCCAATCTTGGAGTTGTGCGACTGCTTGGCGGAGATTGTGTTCGTCTTGTATACCTTGCTGGAACTCCTCGAAATCACGTTTGTTCATCATACGTGCGTAAGGTTTAGCTTTATTGAGAAGGTCGCGTTCTTCTTTAGTGCGTTTCTTGTCCAGAGCTGCGTTCTTCCGGTACTCGAGGAGGTTATGCTCGAAGATGATCTTCTTCCTATCGGCACGCTGAGTGAGACGAGTGTTGTAAATATCGATCACAGTCATCTTGAGCTCCATCTCAGGTTCCAGCTCCCCGGTACGTGGGTTGACGCCATCTCCTGGATCAAATTGCATATGCTGTACTGCTTCTTCGGCCTCATTCGCATATTCCGTCTCAAACTCTAATCGCCCAGGCATATACCCTTGGACTTCGTGACATGACGGTACACTTGCCGTTGGCTTTTTCTTTGGCGTAGCAGGCGGTGCGCTCTTTGCAGCTTCCTTCCGAGTCTCTATCCGCCGCTTCTTACGTAGTTGAAACTCCTCTCGTGGGATCTCTTCTAATAGCTCCTTATCATGTGGACTCGCTCTTTCGGGTAGGGGGAATTTCGAGCTTTGTAGGTACACTTTATCATAGTGTTTTGCTACTTCATCTTTCGTTCGGTAACCACCGATATGATCTGCGATATCTGCCCATGATCCCAGCCCGTATATCTCGGCTCCCTCTAGTAACAGTAGCTCTTCATCTGCACCCCAATTCCGATCATATATTGGAACCGAGTTTTGTTCTATAACTCGAAATGGATGTGTAGGAGGATCGTGGCTGTGGGAAGATTGTCCATCTGAGAAACATTGAACGCAGAGATCATATTCATTACACTTGGTGTGAGCGCATCTAATCCGAACCTGTAAAGAACAATTAGTCCCAGGGAATAAAATCCTGAGCGTGCAGAACTTACAGTCGAGGTGATATCTGCAGAGCAGACCTAGGATAATTAATTAGTAACGGATCATCAATATTCACTCTGAGGCGCCGCGAGATCGTGTTGCGCCGCGAGAATTCCATAGGGTACTTACATCGCACACGTATTTTACACCACCCTCACCACCGCGGTTTGCAGTCTTCTTCCGTATGACCTGTCAAGAGTTAGATTCTCATTACGCAGAGACCCCAGGATAGAGAGGGGAAGAAGTACCCCCATAGCCACCGCCCTTTCCTTTGTCGCGCCAGGACTAAGGGAATACGGTGGAGGCAAGACTGGATTCCAGATGGATATTATTCAGCCGATGGGATCCCTGAAGCCGAAATGCGTCCTTAAGGAATACTTGAAGTATAAAATTGGGTTGCTGGGATTATTTGGCGCTCTGATTCTGATGTCTAAAGACGAACTGGTTGTTGGATCTGAGTATTGCCAAGACACTAGGCTGGATTGGGCGTGACTACGGATCTACCTTGGGATTGATGAAGGATATGAAGGATGAATAGGACTTCACTCGTGTCTCTGTGACTCGTTTGGTGCGAAAGGACGGCGTAGTTTGACGACGTCTTGATTTGATTCAACACAACAAGGTAAGCAAAGCTTCTTCTACAAGCCAGAAGGTGTTCATCATGATCACTCGTACGAGCAAGGTGGTTTGAAGTACGGGCTCTTTATTCCAAAGACTTGCACTTCTTGCAAAACAAAAGATCATCTCAAGATCGAGGGATAAGAGGCGAAGATCAGCGGTCTCTTCAAGGAGAATATAGCTATCCAAAAGACAATTGTCATTGTTCCGTTATTATATGTAGACCTTCCCAAACAAGGCAACGCTCCGTAGTATCTTCCTGGCTAAAGCTTACAGCTAATAGCAAAGCTCACTACTACTGTTTTTGCTAGTAAGCGATGTATGCTGTACTATAAGCTGACAAACTCCTCCTCAATGTGACCGAAGTATTGGGAGCTGAACAGTCACGTGCACCTATAATTGAGTTTCAGGATGATCAGCAGCCTCCTCTTTCTTGGCAATCACAAGCCCGAGAGGAGAGGAACCCCCGAGAGAGACCGGAGAGGAGAGAGGAGAAAGGAGAAAGACAAGAGGAGAGAAGAGAGAGAGAGAGGAGAAGGGGAGAAGGAGAGACACCAAGAGACGAGAGACCACAGGCGAGAGGAAGGCAAAGGTTCCTTTTCTGAGCCACACAGCCACGCAGCCACGGCCGCTAGGAGGGGAACAGCGCTGGAACACCGAAACACGAACACACCCGCTTCCAGCAGCCTCCCAGCAACCACTAAATGATCCTTTAGCAATTCGTATTCATCCAAACACAATCCTTGCTCAGGGATCATCTTTGACCATTATATTTCTGTACTCCCTCTAAATCCTGCGCGTCTTGAGTGCGATCATTACTTCACCTCCCTTTTCCCCCCAAACTTGATTAAGCTTGGAACCAGCTGCTTGCTGCGTGCTTCGGCGGGGCATTAATTCACCGCATCATCTGGACGACAAGAGGCACTGTTCCTTGACCCAGGACCACATTCACATACCATCAAACACTCAACAGAGGCAACTTGAGCATACAGACTCATCATGTCTTGGAATTTAACAAAGAGTAAGTCTAAGCATGACACATTACTTCCATGGCCGATAGGGATTCAATCTGCTGCCGAACGTTCCCACTTCTACCAAGTCGATTTCAAACAACCCTCAATTTAACAGATAGGATCTTGCTTGCTAATGCGTTTACACAGAGCTCAAGGAGACGCACCTTGGTCCACTTGCCAATACTTTCTCTCGCTCGACCTCAACATCTACCATCATTCCGGATTCTGCGAAGGAGGAGAAGCTAAGCATAGCAAACAGCGTTTCTGATAATGGCATAGGTATGTAGGCTCTTGCCAAAACCCTTTGATATATTACTAATAGGTTAGCTGCATCTGAGGCAATGGCCCAGGCTCCCCCAACCGATCCACGACCAGGAATTCTCGTGGTTACTTTACACGAAGGTCAAGGCTTTCAACTTCCCGAACATGCTAGGCACACCTTCAGCACTCACAATCAACAACACTCACAATCTAATGGTAATGGATTTGGTGTAGCGGGATCTGTCCGCCCAACCTCATCGCAACAGTCCAGTGTCGCTGGATCATATGCCAACAGTGGTCGACCTCAAACATCTGGAGGATCTTTCCAAAATCTCCCCACGAACCATGGCCGCATTCTCTCCAAGTACCTTCCCTATGCACTGTTGGACTTTGATAAATTACAAGTTTTTGTCAATGCTGTTTCAGGAACCCCCGAAAATCCACTCTGGGCCGGCGACAACACTGCCTACAAGTTCGATGTCTCACGCGTTACTGAACTTGCAGTCCATTTATACCTCCGAAATCCAAACGCTACACCAGGCTCTGGACGAAGCCAGGATATTTTCCTTGGTGTGACCCGAATCAATCCACGTTTCGAAGAGAGCCGCAAATACGTTGAAGATCCAAAGTCGAGTAAGAAGGATAAGGAGAAGGCGGCTGCCGACTTTGTCAAGAGCGAGGCTTCGGCCGGGCACTCCGGCACAGAATGGGTCCCAGTTACATATGGAGCTGGTCAGATTAAGATTGGCGTTCAGTACATTGAAAATAGAGCTCGAGCATTAAAGATTGAAGATTTTGATCTGCTGAAGGTTGTTGGAAAGGGTAGTTTCGGAAAGGTTATGCAAGTCAGGAAAAAGGATACACAACGTATCTATGCGCTCAAGACCATCCGAAAAGCCCACATCATCTCCCGATCTGAGGTTGCGCATACGCTTGCCGAGCGCTCGGTTTTGGCTCAGATCAATAATCCCTTTATCGTTCCTCTCAAGTTCACTTTCCAGTCCCCGGAGAAGCTCTACTTCGTTCTGGCTTTTGTCAATGGTGGAGAGCTCTTCCATCATCTCCAGAAAGAGCAAAGATTTGATATAAACCGATCACGATTTTACACTGCAGAGCTTCTCTGTGCTTTGGAATGTCTTCACGGCTTCAACGTCATTTACCGTGATTTGAAACCAGAAAATATTCTCCTAGACTACTCTGGTCACATTGCACTCTGCGATTTCGGTCTTTGCAAGTTGGATATGAAGGATGAAGATCGTACAAACACGTTCTGTGGCACGCCCGAGTATTTGGCCCCAGAACTGCTTTTGGGTGCAGGTTACACGAAGACAGTGGATTGGTGGACTCTTGGCGTTCTTCTCTATGAGATGTTGACAGGACTGCCACCCTTTTACGATGAGAACACAAATGAGATGTATCGCAAGATTCTTTCAGAACCACTTCACTTCCCTGGGCCAGAAGTCGTTCCTCCTGCAGCCAAGGATATCCTCACCAAGCTCCTAAATCGCAAGCCCGAGTTACGCCTAGGTGCTAATGGTGCCTCGGAGATTAAGGCTCATCCTTTCTTCCATTCCATTGATTGGCGAAAGCTTCTACAACGCAAGTATGAGCCGACATTCAAACCTAATGTGGTATGTATTTCCCGTGAGCATTATTTGAACTATATACTAATCTTCCTAGACGGATGCCCTCGATACTGGAAATTTCGATCCAGAATTCACCTCAGAAGCACCCCAAGATTCATACGTGGAAGGACCTATGCTCTCACAAACCATGCAACAGCAGTTTACAGGATGGTCGTACAACCGCCCTGTAGCTGGACTGGGAGACGGAGGTGGTAGTATTAAGGACCCTTCATTTGTGGGCAGCGTAGATCAAAGGTAGATAGATGATTTGGACGATTGATGAAAAGCTTAAGTAGGATTCATGCTAGTATGCATGATGAATATGCATGAAAGTGACGCAATGCTACAGGTTGCGTTTCTTACAAAATAGGTTGTTACCCTGGCGTTTAGGTTGGAGGGAAGAATTATCTCTTGCAGCGAGGTCTTTTGTTAAACTGACCAGGCGGTTGCAAAATTTACATAGAACTGAGTTTTGTTCAATACAACTCTTATTTCCTGCAATTTCTGGAGATATGAAATGTTTAACAGGTGAAACTGATGTTGTTATTTCCCCCGTCTGGAATTCTTCAGATACTCTCTATTGGAATTAAATCCTTCATTTCATGCAAGACGATTACATGATGCCACGGGTCAGTCAGCGACTAAAAAAACCCAGACTCCCGATTGACCGACTCCCTAGCCCGCGACACGGTCATAATATTAAACCCCCACTATTAGCGCCTCCAGTGTGCGGAACGTCACTCAAAAGAATAGCCATTAGCACCCCAACCTCATATTCTCTCAAACCTCCAGACCTTATTTCGCTTTTCAAAAGTAAGTTGATTGATAACTACCACTCGATTTGATTGTAGGCCAGATTCTCCTAGACATTATGATTGTTCTTGTTATTCTGTGTGTAGCACTGCTACATAGGCCAATGTTTACCCCACCTCAACCACTATTTTGAGTCTGAAGGAGACTGAAGTAGGGGCGGAGCTCAAACGAGAGTCAATGTGGCATATGTGAGCATCTGCTAACGATTGGCGGTAGACATATAGTGAGATCCGAACATTACAGTCCAACTCCATATCCTTTGACTTGGGCATTACAAACTCCATACCTGGTCCGAGTCTACCGAATCTCCCTCGAATTTTAGCAACATTCTACGAGCCGCAATCAGTCATAATGCCTCAAGCAACATCCCTCTCGTCTTGGAAAGCTCTCCAAGAGCACCATGATACAGTGGGGAAGTCCTTTGTCTTGAAGGAGCAATTTGAGAAGGACCCAGAACGCTTTAACAAATTCTCCTTCACATTCGAAAACACAGCTGATAATTCAGAAATCCTGTTTGATTTTAGCAAGAATTTCCTCACTGAGGAGACTCTGGAGCTCTTGGTCAATGTAGCGAAGGAGGCTGGTGTGGAGCAATTGAGGGATCAGATGTTCAAGGGTGAGAAGATCAACTTCACAGAAGACCGAGCAGTGTTGCACGCCGCGCTCAGAAATGTTACCAACGAGCCCATTTTGGTTGATGGCAAGGACGTTATGCCAGGTGTTAATAAGGAGCTGAAGCATATGGAGGAGTTCTCGGAAGCTATTCGTAGTGGAGAGTGGAAAGGATATACTGGAAAGCCACTAACCAATATTATCAATGTTGGTATTGGAGGATCTGATCTGTATGTTTTATCAACTTTTGGGGTAATTGGCACTGATTCGAAAATAGCGGCCCAGTGATGGTCACAGAAGCTCTCAAGTTCTACGGTGATCGCAAGCAAACTCTCCACTTCGTATCCAACATTGACGGAACTCATATGGCCGAAGCTCTTGCCAAATCTGATCCAGAAACAACACTTGTTCTTGTAGCATCCAAAACCTTCACCACTGCCGAAACAGTTACCAATGCTAACAGCGCCAAAACTTGGTTCTTGGAAAAGACTAATGGCAAAGGAGATATCGCTAAGCACTTTGTGGCGCTCTCCACCAACGAGGCTGAGGTAACCAAGTTTGGTATTGATGCCAAAAATATGTTTGGATTTGAGAGCTGGGTTGGAGGCCGATATTCTGTCTGGTCTGCCATTGGTCTCAGTGTGGCTCTTCACATTGGATACAAAAACTTTCACGAGTTTCTAAGTGGTGCCCATGCAATGGATACTCACTTCCGTACTGCTCCTCTCGAGAAGAATATCCCAGTCATCGCTGGTCTCCTCAGCGTTTACTATTCTGATTTCTTTGGAGCCCAGACTCACCTTGTCTCTCCGTAAGACAAATTCTACCTCTGAACTTTTTAAGTGCTAATAGTTCCAGCTTTGACCAATACCTTCATCGCTTCCCTGCCTACCTTCAACAACTCTCTATGGAGTCTAATGGAAAGGGTGTCTCTCGTGACGGCCAAATGGTCAAATACACCACCGGACCCATCCTCTTTGGTGAACCCGCCACAAACGCTCAACACTCCTTCTACCAATTGCTCCACCAAGGAACTAAGCTCATCCCCACCGATTTCATCCTCGCTGCCGAATCTCACAATCCAATTGACAACAACAAGCACCAAAAGATGCTCGCTTCTAACTTTTTCGCACAAGCAGAGGCACTTATGGTTGGCAAAGGAGAAGCTGAACTCAATGCTGAGAAGACTCCTGAGGCACTCATCAAGCACAAGACTTTCCTCGGTAACAGACCTACCACTTCAATCCTCGCACAGAAGATCACACCGGGTACACTCGGTGCCCTGATTGTGTTCTACGAGCAATTGACATTTACTGAAGGTGCGGTTTGGAACATCAACTCTTTCGATCAGTGGGGCGTTGAGTTGGGTAAGAGCCTTGCAAAGAAGATTCTCAATGAACTGGACGAGGCTGGAAATCCCAAGGGCCATGATGCTTCAACTGGAGGACTGATTGCTGCGTTTAAAGCAAAGGCGAAGTTGTCCTGATTAACAAGATGGCACTCCAGTAGCAAAACAAAAATGCGGATAGGTTAGGAGGCCTTTGGTACTTGAAATTACATAGATTGCCATATGTGGTGGATCATGAATAAAACGAAACCAACGAAACCAATTTGCCCTCGATATTCTGCTTCTATTGATTGACCAAAAAGATTGCTATTAACTTGAAAATAATCCTGACTACCATCTAGCAGGATAGACACATGTCGAGTTAAACCCCTATTTTGTCTGTTCGCTTATTTGTTACACCCTCCATTAGTTCACAGCCTTGTCATCAGCCTCCCCTGATCCGCCCCTTAGGGCCACCCCAAGATATTAAAGAACCAGCTGGCATTCCTCAAGACACCAGATCGCCATGCCGCATTAGTCTCTATACACTTCTCTTACAGTTCGATCAAGGTGGAAGCTGCATATGAGGATGGCACCATTGCGGAAGGGGAATACGTGGCTCGCTGTCACATTTGCGATCGCATTGATCTCCACTGCGGGAGTAAAAGCACAAGAAGAACATTCGAAAGTCCCACTGCCTAGTTACCATTATGGAGCGCATATTCCGGTTAGCTGTTTGAATCGTAGCATGTAAGTTTGCATTTCATGTGAGGCTGGTGGTGGTGCGATATCCAAATCGTAGTCAGAAGAAAGGAATGGCTCAGCAACGGGAATTTAATGAAGAACGTATACTGATGGCTCTGCCAATAGTGATACCGGCGAACACATCGAAAATGAGAAGCATGAGTTGGAATATATCCCGTTCCCAGTCTGCGAGGAGACTGGCAAGCCCTTGGAGCTTCAATATGGAGTAGAAGCAGGTACGAATCCCAAATATTGTCTCAAATCCAACTCTAACCATGAATTAGAACTCAACTGTACCATCCCCATGATTACCGACCCTTTCTTCCATCTTCTCGAATTTTATATACACAATGATGCACCCCTATCCTGCCGCATACCCTCGCGGCCCCCTACACAGATAACCTCTCCATCACACGCAACACCATATGCCACAGAATACGTACCTCTAATATTCGCCCTCGCCGGCACTCTCCAACTCTCTCATCTACACGTCTCAACACATCTCAACATTCTACTTCATAGCACCCCAAAACACCACCTACATCACCATGACAGTGGCGTTATAGATTCCGGCGCCGCTTATAGCATCTCTCCTCTCTCTCATACCACGGGTCCAGCGGCCCTTACGAAGAAACTTGTCATTGGCGATCCACTCCCACTCAGTTTCAGTGTGAGATGGTTCCCAACACCTCATCTGCCAACTGGGAATGGTAAAATTGAATGGGCGGGTATGGGAGGCCATTTCTACGCAAGCACCTTCTTTTACTGTATGGTTAGTGCAATTGGAGGCGTTGTATGTACAGCAGCATGGTTCTGGGGGGTGGTGTTACCGAAGAGGGTGAAAGGTAGGGGACTAGGAGGTGCGACGCCTTTGGGATATGGAGTTGGCAATGGATGGGGTGTCGGTGTTGGAAAACGTGATTGAGCTATAATCTCGATAAGAAAGCAAATATGCCTGAGGTATCTCTAGATTGAGAGAGGCTAGATGAAGTTAAATAATGTGCAGTATCTGTAAGAATTTGGTGGAAATACTTTGTATAGCAACCTAGGGATGGGATTTGACTTTTCTAGAACAGCGTATATACTTGTATCTCCCTCGGCCCAGTCATCGTCATCACATTGAGCGCTCTGCCCTTTTAGAGTTATCCCCACGGTAATTTTGCAATCTTGTTACTTCTAGATCTTGTCCGTGCGGCGAAGTATATCTTGACACGGAATATTGTGTTCAAGGAAGAATTAATTCAGGAAGATGAATGAATTAAATCAGATGCAAATAACATGTTTTCTTTCCAAGTCCTACTGTAACAACACAACCTATTTCAAAGTAAATATGGGGGATCTCTCGGAAACATGTCAATGATTGTAGCTATTTTCCTTTACGATTTAGAGGGAGCGTAGCTTCAGCTTCATTTCCACAAGCTTCATTCCGTCTGCCTTACATATCGACTTCATTAGAGCCTGCATTACCAAGCTACCTCATGTTTCTCATCTCATATTTTGTCTGCTATAATTATTTCTGATGTGTAGCACGTAATCTTTCTGTGCCCTTTCTAGATTACCAGCACCTTCATATTCCCATTTTGCGTTTAAGCACTGTAACCGAGATATTGATATTGACTCTAATGATTAGGAAAGAATAAGGGAACTAGGCTACTATATGTTAAGCAGGCCATTAAAAAAATTTGTGACTTAGAATAAAATAGACAGCGCAGAGATCTACTTTCACCACAGAACTGTAGAGGAAAAGTCTTGGCACGTGATATACCCGCCTGAGTACTCTGAACGAGTTCGATCACTGCCGAGGCATGCTCTACTATCTCGCTTATCTAACTTCGCTCGAG
>Ga0247807_10001927_pt1 | contig 11746 bp, 14 predicted proteins | sample UWRJL074202C1_FD_179931 | JGI IMG/M metagenome (GOLD analysis project Ga0247807, IMG submission 179931) | Plant litter microbial communities from Arlington Agricultural Research Station in Wisconsin, United States - UWRJ-L074-202C-1 | ecosystem: Environmental > Terrestrial > Plant litter >...
GGCTCGCGCACCCGAACGCCGCAGCACAGCAGCTGCTCGAATGGCTGCGGGACTACTGGTTCGCCCGGGCGTAACGGAAACCAAGAAAACCCCGTCATCCGGACTCGTGACGTCCTGCAATCTTGTCGTAGATGGTCTCGCCAATAAAGTCGGTGCGTCCACCAGTGTCCTTGTGGATGCCGCCCTTGGAGAATCCCCAGTCGTCGTGTTCAGTGCCTTTGCCGTGGACCCCATTGATGTGCCACCCGCCGCGATAAAGGCCGGCGCGGTCGTAGCCGAAGCTGGAATAGCCGTCGGAGTCGTACGTACGGGTGGTGGGTGCCATGGGGATTCCTGCGCCATTCGAAGTTGCGTCCGGCTGATGCCGGTTCACTCCTGTTATATGCGGCGGTTCCAGCCGGTCTTTTGGCGCAACTGGAGCCACCCACATTGAGCGAAGTACAGATCTCGTATGGCAAGTCAACTGCTCTGCACTAGCGCGGCTCCGAAGGGAACGGCCAAGGTGATTGGTAGACAGTCGAGAATTCCTCTTCCGTTCCGGCTCCGCATCATGGATAGTGGAAGCGTGACCAAACGTCACGAACGGCAATGACGCGGTTCTCCGCAGATAAAGCGGAGGAGACTGCAGGTGGCATCAAGCTCTGAATCCGAAACGGCATGGGCTGAATTCAAGAAGACAGGGACGATTGGGCCGACGGCAATCGTGCTGCTGCTGAAGCTCACTGGCCAGCTCGTCGCACGCAGCAGTTTCCCCCCGCCGCCCCAGCATCATTCCTGGAACGATGAGGCCATCCTCGACTTCATTGGTGGAATGGTCGAAGGCAAAGGCGGCACCGATTTCATCTTGTCCGCCGCGCTGAAGTCCCGCGACCAGCATTCGTTCGAACGCTTGCTTCAGGCATCGGTGGAGAACTGGCTGAAAGACCAGGCGAAAATGACCGTTGTCGGGCGGATGCGTCGACGCCTCGTGACGCTGCTCGGTGGCGATTCCCGCTTCGCTCGAGCATCGACTTTCGTCGGCGCGGACGCCTGGACTCTCGCCGATTTCGACGTCGCCGTGTGGCAAGGGGACGAGGTCGATCTCTTCCAGCGGACGCGGCGTAGCGACGACAACGGACTGACGGAACTCAATTCAGCGGGAAAGACCTCGGTGAAGAATGTCTCGGTCCTCGTCGGCTACTGCCACCATGTGCTGTCGACCGCGCTCGGGGCGATGCGCGATCAGCTGATGGCTCGATTCGTCGTCCGCCGGTACGAGCTCGACGAGCCCTTCGCCACAGAACTGCACGAAGCGACGACCGATCTGCCCAACCAGAGCTCGGTGGAAGAGCAGATTCTCGTCTTCGACCTACGCGACACCCTTCTCGACCTCCTCGACGCACGCGATCAGGTTGTCCTCGCCCTCTGGGACGACAACGAGAAGCTTGCCGAGAGGTTGAGACTGTCACTCGCTGAGGCCGAGCTGGAGGTGTCGATGCTCTTCGACAGGCTGAGACCTCTCGCATTCCGGACCGATACGGGCAAGGAAGCGCTCGCGCTCGTCGTAGAAGAATGCGCGAAACGGTTGTGACTAGCAGATACGTCGTCTGTATTAGATACAGACAAACGATCGGAAACTAATGGAACTGAGACCGTACACAGAAGCGGACCTGATACGCAGGTTGAGCGGAGTCCGCGTGCCCGCCGTCATTACCGATTCACTCGCCGCCGGGCAGATGCCGTCCCAGCCGGGCGAAATAGCACGCGTGGCCTGGGACAACAGCGTCTTCCTCTTCCTCGTCTCGTCGATCTCCGAGACGAGGATCACTGGTTGGTTTACCGACCTTGCCGGCAACGCGAATGTGCCGGATCTAACAGAGCAAGACGTGTCACTGGGCTCTCCCTTTCTGGTTCGAGGCCCGGCGACCGAACTGCCTGCAATCTCGATTGATGCGACAGTGGGGGCATTGAGGTCCACCCCCGATCGTTCCGTGGCAGAGAAACTCTCCACCTTCCAAACCGACTCAGAAATGACCGCTCCACGGTTACCCTCGCAGGACGTGCGCAATGTCGTCAACACGTTCGAACGGCTTCGCGGCGGGAACGGCGAAATGCCCGCGCTCCTGGCCGCTCACGGATTCACGCTTGCCCGTCTGAAGGAGGTTCTCGGAGTCGAGAGCAGGACCGCGTTCGCGCTGCTGCGAGGCGACGACTCCCCCACTCCCGAGCAGGAAGAGACACTCGCGCGAGTAGCCGGCATCGACATCACCGAGCTCGCGGCCGCCGGCCCCCGACTGCCGGACGACCTGATCGATGTCCTCTGGGAAAACAGGTTCAGGGCCCCGACCCTGTCCGCCGCATCCGCCGAGGGCGAGGAAAGCACGGGATGGAACAGTCTGGCTCGCGGCACCCTGGCGCTGGCGCCCCGGAGTGCGGCAACTGTTTCGGTCAGCTGGCGCGACCGCGTGGAACGCTACATAGAAACAGCTGGACTGTGACGGACGCGCGGCGCGCCGAACGACTGCGATCCCAGTCCACCGCCGCCGACCACGCACAGCGGATGATCGAGATCTTCGTCGAGACGCAGCCGGAGATCTACGATCTCATCACCGATGACTTCGCTGAAGGAATCGCCCAGTGGCCAGGACTCGAGCTCCGCATCCTCGAAAGCCAACAGGGCGAGGACCGCGACTGCTCCGTCGCGGGTGCCTACCTCGGCGGCCAGGATCCGAAGATTATCGGGGTGGCACGAGCCGTGCAGGCGCGTATGAGGTTCACCACGCTTCACGAGCTCGGCCATCACATCCAAAGATCCGACGACGACTTGATGCAGTCGCTTCTCGACCGTCCGGACCAAGGACGAATCGCCGAGGAAGCGGCCTGCGACCTTTTCGCCGCACGCATCCTGCTTCCGCAGTCCGACGTCGATGGCGCGCTCGGACAATCGACACCGTCGGCTGTCGCCGTCCGTGACCTCTGGCAAAGCCATCGGGCGTCGCGCGCTGCGGCCGCGGTCGCGGCTGTACAGAAGCTGTCCACGGATGGCCATGTCATGGTGGTCAGCGGTGCCGGCAACGTCGAATTTGCCACCTCCCGCGGGCTCCCCCGGATCGGGCGGAACTCCGACCAAAGTGGCACGGACTTCGTGCGTGCCATTCTGTCCACCAGCCACAAACGCGTGCAGGGTAAGACGCGGTTTGCCTACCGTGACTCAATCTCTGGCGAACAGCTCTACTTCCAAGCCGCCCACGATGGCGCCGACTACTGGTTTGTCGTCGCCGCGGTTTCCAGCGTCCCGTGGGAAACGCTGGCGTTGCCGATGCTCGGCGAGCGATCGGTTCAAGGGTATTGGTGGACCTGTGAGCTGTGCGGGCACGTCTGGGAGAGTTTTGCCCCTAAGCACCAACCGTGCGGCACACCCGTATGCGAATCGTGCGGCCGCTGCAGCTGCAGGAAGAACGCGCTGAAGACGCGGAAGTGCGATGAGTGTTTCCTTGAGAAGTCTGTCAACGAATTCGTCGGCGATTCGCCTATCTGCATCGAGTGCTGACCACCGCCTGCATTACGTCGTCTGTGTAGGTGAGGAAGCAATTCGGCTGACTCGAAACGGGCGAGAGCCTGTGGATGATCTCCAAGGAGATACTGCGATGACAGCAACTACCGGTCAGAAGTGCCCGAAGTCCGGCGTATGGAAGGTCGAGGGCTACCCCAGCACCACGGCGCCGATCGCCATCGGCAACGTGATGCCGCCCTACGGCGGCAAGGCCGTCACCTGGCGCCTGATCCAGGCGGCGTGACGATGCCGGGCAAGCGCGGGCGCAGCGCGATCACCGGGCGTTTCGTCAAACAGTCGACGGTGGCACGCAGCCCGAAGACGACGGTGAACCAGTCGACCAAGGGTAAGAAGAAGTAACAGGGGCGGTCGGCCGGTTGGGGGAACCCGACCGGCCGCTCTCACCCGACCTGCTTCCGGGAGAGTTGACTCGCCAACCGACATCCCCTCAGAACACTCGACGCAATATTTCAAGGAGCACCAACATGTCTCAATGCACAGCACCCGTACGCGGCCATATCCGAGGCGGCGGCGGCGACTGCCCCGTCCATGGACGTGGTGGACGGAACTGGGGTTACTCGGTATCTTCGTACCCGCGGTACACGCCCCCGTCGGTTACCCGAGTCGCCGCCAGCGGCCACTCATCGGGCGGCGGCGCTCGTACCGCGCGACCAAGCTGGTCGCCGAGCACCTCGACCGCCTCCTACACGTCTCAGCAGGTGCGCGACCTCGGCCCCGTGCGTGCGGCCGCCCTGGCACGAACCCAATCGCACGACGTGTTCCTCTGCCACGCCTGGCCCGACCGTCAGGCCGACGCCAAAGATGTCTACGACTTGCTCATCGACGAGGACGTTTCGGTGTGGTTCAGCGAGGTCGCGCTGCGGCCTGGCACCGACATGCGCGTAGCAATCGACAGGGGGCTCGTGAGTTCGCGCATCGGTATCGTCCTGGTGACGCCCGCGATGCTCGACAAGCTGCTCACCGACCGGAGCATCGCGAGCAACGAGCTCAGCGCGCTCTTGCGCCGTAACCTCTTGATTCCGGTGATGCATGGTGTGACGTTTGAGGAACTCGATCAGGTGAGCCCTACGCTTGCATCCCGTGGTGGATTCAGCACGGCAGAGGAGTCGATGGAGGACATCGTCGAGAAGATCGCCGAACTCGTCGGGACCCTCGACGGTGAATAAGCCGACGAACTCAGCATGAAGTAGGCGCCAACAGTGCCCGGTCGCGAACACCGCGGCGCGCGGCCCGGAAGGCGCCTACCCCTAGGTCTGCACCGCCTCGGCCGTGCGCCGCGGCACCATTCCGCGGAAGACAGAACCGGACGGATGCGCTGGTCCCACACTGGCCGGAAATGCCTCGCGCACTGCGGCGCGTCCCCAGCCGAGACACACCTCGACTTCTCGCCACATGTCTTGTTCACGCACCCAACGCACAATGCCGACAGGGCCCGAATGAAGGAGACCGACCATGCGCCAAAAGACACCAAATCCAACAATGCCAGAAGCAGTGGAATCCGAACGCTCTATCGGCGCCACTCTCGTCGAGTTCGGTGGATGGCTCGCCGCGATCGTAGGTGTCATCGCGCTCGTAACCGTTGTGACGTCCGCGGGCTCTTTCGGCAGCGTGGGATTCGATTGGGAGGCATGGTGGCTGATCAGCATCGGTCGCTCCTTCCTCGCCGACGCCAACTGGCTGCTCCCCATGTTTCTCGCAGGCGTCCTCGCACTATATGCAGCGCTCATCGGCCAGTCGGTAACGAATACATCGGCAGCAGAAGTGTTGCGCACCAGGGGGCGTCTCGTCCCGGCCGGAACCGGCCTCGCCAGCGTTGTCGTCGCGTTCGCCGGAGCCGCCGCACTTGCGTGCATAACCTCCCCCGATCAGTGGCCGCGCATGCCGGGTATCGGATTCTTCTCGCTGGTGATATGCCTACTCGGCATCGGCATCGGCCGTTTCGAATCCCGCAGCAGGGAGGACCAGCTCGACGGCGCGCAGCGACTTCGCGAGCAGACACATGCGCGGCTGAAAGCACTCCCTTCAGTCTCAGAGGACGGCCCTGTGCCTGCCGCTGTGCTTGTCGGATCAATCGCTGCCGCCGTTCTCATTCCGACGCTGCCTCTGCTTATCGCGGCCGCGGTCACCGGCTCCGACGCCAAGTCGGTAGCAGGGCTCGCCGGCTTGCTCCTGCTCAGCAACTTCGTATGGATGGTCGTTGGCCTCGGACTTCCACTGCTGCTGGTCCAGTGGAGCTACGACGGCGGAGGACCCGGCCGCATTGCAAAGAACGTGGTCGCAGCTTTCCTCACCCCGGTACTTGCGATGTACGCAGTGCTCTGGCTTTTCGATACACCGCAACTTTCGTCAGCGGATCCGAACGCCTCGCTCGTCGGAGTTCTCTTCACAGCGCCTGGCCTCGTGGTCTTCGTCCTAGCCGTCATTTCGCTGTTCCCGCCTAAGCGGCTACGAGGCGTAAGCCCATATCGGCTGTCGCTCCGGCGCGCGATCGTGGAGTTGACGCGACGCTCTGCCAGTCGAAGAATCGGGCGGTTGGATCGGGAGGTAAATGAGCTTAAGGTCGCCATCGAATCGAGGCGTCCCGCTCCCGAGTCTCTGCTGTCGGCAGTTATCGGCGTGCTGCGAGATCGGTAGAAAGTCCGATAACCGCACTCATGTGCACGGCGCTGAATCGAAAACGACATGCCTAGCACTCGTCGTCACGTGGTCGGCGACCGCCCACATACGCCTGCACAGGCTGCAGCCGTGAACTCGCAGAGTCGATCTCCCGTCCTCGGGGAAGGCGACTACCTCACCCTCCGCCTGGGGTTCAGTAGGTCTCCGTGGCACGACGATGGCGACACGCTGGCCGACCAGACCCGAGTCCCCGTGCCCGCTGTGGATAACTTAAGCCGCAGCTTTCCCGTACCGCCTACGCTCTCGGCATAGATGACGAACTGACGCCAGGACTCCCCAATTGCCCGGTGTGCATGACTCCTTTATGGTCTGCGGGCCCCGACGAGAAGCGGTACTGGTATTGCGCCGAGTGCCGGGTTCCACGAATCGTCGTCGGCTGACAGACGGTGGCCCTGCTCAGACGCACCGCCGGCCAGGCTCGCAAACCCACCACTATCCCGATGTCTCTGACATGATCCGCACATGGAACTAGACACCCTGGCTGCCCTCCCCGAAGCCGACCAGCAGGTCTTCCTGCTCGGCCGGATCGCGTACGAGACGTCACGCGTCGACATCGGCCTCCGTTTCGTGAACGGGGCGCTTCGAGGTGAGCCGGGCGTCGATGCGTACCTGGACGCTCCGGATAACTTCAGCAACAACGTGAAGAAGAGCAAGGCGCTCGCGCGACAGCATGCGGGTCTGAGTGACGAGGGGCGCGCGGCGGTGCTGAACGCTATTTCCGCGGCGGACAGCGTGTACAAACGACGTAACCGCTACACCCATGACTTCATCCGCAGCAGCATGATGTCGAGCGGATGGGAATTGGCTCGGCTTGAACGTCAACCCGACGAAGCGCTGGCGTTTACGGAGGTATCGTTCGATGAAATGGTCGAACTGATACTTGAGCTCGTCGCCGTAACCTGGCGGCTTCGCGGATGCGGGCTGTACGTGCTCAACGGCGGCTGGGCGGGGATGGCGCTCGGTGTCGTGGAAGGCGAGTGGGACGGTACTGCGAAGTCTTCCCGTTGAGTGCGGGTGGGGTGGGGCTCGGAGCCCCACCCCACCAGGGCGGGACTCCGACGTGGTTCGCGCTAGTTCGCGAGTGCCGCGTTGTTCCCTGACCACGCATGGACCATCCGTGCCGTCTGCCAGAGGACGGAGATCACCGTCTTCAGATGCTCCAGCATCGGAGCGATCGTGCCCATTTGGATACGTTTCGGATGTTTGGGTGGCACAATTGCTGTCATACGGGTCTCGCAATCTGTATCGGACACTCTGCCTAGAAAACTTCGTGTCCACGAAAAACCTCGCGCCCGCTGGGTGCGGGGTTTTTTCGTGCCGAGGTACCGACCGAAGGTCGATACGTCTATTCTCGCGCGTGGCACCGGCAAACGACTAAGACTTGCAACCTCCACACCTGTGGACAGTCGAGGCATCGAAGAGCCGGCGGTGTGCGCCGACGCACCGGAAGTGCTCATAAACCATCACAAAGCGTTACAGGGCACTATCTCTGCCCGCCGCCGATCTGTGGATAACCGGCTCGGATTTCGGCACCAAACGGGCGCCGTCTTCGGCGTGTCGGGGCGTTTGCACGTTACCGACGACCGCCTCTGGATCAGCGCCTGCCCGCCAACAGCGTGCGGGCGTTTCTGAGCGTGGCCACATCGGTGACCTCGTCGGGGAACAGGATCCGGTCGACGATCGTCACGGCGTCGAGGAGCCTGCCGGCGGTGAGATGACCGAGCACTTCTGCTCTCGCCGCACCCAGTCCGCCCGCGACACGGGCGATGAGCATCGGGCTCGGCATCGGGAGCGCCGCTGCTTCGCCGGGTTCGATCTTGAGCATCCCGCCCCCGTACGCACGGCCGACGATCTCGGCCCCGAGCAGGGTCACGGAGTTCAGGGAGGCGATCGGCAGCAGCCGGGTGCCGAGGCTCCGGAGGTCGTTGCGGAGGTAGATGCCGTGCACGGAGTTTAGGTGGAGGACCCGGGCCGAGTTGGTGGTGATCCGCGGGGTGTCGGCGTTCATGTAGGTGCGGAAGAGGTCGGCGGGGGCGACTGTCGGGACCTGCCACCATGGTGTTCGTGTCCGGCATTTGTATCCCTGATTCGCGCCGCCGGCCTCGGCCTCCGCGATGTAGGCGACGGCGGCGGGCGAGGGATCGGCGGGCGGGCGGAACAGCCACACGGCTTTCCCCGTTTCGGCGAGATGGTCGAAGCCGTCGGTCGACAGCTCCAGCCCCCGGAGATGTGCGCTCTTCGGCGGCGACACGGGCAGAAACTCCTCACGGCTCAGCCCGAGCTCGCCGGCTCGGACCGAGCTGATGGCGAAGAAACCGTTGTTGCCGGTCACCATGCCGAGTTTCGTGTCGCCCCACGATCCGAGGACGGTGAAATCCTCGGCGGCGGTCGCGGCAGCGTAGACGGCGAGGGCGTCGGAGGGCAGCAGAGCCGGCGTCCAACGATCCGAGGACGTCGCAGGCGTCCAGCGCTGCCCCGCGTCCGCGTCGCTCAACGCCGCTGCGTTCCGTGCATGCCGCACGCTGAGGTGGTCGGCGGGCCCGAGGGTATAGCCGTCGGCGAGGACGACGACGGCATCGACGTCGACGCCGTCGAACACCTGCTCGTCGAAGGTCACGATGGTCACCGAGGAGAAGCTGTCGAGGAGGAACCGACGGACCGGCGCCGCGTACCCGACGCTGAGGAGTTCGGCGGGCACGACGAGGGCGAGCCTCGCTCCGGGTGCCAGGAACCGTGCGCTGTGCACGGTGAACGCCGCCCAGCTGCTCGCCTGGTGGGAGAGGTTGACGCCGGCGTCTGCCGCAGCGGTGTTCGCTGCCGCCCGGGCGTCGCCCGCGAAGGTCTGGTAACGGATGTACGGCGGGTTGCCGACGACGGCGTCGAACTCCTGTACGGCCTTCACGGCGAAGAAGTCGGAGATGAGTATCTCAGGTCGCCTCCGGCCGCAGCTACCCGCAGACGCGCTTCAGCGGCCGACGCAGCATGGATCTCCACCCCGGTGACGGACGGGCGGGCGCTGCCGAGTTCACGCAGTCGGGTAACGGACGCACGAATGGCAGCAGACCTACAAGTACGATCGCAATAGCATCGAGAGCTACAACGACTTCGTAAAGTCCGGGCCGGAATCGATAGACAGAACAGCTAATCGCCGAATCCGCGGCCGCGCGGCTCAGCAGTTCATAGTCACGATGCTCCTCATGTCAGCCAACATGCGAAAGATCAGCCGCTTCCAGCGCGACGAACTACGCGAGAAGCCGCGTGTAACCTACACTCGTCGCCGGGACACTGAGGGTCTGAGTGAGTACATCCTCGGTCGCCGGCGTCGAAACCAGAAAGCCGCGAAGAACCGCGAACTCCTAGAGCTCGAACAACTTCGGCTGTAGCGCCGAGGTTCACACGTGATGAGCTACCGAAACGAAGACTGAGGCGAGGGCGCTGCTTCACGCCTAGGCAGCCGACGGAAGCTCGCTTGGCCGACGGTTTTGAAGACGCGAGGGGCACGACGTCCGGAGCCGCGACTGGAAATAGAGAAGGCCACCGCAGATTCGGTGGCCTTCTCTTTTGGGACTCTAGATACGCGAATAGTTTTGCCTAGATTCGCGAGAAGCCCTCTGGCGGGCTCCTCGTGAATCTCATCTGGCCATACAAACACTGGCCTCTCCAGGACCCCCAAATCGCTCGATCCTCTTTTGGAAACCAAAAAATCCTCCAGCCTGCGATCCTGCCTCGGAATCATGCGAATCTTGGGTCCGATTCTTCTGTTCGAACCCGCCTGAGTATCAGCACCAGATCCCCCGCTTTTCAAGCCCTCCAATGCCGAACCGCCACCAAAGCATCACGTCCCATCCCGCACAGAACTTTCCCTCGCCGCGTGGCCGACTCGTCGTCGCCCAGCCCACGAATCGCCCCCTTCCACCAACCGCCCCATTCACCGAAAGGAACCCCGTGTCCGACGTTCTCGAAGACTGGGAGGTGACTGTCTTACTGTCTCTGGAGTCGCGGTTCAGCAGCCCGGTCTCTCCCGCTGTCAGCAAGTTGTATGCGGATGAGTTCGGTCGATCCGACCCCGTCTACCTACGAGCCGCGGCCCAGAAGATGCATGACCTTCCGGACCGGCGTCGGGCGTGGCTTCTGGAGTTCGCCGATCGGATCGAGGACGCGGGCTACCGTTCGTTCGCCGAGGTGCCGGCGGAACGGTTCAAGGAGATTGCGCAGCTGTACTAATGGCAGCGGCTAGGATCCTGCACGTGGACGAACATGACAATGGAGTGACGGGCGCGCAGCTCGCTCTCGCGTTCTCGCCGATGGTAATGGCTGCGCTCGGCCGCCGTACGCTCGGGAACAGCGCGCCTCGACTGTCGATGGTCGCCGGTCTCGTCCGCGACCGACCTAGTGCCACGCTCGGCGATGCGTTCGATGCCGCGCACGCGCTCCTCGCCCATGGCTACCGTAGCGAGTACGTGTTCAAGAACGCCTTGGTGTCGAAGATTGTGTACGGCAGGCACTCTCCGGCCACGGCGACGGCGCTGGTTGAACAGCAGATGGGCAACTCTGTCGCGGACCTTATGGTCGTTAACGGCACGAGCACTGCCTACGAGATCAAGACCGACCTGGACCAGTTCGTCCGGCTCGACGCTCAGCTCGCGGACTACTGCTCGCGCGCTGAACGTGTGTACGTGGTGACCTCGGAGTCCCGTGCGGCTGCGGCGGCCGCACGAGCTCCGCACCATGTCGGCGTCATCGGCCTACGGTCCAATGGCAGCCTCGCCATGGTGCGCATCGCCGATTCGAACATGGAGCGTCTGCAGCACGATCACCTGTTCACGATGTTGCGCACCGGCGAACTGAAGACGTTGCTGCGTCGAACACATGACCTCGTTCCCGTCACGCACATGGTCCAGGCCCTGGACCAGATGCGTGCGGCGTTCCGAGAACTCGACATCGAACGTGCGCATGCTGAGGCGTTGATGCAGCTTCGAGGCCGGGGTTCCAGCACCGCGCAGCTCACGACGGTGGGACCGTTCCCCACGAGTCTCCGCGCCCTCGCCTACACGGGCGAGCATTCGCGGGTCGGCGCCGCGCGGATCCGTGAACGCCTTGACAGCCCGGCCGCCCTCTTTGTGGGGGTCGACGCCGTCTAATTCGAGGCGCAGGCTGAGGAACATGTACTTTCCTTACCTTTTCGGCAAACGCGGGGAGCTCATCGCTATCCGCGGGCTGGCCGGTCCGCTCGGTTCTCCACAGAAGATCTGGCCTGTGATCGAGCCGGTGAAGACCGGGGCGTCGTCGCTGGTGATCACGCTCAAAGCGTTGAAGAAGGTGACGGCAGGTATCTACCTCATCGTCAATCCATCGCAGGACGAGTTCGCAGCCCCGTCATCGCCGGACCAGCTGGACTGGCACGCTGCCGTGGCTCCGCATGTCGCTGACCCTGCGCTGGTGCGGCCGACGTATCTGCAGACCGCGGCGACGACGCTCCGGGATCTGAAGCTTTTCATCGCAACGTATCCGCTGCGC
>Ga0247807_10001929_pt1 | contig 11729 bp, 2 predicted proteins | sample UWRJL074202C1_FD_179931 | JGI IMG/M metagenome (GOLD analysis project Ga0247807, IMG submission 179931) | Plant litter microbial communities from Arlington Agricultural Research Station in Wisconsin, United States - UWRJ-L074-202C-1 | ecosystem: Environmental > Terrestrial > Plant litter >...
AACGTTCGGTTAATAGCTCCATATCGGCCTTTTTAAAATACTGAGATTGATATTCCAGATGAAAATCAAATCTCTCCGGTTCTTCATAAACATACATCGTTAATGGATATTTTGCAGTTTCGCCTTCCAGCTCCAACATCTCAAAAGGAGAACCTTCAGCCTGTTGCTGATTCCTTTCAAAATTCTGAAAAAGGAAAAGTGCCTGTATTAGGCCATGATCAGAAATTGTTCTGTTATGCTTTAATTCGGCGGCAAGATCAAGCAGGTCAAAAACCTGTTTACTCTGTGCCTTGACAAGATATTCATGTAACTCCGTTACAGCTGCAATAAAAGAAAGTTCCGGATCTATCTTATATCTGACAGGGAGTGTTTTTGCAAACATACCTACCCCATCTAATAGTTCATTCTGCATGCGGCCTGCAGATACCAGACCAATGACCATATCTTCTTGTCCGGTAAGCTGAGCCAGATAAATAAAATACATCGCAAACAATACTGAAGAGGTAGTCACATTAGCTGACCTGAGCGACTCTATAACCGGCCCAAGTACTTTTTTATCTATTTCAAAAGCTATCCTCCCACCTTCTTCATCTTTTTCTTTGCTAATTACAGCAGTGCTTGGTAAGCGGAGTTGCAGTATATCCCCTTCAAAACTCTTTAACCAGAATTCCCGGTGAGCAATATATTCGGCAGTAGTCTTAAAGTTGTACTCCCACTCTGCAAAATCTTTATATTGTATACTCAAAGGAGATAGTTTTTCTCCTTTATAGTATCTCATAAAATCTGTTGCCAAATTAAGCTGAGACATCCCATCGCAAACAATATGGTGGATATCCACGATCAGTATACTCTCCTTTGCTTTCGTTTCTATTATTGCACACCTGATTAAAGGCGCTTTTCCCAAATCAAATGGTTTTATAAAAGCAGATAACAGCTCTTGAACAGATTTATTCTCCTCAGCTTTAACATATTCCAGATGAAAATCAATCTCCTCATGAACCACCTGTCTGACCTGGTCATCCTCAAGCAGGAAACTTGTTCTCAGAATTTCGTGACGTTCAATTAATAATCTAAAGGCTTCTTCAATTTTTTCCATCTCTGCGCTGCCTTTTATACGCCATGCCATTGGCAGGTTAAATGCAGTACCCGATGGATTTAATATATATTGATAATACATTCTATACTGTGCAGAAGATAAATTATAACCAGCTTTGACCGGCGATTTTTCAATTACATAGAGGTTATCTGCGGTAGATCTGTCTATCAGGGCTGCCTGTTTCTGTATCGTAAGGTTATTAAAAAGTTCACTTAAAGTAACCCTGATCTTAAAGTCCTTGAATATCCTGCCAATCAGCCTCATCATCCCCAGTGAACTGCCTCCGATCTGATGAAAATTATGGGTTGTTGAAATAGCTTTATCTCCAAGTATTTCTTTCCATATCGCCAGCAGTCTGGTTTCAATTTCGTTATCAGGGGTAACAGTTATATAGGTATCCAGATTAGATAAAAGTTTATTATAATCCATCTTCCCGTTACTGAGCAAAGGGTATTCAGTCAAGGCAACAATTTGCCCGGGGATCATATAAGCTGGCAGATAGGATTTCAGATAAACAATCAGCTCTTCTGCCAGATCTGCCTGCGGAGAATAATCATCGGCTTTAATGACAAAACCAATAAGCATTTCGTTCTCCCCATTGCTCTTAAGTACAACCGCATTTTTTAATTTTTCAGATGCAATGAGTCTGTTTTCTATCTCATCAGGTTCAATTCTGATGCCGCGCAACTTAACCTGCCTGTCTTCTCTTCCCAATAAATCAATTTCTCCACCCGCCAGCATCCTGGCTTTATCGCCAGTTTTAAAGGCAATAGTTTCAGCTGGTGTTCCCTGATAAAGAACGATAAATTTCTGTCTGGTTAGTTCTGGTGCATTCAAATAACCTTTTGCTGTATAATCTGATATGATATAAAGATCTCCGGTTACCAGCTTATTGACCTGCCTCATTTGATCATCGGCAATCAATATTTTTGTATCTGCAATTGGAAAACCAATCGGTATTCTGGCTTTTTGAGCGTCAAATGGCTTTATCCGATAAAAAGTCCTGATCATCGTGGTTTCAGTCGCACCGTACAGATTGACCAGTTGAATCCTTTCCTTAAAGGTTTCATACCATTTGACCAGTTCACCGGGGATTATTTTTTCACCGGACAGCAAAATATACTGAAGTTTAGGGAAACTACCCGGCTCAATCCGGCCATGGTTTAATAAACGAAAAACACTTGGCACACAATGGATTAAGCTTACTTCTGCCCTTTCAATCCAGGAACCCATATACTCAGGAGTGAAAAAATCTTCTTCCTGAGGAGGGATACAAATCATTCCCCCTGATAACAGGGGGACAAATATATCTCTTAAAAAAGCGTCAAAATAAGGACTGATCAGCTGACTTACACGACAGTTCTGATCTAGTGAAAATTCGGCGATCTCCCAGTTGATAAACTGTAGTAAACTACTGTTTTTACCAATAATTCCTTTAGGTTTACCTGTAGATCCCGAAGTGAAATAAATATATAAACTATCAGTCCCTTCATAATCCGGGTAAGACAATCCGGATATTACCAGGTCTTTTTCCTGTTCCAGTATATCTTCCGTCAAATAAATCTTTAAATCTGGCTGTGTAGTCCAGAAAAGTGAAGCAGTACAATCCGCTGAAGAAATCAGGCTACTCAATTTCAATTCTCCTGCAATTTCTTCGAGCCTTTTTTCCGGCAGACTTCCATCCAGCAGCACAAAGGTACACCTGGCGTTTACCACACCTATAATTGAACAGATCAAACTGAATTTATTTTTCAGCTGTATGCCAATTATTTCTCCCTCTAATCCTTCTTTTAATAAAAAGGAAGTGACCTTATGAGCGGTCAGACTTACTTCACTGTATGAGATTTCCTCTTCGCCAGCTAAAATAGCTGTACGGTCCATATGATCGCTGAGGCTTTTAAGTAATATAGTTTGAAAATCCATAGTAAAATCTTAAACTTAAGAATGTGATTGCATTATTTTTTCAGGAGCAGCTTTAATAGCTGTTCCAGAGTTATCAATTGATAATAATTTTTCAGACAGGGCTTTCAGAAGCCAGGAATAAATTTCAGGTATATTCAGTATAACAGGCTATTTCTGCAACTGATATGAATAAAATTTTAAGGGGTTTTTAGAGCTCCGCTAATTCCTATCACATGATAAGAAAATACTAACTGAACAAAGAATTGTTTTCTGGCGTATTGCAGACAATTTAAAAACTAAAATGCTTTAATACAAATGCAAGATAATATTTTCAAAACAATTAGCAAATTATATTAAAAGATATATTTAAAATTTAACAGCTCCATAATGAAGCAGTAAATTTATAATTTGATCATGATCTGCTGCCAGTATGATTGCCGGTGTACCAGGTTTGAACTGCACACTCTCCTGATCAGGATCTGCTCCCATTAACAAAAAGGCCTCCACGACGTTTGCATACCCCTTGCAGATAGCTTTAATAAGCAGTGGTTCTCCATTTTCGTCGGCATGGTTTATACTCAGCCCTTTCGCCAGAAAAAGTCTGATCATACCGCATAATTGCTCTACAGACAAGAATTCTATACCGTTTCCATCCGAAATGTCAAATCTGCTCCACCAGTAATTGACACTGACAGCTACTTCTTTTGAACGTACATGATGCCACCAGCCGGGTGGAATATATAAATAATCCCCTTCCTCCAGGAGGCAATAATAAGGCTGAGCATTTGAAAAAAGCGGAAAACGCTCCAGGTTTACCCGATCCAGTTCAATTCCACTGATATGCCCCATTCCAGGTTGCTGATTTGCATAGAGATAAACTGTATCCTCAGGAGCGAAAAAAGTAATCTCTTTTTTCCCTCTTACCTGGGCTAAAAAATTATTGCTGGCATCAAAATGTAATGAAGTCACACAACCACCTCCGCCTACCCATAAATTAACCACTTCAACAAGATCTGTATCTGCATTCAAATCTGGATTTTCCAGATCATTCAGTAGTTGTGGAAAGTTTGCAGCAATGGATAATTGTTGTAAATAATAGGATTTATTTACATAACTGCCCGAAATGAATGAATCTATGATCTGATCAAATGGCCCGGTTATTTGCTGAACCCTTCCTTTAATACTATAATTATATTCACCTGATTCACTATAATTCACAGTTACATTGCTTGATCCTATTTTTGATTTTAAATAGTCCAGAGACCAGAGTTTATAACTGGCAGTATCTTTTATCCCCCCCTTTTTGATAACCGGTTTTTGATTAAAATAGCTTTTATTAAACTCTTTATGATTCAGTTCTGTTAAAGTATCTACTGTTTTCATCTTTATAATTTGATTATTGTTTAAAAAAGGTATCCAGTAAAATCCCAAAAGTGATCACGGTGATTAGTAAATCAGTCTCGAAGGGAGCATTAATAGTAAACCCTTCCTGCTTATAAGTGTTTTTTAATTTCTCGATCTGATCAGGATTAAAATATCCTTGTCTTTTAATCAGGTCATATGAAAGAAGATCATCTATGTATTCGATATTTTTTTGAATCAGATAGGGACTCCCAGGTGCAATAAAATGGAATTTCTCTCTGTCAAATACCTCTTTAGGGGTAAATCTGCTGGCCATTTTTTTCAGGATGTACTTCTCTGTAAAATCCTTTAATTTTAATTCCGAGGGTAGTTTTGTCGAGAATTCAATCAGATCCTTATCCAGAAACGGATATCTTACTTCAACCGAATTTGCCATCGCCATCCGGTCACCGTGGTCAGCAATCAGGTGATCCACTAGACGGATTTTATAATCAATATAAGCCCTCTTATTCAATACGCTGCGGTTATGCAGCCTGTCTTTGTTAATCACCGGATGATTAAGACAGTTCACTTCATCAAAGGCATCACTGAACTGTTTGGAGTATAAACCTTTTTTTATCTCATTAAATTCCATCATATTCTTCTCATAATAAAAAGAAGAATCACCCCATAATTTGTTTCTTATCTCCTGTTCTTTAGGGTGAAGGGCTTCCGGGGATGTATTCATCTCCCGCATTTTATCAAAACGATACCCTACATATCCTGCAAAAAACTCATCTGCACCTTCTCCGGATAGTACAACTTTAAGGCCGCTCGCCCTGACCTTTTCCGATAAAGATAACGAAGCCGTATTATAGGTTTCTTTGATGGGGCACTCACTATGGTAAATGGATAGCTGAAGTCTTTCAGTAATATCACTAAAAAAAAACGTTTTCTGATTGAGATTCGTTTGACTTCGGTTTGCTATAAGTTTTTGATAAACAGACTCTGAATACATGGAATCAATAAAATCTATGGAGAATGCTTCTTTTCTGATTTCAGGCACAAGCTGTTTTACTTTCATGGTAATCATGGATGAATCCAGACCGCCACTTAAATAAAGCCCTGAAGGAACATCAGCTCTTAACCTTAAGCCAATAGACTGTTCAAATAACTCTTCCAGTTCATTTACAAAATCATCCTCAGATTTGCCATTATAACCAGCTTCACCCTCCGGATAAATTAAATCCCAATATTCAGTATCTTTTATTTCCCCGTCATGAACAGTAATACAATGTCCGTTTTCCAGACTTTTGATGTTTTTAAACATAGTTCTGGGACTAAGGAGACCGGCAAAGGTGAAGACCTGATCCAGACCAACCATATCAACTTCCGGATGAACCAGCGGATGCTCAAGAATTGCCTTAATTTCTGAACCAAAGATAAAGGTTCCGTCTGCGATGGTATAGAAGAAAGGAATAATCCCCATCTGATCCCTCGCGCAGAACATTAACCTTTCCCTTTTATCATATAGGGCAAAAGCAAACTGTCCGTTAAGCTGATTTAAAAAATCAATTCCATGTTCTTCATAAAGATGGATAATAACCTCTACATCAGAACTTGTTCTGAAAGAATGGCCCTTGTTTTTAAGCTGTTTTGTAAGCTCTAAATAATTAAATATCTCTCCGTTACAAACCAGTACTATGGATTCATCCTCATTATAAATAGGTTGCATTCCATTTTCTAAACCTATAATGCTCAGCCTGGTAAAACCCAGTGCTACATTTTCAAAAAGTAATGTATCCTGAGCATCAGGCCCTCTGTGAATAAGCTTATTATTCATCGCTGATATAATGCTGCTGTCCTCTTCTGAAACTCTTTGATTAAACTTTATGAAACCACAGATACCACACATATTTCTTAAGAATAAATAAATTAAAATTGTTGAATTGATAAGGCTTGCCGGACCAGGCTACAGCCATGTTTATTGTATTTTTTCCATATTGGTTCTTTTATCTGGCAGATGTTTTTCAGCCCACGTTTCCGGACAGAGATAATTCAACTTCAACATTACCTATGCTAGTCTGATTATCAGTAAGAACTGACTTGATAATCTGATGATAATACTGCACAAAAAGTGTTATCGTTTCCTGATCATAAAGCTCTTCACTGAAAATCATACAGATCATGAAATTATCCTGCTGCTCCACCACTTCTATCTTGAACTCAAAGGGGGTGGTTTGTTTCTCATCCAGCTGGAAAGGTGTAATCTTCAATCCCGGAATATTTACATTGCTATCCAGATAGTTAGCAAAAGAAAAATGGACATTGAATAAACCGTCCGGCTGTTTATCTCCCCCGTCTAAAAGTGTGATGATCTGATCAAGCTGAAATTCCTGATGCTGGAAAGCATCAAGTACAGCTGTTTTAACATCCCTAAGAAAATCTGTATAGGCAGTTTCGGGAGTAAACTGCATTCTTAAAGGCAACAGATTAACAAAAGTTCCAACTATATTTTTCAACTTCTCATGTGTCCTTCCAATAACATCTGTTCCAATGATAATATCAGTATTACCAGTCATTTTGTGCAGCAATAGGTAATAAGCAGACAATAAAAACATAAAATCCGAAACACCTGATTCAGCAGAAAATTTCTTCACCTGTTTGTAAAGGTCGCCATTGATTTCAAGTACCTTAACCGTTGCAGAATTTATAAGGACTGAACTACGGTCTTTAACAACCGGGAGATCAAGAAAAGGCAGATTTCCTGCCAGCTTATTCATCCAGAACTCTTTCTGTTTTTCAAAATCAGTGGTCTGATTATTCAGCCAGGTGGCATAATCAGCATAAGTTAATTCCAGTGACGGTAAATTCTCACCCAGATAAATCCGTTTAAAGTCATTCATCAGTATGTTTAAAGAAATACCATCACAAATGATATGATGAATATCGATAAACAGTAAATGATTTTCTCCGTTTCTCAACAGCCAGCCTCTCATCAAACATGGAACGGCCAGATCAAAAGGACGTACAAAACCGGCAAAAGCCTCTTTTACGGTTTCAAAACCTAAATCAGCTGTACTTAACTGAAAATCAACATGCTCATGGATTTTCTGGACAACTCCCTCTTCATTTAAAATAAAACTGGTTCTTAAACTCTCATGCCTGCTGATCAGCTGTGCAAAAGACTGTTTTAACCGTTCAGTATCTATTTCACCTTCAGTGGCATAAATTCCGGATACATTATAACCCGTATGCTCCTTATTGGCAAGGAGTTCATAGAACAATCTTTCCTGAGCCGGAGAAACCGGATAATAACTTTGCAGTGCAGCTTTTGGGATACCGGCAATTCCATTATGAGGCAGAAGCACCAGAAGTTCCGATAATTTCTCAATCGTCGAATGCTCAAAAACTTCTCTCAGTTTGATATTACAGAAGAACTGTAACTGAACCGCATTGATTAAATGAACTGCTAGAATAGAATTACCTCCGGACTCAAAGAAATTCTGACGGATACTTATTTTATCTACCTCCATATGAAGTAATTTTGACCATATTTCTGCAAGTTTCTGCTGAATTTCAGTTTGCGGATAAATCATTTCCTGAGCCGAAGACCATTCTGGTAAAGGCAACATTTTCCTGTTTACCTTTCCATTTTTTGACACCGGAATTTCATTGATCCTTAAAAAATGTTTCGGGATCATATAGTCTGGCAGTTCTTTACTCAGAAACTGCCTTAGTAAATCCTCTTCAATTACATTTGCCGAGAGATAATATGCGCAAATCAGCTTGTCATATTTACTCTTTTCAATGATATGGGCCAATACCTGATCAATCCCATTGAATTTCAATAATCTGTTTTCAATTTCTCCCAGTTCGATCCGGTATCCCCTGATTTTTACCTGAGCATCTTTTCTACCCAGAAATTCTATATTTCCATCAGAAAACCATCTGGCCATATCCCCCGTATCATAGAGCATCTCCCCTTCATCAAATGGACTGGGCATAAATTTACGGTCACTCAATTCCCGGTCATTGATATAGCCTTTTGCCAGACACTGTCCGCCAATATACAGATCACCCCCTACGCCAACCGGGCATAACTTCCTTTCTTTATCAAGAACAAGATATTTTGCATTTTGAATAGGTTTTCCATAAGGAATACTGTTCCAGGAAGGATCTACCTGATTTACTTCGTAATAATTTGACCAGACTGTAGCCTCGGTTGCACCACCAAGCGCAATAAATCTGAGCTGTCCGAATAGAGTCTTCATTTGAGTTGGCATGGTCAATGGTATCCAGTCACCACTCAAAAAACTTAATCTTAGCTTTCCGATGGATAAAGCATCTTTTTTTCTGTTCTCCAGAAATGGAATGACCTGCTGAAGCATCGCTGGAGCAGAATCCCAAAAAGTTATTCCCTCTTCTATAATAATATCTGCGAGTGCCTGAGGATCTTCCAGCTCAGCCCTGTTAACCATTCTGACCTGTCCCCCTGAACCCAGAATTCCAAAAATATCATAAACAGACAGATCAAAACTGACTGAGCTGACAAACAGCATTTTATCAGCTGCACCGACAGCATAGTTTTTAGCAATCCATTCAAACAGATTAATCACTGGTTTATGCTGAACAGCCACTCCTTTAGGTTCCCCGCTTGAACCTGAAGTAAAGATCACGTAAGCAAGATCTTCACTCCTGTTTACCGGTTCCGGATTATCTGCGCTATAAACTTCCAGATCTATTTCATTGTCTTTTCCAGTAATCAGCAACCGCCCATTCCCAATCATTCCAAAATGCAGGCTGGTTTTCACTGTAATTATTTCCTCCTGTATTTCTGCTGCCAGATGATGATAAGTATCATTGGTCAGTATACAAATTGCGTTTACTGAATTCGCGATCGCTTTCATTCTGTTCACAGGGATATAAGGTTCTACAGGTACATATTTACCTCCTGCCTTTAAAACACCCATTAAAGCTGCAATAAGTTCTATATGGCGTTCCATAACCACAATTACAGAACTTTCCCTTTGTACCCCTTTTTCACGCAGCAGGTAAGCAATCTGATTAGATACTTTATTTAACCACGCATATGAATAACTCTGGCCATCTGAAATTACCGCTATGGCATCAGGAGTTAACTGTACCTGTTCTTCAAATAACTGATACATAAGCTTCTCACCTGCATATGGTAAGGCTGTATCATTAAAAGCACGGAGTAACTGTATTCTCTCCTGTTCATCCGTTAGCTCTATTTCTGCAAGTGTTCTGTTCTTTTCAGCAGCTAAAGCTCCCAGTACATTTCTGAAATATTTTACGATACGACCGGCTGTTTGTTCCGTAAAAAGATCGGTATTATAGGTCAGATTAAAGTTAAAACCCAATTGACCCGCTGCCACAGTTAGTACAAGATCAAACAATGCTTTTGAACCCGTTTCAAAAACTGCAGTTTCTTCACTGATCTCTTCATGGCCGGCTTCTGCTGTAATCAGATTCAGAACCACATCAAAAACAGGATTTCTGCTCATATCTCTTTCCAGATGCAGGGCTTCGATTATTTCTTCAACCGGACATTCCTGATGATTAAAAGCCATGATCACATTCTCCTTCACCTGACTAAAAAACTCAATCACCGATAACTCAGGATCTAAACTGAGACGTAGAGGAAGTGTATTGATAAATAAGCCCATAATATCCCTGGTGTCCGGATGGACCCTGCCTTCTACCGGCGATCCGATAATTAAATCTGTTGTCCCCCCCAGTTTTGCCAAAACGATACCAAATATTCCCAGGATGGTCATATAAGGAGTTGAACTATGCTGCTGAATCAATCGTTTTAAATTACTATTTTCTTCAGCTGACAGTTTAAACTCTATGGCATGACCATGATAAGTTTTTATTCTGGGTCTGGGGAAGTCATAAGGCAGATTTAATACCGGAAGTTCCTCCAGCTGCTGTACCCAGTATTGCTTTTGCTTCTGTCTGTTTTCAAATTGTGCCCGACTATTATACCATTCAGAAAAATCAGTGTATTGAAGCGGTGTCCTGATCAGCGATTTTCCAGCCTGTAATTCATAAAACTCATTCCTTAAAATATTTAAACTTACGTTATCAGAGATAATATGATGTATATCTATTACTAACAGACATAGTGTTTCGGTCTGAATAATTCCAGCCCTGAATAAAGGTGCTTTGCCCAGATCAAAAGGCCGCTGAAAATTCTTAATTGTTTCGGATACCTCTTTATAAGCGCAATTAAAATACTCCATTTCAATCTCTCCCTCATCACTCACAATCTGCATCAGCTCTTTCTGATGGATTTCAAAACTGGTTCTCAGTATATCGTGCCGCTGAATTAACACCCTAAAAAAATCTTCAGCTGTGGCAATAGCTAAGGTTGATGGTATCACATTTACACAAAGAATATTATAAGCTGTACTTTGTTTATCCAATTGCTGCAAAAAGTACATCCGATCTTCAGCAGAAGTTACCTTATAACGCAGTTTTTTCGCTGCTCTGGCAATAAGTGTAAGAGTCTGTGCGGTTGAAACTGCCAGCTGTCCTGCTAAATCTTCTATAAATGGTCTTATAAAAAATGCCTGAAGAGAAAGCTGAGTACTAAATATTTTGTTGATCGCCGTAACTACCCTTAAAGCACTAAGCGAATGCCCGCCCATTTCAAAGAAGTTACTGTTTACACTAATCAGCTCTTTATCCAGTTTCAGTACTTCTGCCCAGATCTGCAGCAGCTGAACTTCGGTCTCATTACGGGGAGCAATATGGGTTTCGCTCCAGCTGAATTCTGGTTCTGGCAATGCTTTTTTGTTCAGTTTACCATTCGTAGTCAGCGGGATAGTTTCTATCCTCATATAATACAAAGGCAACATATAATCCGGCAAACGTGCCGAAAGCAGTTTGCGCAGTACTGCGGCTGCCACCTCCTGTGCCGCCACATAATAAGCTATTAATTCCTGCTCACCTGATCTTTCACGCATCACCACGACCACTTCATCCAGCGCAGCGCAATCCCGAAGTACACTGGCTATCTCCCCTAATTCAATCCGGAAACCACGAAGTTTAACCTGATCATCAATCCGACCTTTATATTGTATTCTTCCCAACTCATCACGCAGTGCAAGATCACCGGTCCGGTACATCAGACGCTCCGGAATGAAGGGGTTCACAATTAGCTTCTCTGCGGTCAGATCCGGCAGGAATAAATAACCCGATGCCAACCCGCTTCCGGAAATATAAAGTTCTCCGCAAACACCCGAAGGCACAGGTTTCAGATATTTATCCAGCACATAGATCTGTGTATTGCTTACAGGAAAACCAATTGGTACTGAAACAGTTCTGTCATCCTCGTTAAACTGATAGATCATACAGCCTA
>Ga0247807_10001930_pt1 | contig 11722 bp, 6 predicted proteins | sample UWRJL074202C1_FD_179931 | JGI IMG/M metagenome (GOLD analysis project Ga0247807, IMG submission 179931) | Plant litter microbial communities from Arlington Agricultural Research Station in Wisconsin, United States - UWRJ-L074-202C-1 | ecosystem: Environmental > Terrestrial > Plant litter >...
CCATAAGCAAGGCCCACCTGCTTATTGGTAAAGTAATCAAAGAAGGTATAGGCTTCCCGATCCGATTTATCAACACCCGCCTGTACTCTATAACTAAACTGCCCTTTTAGCGTTAGTCCCGGCGTTACATCCCATTTAGGACGCAAGTTGATTAACACCTCATCTCGCACACTTTGGGTGAACCCTCCTTTCTCGACCTGAGCCAGCGGGTTCCAGCTCTCACCGTACGTCCCGTAGTACGTATAACCTAGCCGTTCAGGTTTATCCGGATACTTCGATGCAATGTTGGGTGGAGCCGTATAGATCCAGCCCATCAAATCAGCCGTCAGACGGTTATTAGCGTACGGCTCTCTTTGATCATCGCGGGCAGCAAACAAGTCCATGAACACAACAAAGTTTCGGCTAAGGTCGACACTGGTATTAGCCCGAACCGTTCCCCGGCTAAAGCCCGAAAGAGCAACTGACCCCGCCTGTTTAAGGAAGTTGACAGATAAGGCGAACCGCGCAGCCGCGTTCCCGCCTGATACGTTCAGCGCGTGTTGCTGAATGGGGGATTGCTTTTTAATCATCAGCTCGGCCCAATTCGTACTCGGATAGCGAATAGGATCGCTTCCGGCACGGGTGGCCTCAATTGCTTCCTGCGTATAGATCGCTGCACCTCCAATGTTATTCTGAGCTTCGTTGATCATCCCCATATACGTGGCACCCTCTACAAATTTTGGGATATACATAGGCGTTTGTATGCCATAGAAGCCGTTGTACTGTACGTCAACTTTCCCTGCGACGCCACGCTTGGTAGTCACCAGAATTACCCCGTTGCCCGCGCGCGCACCATACACCGACGCCGCAGCCGCATCTTTCAAAATAGAAATACTTTCGATCGTATTGGGATCGAGTTTATTGAGATCAAAGGGTACTCCATCCACCAGAACCAACGGGTCGGATCCTGTCAGCGAGCCGATACCCCGGATTTTAATCGCAGCCGCATCGCCACCGGGTAAACCAGAACCCTGCGATACGTTAATTCCGGTAGCGCCCCCCTGCAGCGCCTGTGATAACTGCGTAATCGGTTTGTTGGTCAAGCCAGTCATATTCGCCATACTCACCGAACTGGCCACATATTTAGCTTTTTGTTCAGAAAAACCAGTCACCACTACTTCACTTAGCGTGCTGGCATTCTCCGCTAAAGAGATAATCAGGTTCTTTTCTTTGCCTGTTATGGCATATTCTTTTGCCGCCATGCCTACCTGAGAAAGTACCAGTACATCGCCCACATTTGCATCCAGTTCAAAGAACCCGTCCACATCCGTGACCGTACCTTTTGAAGAGCCTTTGATGCCGACCGTAACGCCGGGCAAGGGACCAGGCGGTTCTTTTTGGTCTAGAATCCTGCCTCTTATTCGGATGCTTTCAAAAGTCGTAGGTTTATTTGAAACAACCGGTGCTCCCGCAGATTCATTTCCAGCATTCTTAATAATGATACTGTTGCCGACCAGAACATAAATGAGCTTATAGGGTTTTAAAAGTCTTGTCAGAACGACACCTAGCTTTTCATTTTCAGCCTCGAAGTTAGAGACAGCTTTCATCTTCTGGCCGGTGGTGTAAATGAAGTTAACCTGGGTCTTGGAGGAAAGTTCGTCGAGTGCCTGACTTAAGCCGACATTCCTGAATGCAATTGAAATCCTTTTATCAAGAATCTGAGAGAAGGAGTCGTGAGCCCGTAGGCCAGAGCAGGTTACACAGACTAAGACGCAACAATACACACTGTATTTAATTACGGTTAGGGCATGCCGGACAACCTCACCCCTGGGGCGATTTTTTTTCATATTTTTGGACAGGATTAAGTTGGTTAAGGAATAAGGAATTGATTCATGTTCAGAATTTTAAAATGAGCAGGTGCACCGATTCAATAAATGCCAGTGTACTTACGCAGGTCGTTTACAGGATTTAGGTAGATAAAATATGAAAAAGCCATCCTGGCTCGTAAACGAATAATGGATAAAGCTATAAAATGTCAAGAACAGCTCCGTCCGGACAAATGATAAACCGTACCTGACATATGCGTTACTTTTCCGTCAAGAGATAGCAGAAGCATATTCAAAATGGCTTCAATGTCTTCTTTTTTATCAAAGTCGGCATAAACAAGACAATCTTTTATTGACTCATCCATTGTGATGCGGACATCATACGACCGCTGAAGCGTAGCGATAGCTTCAAGGAACGAAACATCCCGGAATCGTAGTTTACCCGCATGCCAGCCGATCGCGTCCTTTCCATTCAAATTCGATTCCCTGATTAATGAACGGTCTGCATTTGTATAGACAGCCTGTTGATTAGGAATTAACGTAATGGTTTCGTTCGAATCCTTGGCTTTAACCTCTACACTACCCTTTATTACAGTTACACGCATTGCACGATTATCTTGATAGGCCTGAACATCAAAACTAGTTCCTAAAACCCTAGTCTGAATGGTACCACTCTGAACTACAAAGGGACGTTTAGAGTCTTTTTGCACTTCGAAATAGGCTTCTCCTTCCAATACTACCTCTCGACTTTTGCCTGCGAAATGCGTAGGGTACCGTAAGGTACTTGCATCATTAAGCCAAACGACCGATCCGTCCTCCAATAGCACCTTTTTCTGCTCCCGATTCCTGGTCGCTACCAACGTATGTGGAACCTCAGTCTTACTCTTCGGATTAAGCCCAAAAATCGGCCCATTCTTCACAAGCCAAGCCACACCAAGCCCTAACAGCAACACAGCGGCTGCTTTAAGAAATATTTGTCGCAGCCCAAGCCGCCCAACAGGCAATTCCGGTTCCAAAAATCGTTGGTTTAATAGACTTACCTGGCCGGCTAACGTCTCGTCCGATAATTCATCGGGTTTCCCTTCTAATGTTAACAATAAGGCTACGGCGGTCTGATAGAGCTTCCGTTTTTCAGGGTTCTTTGCAAGCCATTCGGTCCAATAGACTTTATCCTGCGGACGTTCACCTATAACCCAACGTCGAAACGGATCGTTTTCTAAAAAATCTTCAACTGCTTCAGCATTTTCCAGGCGCATACTTTCAGGTGTTTCGATTGAGGTATGTGTACTAAAAGACTTTTATTGAATTTTTCAAATATTTTCTATTGATATTAGAAACGACTTTAAAGAATATACCCTTCTAAGTCTGAATTATTTAAAAAAAAGATAAATAAACAAAAAGGGCCCCCAGCCAATGCTCGCGGAGCTTGGCCAGTGCTTTCTGAATGAAGTTAGACACGGATTGTCGGTTGACGCTCATAACATCAGCAATTTCGGATACGCTTAAATTTTCGTAATACCGTAAATACAAAGCTTCGCGCTCGCGTTTGGGCAAGGTAGCCAGTTGAATATGTAGTCGCTGAACCAGGTGATCCAGCGTTTCCTTATCAATCAAAGTGTTCTCGGCATAGGTCAAATCAACTTTATCAAAATTCTTTTCAAGCTCATAATCGCTTGTGAAACGTTGATGGTATCGCTGGTACCGCAATACGCTATTACGCAATGACTTGAATAAATAGAATTTTACAGAAGCTGGAACCCGAATACGGCTGCGATTCTGCCATAATTCTAGAAACAAATCTTGTATACAATCATCTACCACGGTCTTATCCACCCCAAACCTACGGCCGTAACGGTGCAGTGGTCTATAGTATCGTTCAGCAAGCGTACTTAATGCCTGCTGGCTACCATTGAGATAGGCATTCCACATGTGAATATCGTCGATCTGTTCAGTCATTGCTATTCGGGGCCGCGCATTGGCATTGGTCAAAAAGCTCATCTCAAAGCCAACACGATCCTTGTTTTGCTGGATAGTAATAAATATAGTCGGCGCAGAAAGCTCGATAGTAAGTATCTATTTCGCCAGTTAAAAAATTCATAAAAAAGAGCCTATGTAAACTTTGATTTACATATCATTAGCCGGATATCTAAGTATTTTCAGCATACTTCGGCTTCGACGGTTAAAGGGTTGCAAGTTCTCAAAATAGCGCAGCTATTAGCTTGCTATTACTCCAATGGTTTTCGAATTACCAAACCGCAGCGGTACGACTTCGAACTGCATCCGTACCGCTGCGTAACGACGTGCCTGAGTCACCTTGCCTGAAAATAATTGGAGCAGCCTGTAAATTTTGTAATAGGCATTAAAAGCTAAAACGAGCACCTTTTTCAAGTGATTTGGCTAACCCAGTAAATATTTGAACTGCTGAATACACAGAATTTTGTTTTTTAGCTGACAAAAAGTAAATTAAAATACAGGGGAATTAACCGGATAAAAATAGTTGTTTAGCATTGCTAATGGCGGCCAGACATTCATCTCACCCTAGCCCGGCAGTATACCCTGATACCGTTAATTGACTGTCTGAAAGTGAGTCGGCGAATACCTAACGGCTGCATAGATCCTTACTTCAACTCGAACCGATCAAGCGGTTCTGGGGTTCGCTTCGGATCAAATGGATTGTAGTAATACACACCTTCCTGTTTGTATAGGCGAAGATGTGATTTCATTCGGTTCATGAAATCACTTAGATTTTTACTTTTTTCCTGTGTCCAGGCGGTTTCGGACAGAGCCGCGATGCGAGGGAATAACATGTATTCAAGCCTGGATTCTGTCGAAATGTTCTCCGTCCACAAGGCTCCTTGAATTCCAAGAATCAACGACTCCTGTACTGTTGAAACCGGCAGACTTTTGACAGAAAAAGAATAGATACTTTCAATGGGACTGAATGCGCTTCCCCATTTTCTGCCTACTTGCTGGGTGGAATCCTGCATAAAATCCAGATAGAACGGGATACGAGGCGTAAGAACCGTTGGAAAGCCTTTTTCCATTGCTTTTTTTAATTGGTTAGGCTGATCGTGTCGCCACCAGAAAATAATGGTTTTATCAATCGGAAGTTGACTATCCACAGCCTCATCCCAGAGCAGTATCTTATTGTTGATAGAAAACAACGAATCGGCCATCCGTCGAATGAAGTAGTTTTCAACCGCTGGTAAGTCCAAAAGATTGTGCCGCTTCATCAAACGACGAACGGATGGATCGGTTTTCCATTTTTCATTACCGAAATGAACCTCGTCACCCCCTAAATGGATCATCTGTGAAGGAAATAAAACGTCTGTTTCTTTTAGTATCCGTGTCAAGAAGCTGTAGGTTTCATCTTTTCCAGGATGAAAAGTGAAATCAGGATAACCTTGCGAACCTCCCCCACTAAATTCTGGATAAGCCCGGTTAGCCGCCGATGCATGACCGGGCATATCAATTTCAGGAATAATTGTAATGTGTCTTTTCTGGGCGTAATAAATTATTTCTTTGATGTCTTCCTGGGTATAAAACTTGGTCATGTCCTGCGAATTGGAGTACGACCCCACTCCGCCAACAAGAGCCAGCCGTGGGAATTTCCTGATCTCCAGACGCCAGCCCGGTTCATCGGTCAGATGCCAGTGAAAGCGGTTAAATTTGTAAAAAGCCATCCAGTCCAGCATCTTTTTAACCGCTGTTTTACCAAAAAAATGACGCGATTCATCCAGCAGTATCCCCCGCCAGCCATACCGTGGAGCGTCAGCAAGTGTTAATGCCGGCAAAACAAGTGATTGATTTTGAACGGTAGCCTGGCGAATCAGCTGCAGCAGCGAAATAACCCCATAGAAAGCACCTGCATCGGTACCTGCACTGATGATGACGGCTATTTCAGTTATCTGCAATTTGTAAGCTTCGGGCCCCAGTGAATTATCACGGGTAAAAACGATGGCTGCCCCATTCAATTCTTCCTTCCTGGCAAGCGTAATTCCCACCGTTTTCAGCAATTCTGCCTGCAAATACTCGGCAGCAGAATTAAAAGAAAGATCACGTGTGATGAGCGGCGTAACGCCGCTCAAGTTAAACTGCCCTTTCTCCACTGTTTGTTGATCGGGCTGTGGAATGATCTTGTTATTTTGAGCCTGTAGCCCATTAACCAAAAGGCACAGGCATAATAAAAGAAGTATTTTCATCGCGCTGATTGATTCCAAAACTAGTTTTTAATAGGTAAAATCTGAACTTCCAGCACTTTCATCAGTTCTTTACCTGTGATTGAAAGGGCGGTTAAAGTAATCGTGTGCTCTCCGGCAGCAAACATTACGGGAGCTACTTCGATCTGACGCAGCTGGCTTCCATCAGATTCTGCTTTAACCGAAAATTCGTAGTGTTGATCATTTATGGACACCACTACCTTGCCATCAGTCAGGGGCGTTGTTATGTGCTTTAGCATTATGCCCGCTTGAATCGGTTGGGCCGTCCGAAAGGTCCAGCAAAGACTCTGCTGCTTCTGCGTCCAGTTTTCGACCTGATAGTTGTCGGCCTTTCCATCTCCCCGGCTCCAACCTGTCCCTTTCAGCGTCGCATCAAACGCCAGCATACGGGTCGTTGCGTTGCTGGCAACGTAACGTAGCGAATCCACTTCGAGTTGCCCCTCTGTTTCCAGGACCACGACCGTACTGGACGTGTCAGGCATTTCGAAAGGAAGCTGTATCACCAGATCATTTCTGGAAATCCGTTTAATTTGGAGTGATCGTTTCTTTTTATCAGCCAATAGGTAGGTCCGCTTGACTGGGCTTTTCAGTCCACCGACTTCCAGTCTTCCATTTGCCGGCCAGTTGAAAATATGTAAGTAAAGTAGCTTGCCCCGAGTTGTACTGACACCCCAGCTTTGCAAAGGAAGTACCGATTTTTCGGCCCCGGCAATGCTGGTTTTATTGTCTTTCATCCAGGCTTTGATCCCTTTCAAAATCGTCTGATCGGCTTTGTCAAACGCTCCGCTACCCATTGGGCCAATATTCATCAGCAGGTGCCCTCCACGAGATACGGCCTTAGCCAGCAACTGAATGAAAAACGAGGCCGGCTTATGACGCTTGTCTGTTTTAGAATAGCCATAAGATTCGTTGGTCGTGGGAATAGCTTCCCAATCCCCGCTTACCGGATAAAACTCAACAGGCCGGTCAGCGGTGTTTTGATAATCGCCGAAATTCATACTGGCCGTAGCTGCCAAACGCCCATTAACGACTACATTGGGGTCCTGAGCCCAGATAGCTTTCAGTATACGTAGATTTTCAGATAGCGGCAATTTATGAGGCGTATCAAACCACAAAATATCGGGCTGATACCGTTTGATCAGTTCCTGGATCTGAGGAATCGATTTTTCAGAAACGTATTTCACTGCCGCAGGTACTTTTTCGGGATGCACATCATACCAGAACCGCCCCCCGAAGAGCTGCAGATCGCCACCAGGGTTCGCAAATTCCCAATCATTTCCAGGTGCATGGCTATGTTCCCAATCGAATGCATGTGAATAGTAAAACCCAAATTTCAAACCATGCCTGCGGCAGGCAGCCGCAAGTTCGGCCATGGGGTCGCGCTTAAAAGGCGTTTGTTTTTCAGTAGTAAAATCCGAAAACTTCGAGGGGTACATCGAAAACCCATCGTGGTGTTTGGCCGTTACGATAAAATACTGCATCCCAGCCGCTTTGGCATCCCGGATCCACTGGTCTGCATTGAAGTCAACAGGATTGAATTCCCGGGCAATCCCCAGGTAGTCGGCCCGGCTAATCTTGGCCTGCCGCATCAGGTGTTCGGCATAACCACCCAGCTCTGTGCCACGCCAGACATTTCCCGGCACAGAATAAATTCCCCAGTGTACAAACATCCCGAAGCGGGCCTTGCGGAACCACCCCATCCGTTCGTCATGCTTTTTCATAGCCTCTTTCCACCAACCGTTTGTAGCTTGCTCGATGGCACGCTGATCGCGAAGTTTAGGATCGTTGTACATGTTGGGATCTTCGTCGCCATGGTAGTCATTGCTCTGGCCGAAAACCGGAGTCAGCGTAAGCAAGACCAGGCAAAGGCAGGTAATCTTGCAAGTTTTTAATCTACGATTCATTCTGATTTCTCTGTGTACAACCAAATAAATTTCATTAGTTCGCCTTTTACGATACCCGTTGGCCGGAGGGCTATAGTATATGTCCCCGGCTTATCCACTGTCAAAGTTGTGAGGTCACGAGACAAAAATTCATGGTCACGACCGGTTGATTCTACGTTCCAAACTCCTGCCACTTTTCCATTCAGTTCCACCTGATAGGACTGGTCTGCATTTGCTTCGGTAGCTCCATACGAAATCTGTAAACGATACCTCCCTGTTTGAGGCAGATACACCTTCCAGCTCAGTGAACTATTCGTCTTCCATTCACAGGCATTTGCAGGTAAATAGCCCTGATATTTCATAAAGGTTTTCAGTGCCTCAACCCGATTGGCATTGATCGGATTTAGGTTGTAGCCACCCAGCATAGTGGGCTGCACAAGGCCTTGCTCGAGTTCAACTTCGCCGTCAATTTCCAGTTTAATTGGCGTGTCCAGATAGGATGGAGGTGATGAAGGAAGTTTGATCTGGGTATAAAGGCCTGACTGTTCGATGTCGAGTGGATTCAATTGTCCCAGAATCTGGGCTGATTTTAGAGTGTTTTTCAATCCTGAAAGCTTCAAAAGACCATCCACTGGCCAGTGATATACGTGAAGATAAAGGTAATTTCTTCCGTCAATCGATTTGGTCGTAATCTTTCCGAAATCCAAGTCTTGGTCTGTAAAGGGCGAAGTCGAACAGCCATAGACTGATTCACCATAAATTTTTAGCCATTCGCCTATAGCCTCAAATCGGGATTGAGCTTCGGGGTGAATTCGGCCGTCAAACATCGGCCCAAAATTTAAGGCATAATTCCCACCATTGGCTACGCAGGCAATCAAGTTTCGCAGCAGATGCGTGTTGGATTTATACTCATCATCATAATCGTGATGAGCCCAGGCGTTATTGACCGTTCCAGCCGACTCCCAGGGCTCATTGATTTTTTCTTTTGGAATCTCATTATCACCCAGCGTCAGATAATCAAATCCCTCGCCTCCAACCTGAGGGCCAATGCCTAACCTGCCGTTGACCACAATACTGTCGTCCATTTTCCGAATCAGGGTCAACAACTGCTTCACCTGTCTTGGCGTGTGCAGGGTAGAGTCGTTAATGTTCGTCCAGTTATCAAACCAGAATAAATCGGGACTGTAGTTTGTGATCAGTTCAGCTACCTGCGGAAGGCATTTTTCACGCCAGTAAACATCATAAACATCCTGATTTTTATTGATTTGCTTGTAAAACCCTGTTCCGTTAGGATGGTCAAAATCCAGCCAGTGAGAATAATAAAAGCCCACCTTTAGTCCATACTTGCGACAAGCCTTTACATACGTACCGACAATATCCAGCGGTTTGCCTGAAAGTTTGTTGAGTGTGTAATCCGATACGGCGCTAGGCCAAAGGGCCATGCCATCATGGTGTTTGGTCGTTAAAATCACGTAGCCGGCTCCGGACCGTTTCGCCATCGACACCCATGCGTCTACTTCCTGCTCTGAAATACTCAGCCTTTTAACATGTTGAATATAATCCGCTTTCGGAATGCGGTTATGCTGTTGAATCCATTCGGAATACAACATTGGATAAGGATTTCGCAGAATTTCTCCTTTATATTTCCCCTCATAAAATGAAGACATGCCGTAATGAATAAACACACCGAAACGAGCTTGCTTAAACCAGCTAACCCGTTCACCATGCTTTATTTGTTTTGGCTGAGCAGACAAAACAAAATTCATCATCATGCATACGACCAAACTGCTAAATTTCAATAGATTCATTTTTCACCTGTTATATTAAAAAATACCTTTTATCAAACGCAGTATATGACCTTAGGCCTCACTGACTTAGATCACAACTAAACAAACCCAGAACTATTAGTAAATCTTTACTAAAAAGATTTAATCAAACTACCGCTGTGAAGCTGATTATTCTGATATCCTACTCAAGCGTCAATTTGAAAACATAAATAGGAACTGAATTGGGCCGCACCTTGGGGAATGTGATCGTTAACCCATCTTCATTCTGAAGCCATACTGGCTTATTGGGCGCGCCTAGCAACAGCACGCTTTTAACAGACTTTGTACCGATTTTCAAACTTTTGACCGTTAACTTGCGACTAGTCCAACTGCGGGCAAACACATATACATTATTGCCATTCGAGGTAAAATAAAGGTCAGGATGGATTACTTTGGATGTAGCATCGTTGTCAGTATCCTTTTTGATCACTTCACCGAGAGTTTCCTCCGAAACACCCTCGCTTGTAAACTCCCACGGATGCGTACCGTAAATCGCCTCATGGTTGACAGTCATCCAGCGTCCAATGTCAGCCAGCCGCTCTATACTTGGCTGCGGCAGGGATCCATCACCCTTCGGATTGACATTCAGCAAAAAATTACCACCTTTGCTTACAATCTCGACCAATTGCCGAACCAGCAATTCAGATGACTTCCAGGCATGATCGTATTTACTGTAACTCCATTGCCCACTCATTGTTATGCAGGCTTCCCAAAGTTTCGCTTCTTTATCCGCTGCTATTTGCTGCTCTGATACATAGTAATCGCCTAGATCGTTCCCAATTCGGTTGTTGATAATGCAATCGGGTTGCAGCGAGTGTATCATCGCTTTCAGTTCCTGGCTCTGCGCCTTTGAGATAAGTTCAGGCGTATCAAACCACAGTAAGCCCACAGGCCCGTACTGAGTAAGTAACTCCCGGATTTGCGGCTTCACTTTCCGCTCGAAATATCGCGAAAAGTCCTTCGCGTCTTCATCAGGAAAATCGATCAAATTGCTACGTCCGCCTTTGGTAGGCCAATGGGTCGGTACGTCCGGATCCTCCCAGTCGCGACCCAACGAGTAGTAAAGTCCTAATTTCAGGTCATATTTTTTGCAGGCATCAGCCAGTTCCCGAATTGGATCACGTCCGAAAGGCGTTGCTTTCACAATGTTATAGGGGCTACTGGGTGAATTATACATGGCAAACCCATCGTGATGCTTTGTTGTGACGACCAAATATTTCATACCCGCATCACGCGCCTGCCTGGCCCAGAACTCTGCGTCAAAGCGGGTTGGATTTAGTGATTCAGCCAGCTTTGCGTATTCCCGTAGCGGAATGCGTTCATACAACATAAAATGTTCGCTGCCCCGGTAGGGTTTACCCTTCCAATCACCTGCGGCGACCGAGTATAAACCCCAATGCAAAAACATTCCGAATTTAGCTTCTTTCCACCATTGGGTACGGTTCGGGTCAGCACCAGTGCTTTGCGCCCGAACCGTACCTAATGGTAAGAAAAGCATTAATAGAACTAAAGAAACTGGCTTCATAACATCTCAGTTAACTATGGTGACGTTTTTCTTTTTCCAGATTCGCTTAAAGAACCAGGCGCAGTCACTTCGTTCAGATTCCAGTAAAAAAAATCAATGCCTGGAGATCCGCCTAACTATCCTACATATACGTTATCCTTAATCTACGTCCCACCAGATAGGCGTGGCTGCACTGTCTTTTCCATCCAAGTGGGCTTTCACCGCAGCGTCAACAGCGTCCTTACTGGCATCGGTGGCTGCCGTAGGATAGGTCAGCCGCTTAATAAACGAACCCAAGGGAAGATCCTTATTGGTAGATACGGCAACCGGATACAGTTTTGGATAACCTGTCCGGCGGAATTCAGCCCAGCCTTCGGCTCCATCAGGAAAAACACTGATCCATTTCTGTGTAATGATACGCTCTAGCTTTTCGGACATCGCAGCACCTTCATCCCATTTGACTGTAATTTTAGTCTGTGGTTGG
>Ga0247807_10001932_pt1 | contig 11717 bp, 6 predicted proteins | sample UWRJL074202C1_FD_179931 | JGI IMG/M metagenome (GOLD analysis project Ga0247807, IMG submission 179931) | Plant litter microbial communities from Arlington Agricultural Research Station in Wisconsin, United States - UWRJ-L074-202C-1 | ecosystem: Environmental > Terrestrial > Plant litter >...
CAATAACACACTTTTGTATCTTGTATATATTGGGACAACAAAAACGAAGGCAAGAAATCATGTGTATCAGGGACGAACAAGACTGAAACCTGCTGGTCGATACGCTCACAGGCTCTGCTCACATGATCATCGATTAGTCCTACGACTAGGTCATATCTATCCACTTAGCGAGGAGCCCCTGAATCACTCCACAGCGAAGCGAGAGATCAGAAGGTAAAAGTCTATAGCTGAATGTTCGGTTGCGATTCCAAGCAAGTTATGCAACCGAAGACGTACTGAAATTCGCATCATTAAGCGATGGATACATTCTCATCTAGTTCACCACTCTATGATTCGCTTGGTCATCTCGTATATCTTTTGTAGACGGTGACTGACAAGACTTCTCGGAAATGGATCTTGAATCCTGGCTCTCAATAAAGGAAAGCATACTTATGTTACAGTAGTATCTACAAGCGATTTGGTCTCTGGAGCTTTTCCTTGCACTGCGAAGGCAGATTCAACCAAATAGAGTCAAAGGACCATGATTAAAATACTTTCTCCAAATGGCCAAGAGTCTGAAGGTTGCCAATCAGTGTCTGATTTTACAGATTAATGTTCCAGGAGTAGCCGAAACCCGAACACATAGTGACGAGGAGAATTTGAATAGTGAACTTATACCTAAAGTCATCTGACATACAGGCTGACGAATACAAGCGCTTAAATCCAAGCTTAAACGCTACAGACCACATCTTATCGTAGCTTCTTATGTTCCCTACTTGTGTCCGTATTTGTAAGAATTCAATTATGTGATAGACTGAACAAACACTTAAGAATACCAAGTAACGATTCAAAATTTATAGCCGAGGACCTGTATTCGAATATTTTCCTTTATTGCAACATGGAAGTCTTCTAGTGGCTCCCTAGATTCTAGGAAAAACTATAGAAAATCCGAATAGAATATCTCAATTTCGAATTAGTAAAAAATCTGACGCTAGATTCTACTACGCCTTAGTTTTTAGACAAGTTTGAATTTCCATACCATCTCTAACTCATCGTACTTTCATCAAGGAATGATAAGATCAGAAGCACTGTGAACCACAAGAGCCAAAATTTACCCTAAGGGCTACAGTGCGTCTACTTCTTAGATGACAGCAATAAGAAGAAAGATGAGTTTTGAGATAACTTTTCATAGGAGCTTGAAAATAAAGAAATATCAATAGCAAAAGTTCAAAGTCCAAAAAACTTCAATGAAAAGTAGTGATGAAAGCCACTTAGCCCTTTAATGGGTAGCTATCATTCCTTTTCCCTGATATTAACTAAACCATCACAGCAAAATCTCTTTTTTCTTCTCCCAATCACCACCCTTCTTCTTGGGCTTCTTCGATCCCTTCTATCTTCTGAGGTGATGGATCAGGCTGCTTATCCTTGGGAGGATCGAGCTGTGGTTTCTTTTCTTCCCTTTTGGGAACTGCAGGTGCGGGATTCGGCTTCCCCAAGGGGTCAGCCTCGCTAAGCCTCACTCCGCCTATAGTCTACTTCTTTCCTGTTATTAACCTTGGTCTTGCTCCTAAGTGGGCACATATGCTTCTCGGTCGGATTCTTTTTGTCAGATAAATTATCTTGTCTGGATCACTTTTCACAAGCTTTCCCTAGGGAGTCCATCAAAACATAGCGGAATACCATTCTCTGGTTGCGGTATTCTGTACCGCTGAGATTCCTACCAAAGTAGGCCTTTACTCTGATGCTATTGGCCTAAATTAACAACATGGTATAGACACTAGATATGTTCCTCAAGCGCATTAAAGAGTACGAACAGGAATGGTTTCCATCCCCTCGTATAATTAGCCAGGGCGATGTCTCTCAACCCTCAAGCATCAACGCTCCATCTACCATGCCAACAGCGTCTTTCATCTCTCCTTTTCTCGGCAAGTCCGTCTCGGAGCTCAATACAATCTTTACCAAGAGCTTTGCAACTCAGAATGCATTCCTGCCGCGTGTATTCCTCGTGCTGGATAAGCGCACCATTGATGAGAATATTGAGTGGGCTTCCTGCCAGCTCATTCGCGGTGGGGAGGCTTTCGATGAGAAAGAGGGAAAGAATTTCGTTAGAGCCGACTTCTATTTGAGCATGCAGCTGGCGAGCATGCTGGAGTTGGGAGATCTTAATTTAGACGAGAGCCCACATGATCTAGAGAAGGTGATGGGTATACATAACATGTCAAACTACTGAGTGACTGCAAAAGAAGCCCGAAATCAAGAATCAGATCACCAGGAGTTGCACCAATCCTAGAAACTCATATTTAGGTTGAAGCACTTGTACTACTGAGATATGCTCCTGCTGTATCTACCGTAGTCTTTGCAGGATTCCCCATTGTACGTATTAAAACAGTTTATCAAAGCAGTTATATAATATTATGTTTAGAATAGCAGACAATAATTTAGAAAATAAAAGAGTAACATATTACAATCATCAGAAACTACCTATTTTTATCATAAAAGCTACTATAGAGCCTTCCGGTGTGCTAGTTGGTTTCCAACCAGACTTATTGCCCTTGAGGATAGCTGACGAGACTGCTAAAGCATCTGATTATGAGTGCTTCGAGTCCCCTTCCATAATGTATGTTTGAAAGTTGGTGAACTGAATCTTGTGCTTGAACCACTAGGTCCCTCTTCGCATAGTTACCTACAAAACATCACTCTAAGCTGGATATCGCAAAGATTTACAATCTCTGTCAAAGAATGTGACCTGTCCAAACATAACGGTGGCCAAATGGTGGTCGATGCTCCAATCGTTGGTCATTTCTACACTGTAAGTAGTATCAGTTCCAACCCCTAGGATATCTGTAATTCCAAATGCTATTGTGAAACAACCGCAATGATCAAGGGTTGTGGATTTACATCCTAGCTAGCCAGATACCCAGTTTCCAAATATGCTTACACAACTCGAGAGAAAAAGCAAGCATTCATATACTTGCCAAGTAATCACCCCCAGACGCCATTATGCTCACAAAATCACACACTAGGCTTTATTACAATCTGATCAATTAGCCAACTCTAGTCTCTGCTTGCATAATATTTCCTCTAATAATCCAAGGCCGAGATTTAGGGGCAGCTATTATAGAAGAAAACCTACAGTGAATATATAATTCTCGCGGAGAAAGGTATCCTAGCCATGTAAGAGAAACATTAGCTGCCTACGAGAATCGACGTATTCAAGAGCATCGGCATAAGCTATAAAGCTTAAACCCAACAGCACTGAACAGGACAATAGTAATGTTTTACGGTATAGCTTTGTTCAAGGTGATAGGAAGGATTAAAATAAATCCGGTCCATGTGTCCATGAAGCTTATGTCCGAGCCGTCAACCCCTCAATATCTTCGGATTCGACAACAAAATGACGAAATTACGTGACACAATTACCAACCAATGTGGGTCGGAACAGCTCACGCTCCGTCGATATAGGTCCCCCATTGTGGTCAAATCAGAAAGCGCTTTGAAATCCAAATTGATTTCATTGCTTCGTCGTGAATTATTCGCATTTATATAAATAAGAAAGGGCGGATTCTACACCCACCTCCTTTAAATTTGCTCAGTTTCCAATAAACTCAAGACTGCATCCTTAATTTCTCTATCACAAAGCAATCGTACGACCCCGCTCGTTGTCCCATTTAATATTCTAAGACACAAAGTATAATGGTTAATATGCTAACTATTCAAGATGGCTGCGCCCAAGCTCACTCTGTACACCAATCTAGGCTGTCCCTGGGCAAACCGTGCTCACATCGCCTTGAAAGAACTTGGTCTCGAATATGAGACCGTAATAAGTACAGCTCTCACTCTCTGGGGTTTACCCCCTCTGACAAGGCACAGTCGATATATCAGTACCCCGCACGCCCGAGTACCTCGCAATTAATCCTCGCGGCCTGGTACCTTCGTTGAAATACAACGATGAAATTATCACCGAGTCAGCGATTGTAGTGCAATTCCTTACAGACACATTCCCGTCTCATCTAGTAAAGACTTCTTCTGAACCGGGCGGCGCTCTACAAAGAGCTCGATTCGGGTATTTTGTGGACACATTCTTCTCCAAATTTACTCCGTTCTATCAGAAGGCAATGTGGTTGACTGATGCAGAGGAGAAATCAAGTGCTACTCAATCCGCGGTGGATGCGGCAGTCAAAGACCTCGAACCTCTTTTGAAGGATGCTAAGCCGTTCTTTGGTGGTAATGAGAGGTTGACACTTGCTGAGGTAGGGATGGGTTTCCAGCACATCAATAGATGAAGACGTACTAACAACAGCCAGGTGCTCACCGGTCCTTTCCTGTTGCGCCTTCTCTCCTTCCCAAAGTTCGGCCTACTGCAACCAAGTTTCCTTACCAGCTTGGAAGAGAAAGCACCCAGCTTTTGGGCATGGGCCAATGCGGTTGTTAAAGAGAATAGCGTGAACCATTTCTATGATGAGGAATTAGTTGGGGAGGCAACACGGCGAAAGATTGCTCAGCTTTCCGCAGCGAAGTGATCTTAATCGTATCTTGGGAAAGTGCATAGCCTGATATGTTCAAGACTTAAATTTGAGCCTTTTTCTATCAGCTGCCTTGGTTGGTTGATTGGATATCAAATCTATGAAAAAGACAAATTAACATTTTTTGCCCTTCCATCATGATGTGTTTATATGCAATTTCTTTTTGCCCAAATTGTCGTGATTGTAGAGTGCGTTCCACTATGACCTGTCATAATATTTCCTAATCTGATTTCATGTTATAAGAACAGATAGGCATCTAGAAATCTCCATCTCCTGGATAGGTATTCTATTCCTAGTTGTCCGAAGATTTTTGCTACTGCCATCCATCATTCGGTTATGATAGGGGCTCGCTACTAACATCCGAACCCCCCCTGAAGATCTTGATTACCCCGCGGTGGGTCCCGCCAAGCTTAAAACATACCTCTGTCAAAATTTATTTTCTACCAAAAGACGTCTTACGAATAGCTTCACATTGCACGCCTCATAGACGTTCTACAAGATGAAGATAGAAGAGATAAAAGAGGGGAATGCCCCTACCAGTATTACAGCTCCTCAGGATGCCTCACCTACCGCCCCAGCTTCAACCCTCAACCCCACCGCCCCCGCCGAAACAGCAATTGATGCAGACGATGCTCTTATGGACGCTCTCGCCAATTCGTCTATAGCAGCAGATATGAAAGGCAAATCAGTTGATGAAATTCTTGCTGAGATCAATAAATCTCCTCTATTCATGACCGAACTAGAGGAGAACGACGATATCGCCGCTCTACAAGCTTTAGCTTATGAGGGCACAGCTCTCGAAGTAGCTACGGGGTTCAAGGAGCGCGGAAATGAGGAATACGTGGTCAAGGGGTATAAAGACGCAAAAGAGTTCTATACAAAGGGTATCAACGTGTTATTGTTAGAGGTCAGGAAGCGACAGACGGGGGAGAAAACTGAGGACAATGGAGATAAGGAGGAGGTAAAAAAGCAGATTGCAATTCTAGAAACAAGTCTGGTTAACCGTGCCGCTTGCAATCTGGAGTTGAAGAATTACCGGAGCTGTATCCAAGACTGTACGTCGGCGTTGAAGATCAACAACAAGAATGTCAAAGCATACTATCGATCTTCGAAAGCTCTGTTGATGTTGGATAAAATTGTCGAAGCTGATGATGCCTGTGCGAGGGGCTTGGAGATTGACCCAGAAAATAAGGCGTTATTGGGGGTCGCAAAGGAACTCGTCAAGAAAAACGAAATGATTGCGGCGAAGAAGAAGAAGGAGATTGAACGAGAAGTACGGAAACGGACCGAAGAAATTACACTAAGAACCGCATTGAAAGCACGGGGTATTAAAGTGAGGAGGACAGAGCAACCGCCCGAGATGGAGGACGCTAGGATTCAGCTCGTCCCGGATCCTGTGGATCCAACATCGACGTTGTCTTTTCCAGCCGTTCTGCTCTACCCACTTCATCTGGAATCGGATTTTATCAAGTCTTGGGGAGAGATGGAGCCGATGGGTCACCATCTAGACTACATACTGCCTGTTCCATGGGACAGGGCCGGGGAGTACACACCTGCGAACGTGGAATGCTACATGGAGACTTTGAAAGGGGGCCTCGTCAAAGTTGGACGGAAAGTTACACTTCTCAAGGTGCTTAGCACCGGCAACGTCGAAGTGGTAGACGAGGTCGTCAAGGTGTTTGTAGTCCCCAAGACCAAAGCAGCGGCATGGGTTATAGATTTCAAGACGAAAAAAGCTGCAGGAAAATGAGATGTAAATCAATTTACGAAATGACTGGGCTCCTCAATGATCAGTAATCCGTGACAGTAGCAGGTCACGACTAGCAAACATTTCTCGACGGAAACAACTTGTTTCAAGATGCATCTCTTCTCTTAGGCAACCAAGAGCTTTATGAACGGACCGCAGAGGTAGTACGGTGGTGTTTCGATGATACCCGTCCGCCAGAACCATTGCCCCTAGTGAGCTTTAAGAAGGAGATATCATAGAAATGTTTAGCTAGGTTTGCACGGAGGCACATGGTGGTAACGTCGCTTATTCTAATCAGGGTCGGCGAGTCCCTTGCAGGGAAAGGATGAAGTAGTACAAGGAATAAACGAACGGGTGGAAGCCGGCTCCTGACGAAGGAAGCGGGTGTTGAAAATGCAAGTCGATACTTTGGGTAGAGATAACACTAAACGGCTCATGATGCCCGGGTGTAGAGACAGTTCTTGTTGAACCCAGACCTGCCACGGGACGGATTACTTCCGAGGTTTAGACTTAATCATTTTTCAAACCAGAAGATGTAGAACTATGAGCATGATTAGAATCAATAAACAAAATTGTGCTCTGTGTGCTAGTCACGGGGCATTTTGAAAGGCTAGGTATTGTTGAAGGCTTAATGAAATTGAGACAAATCCTTGAGAATCTGGACCGTTTAGAATCTTGAAATTGTACTCTATGATACAAGGACCGTCACTGCCCTAAGAGCGATACTATGCCACAAACCAAATAGCCATAAAACGTGCAAAACCTAGCGTGAATGCGATCGCTGCATATCCATTTCAGTAGTTTATCACCCTAGCACTTCTTCCATGCTCCCTATCCCAACCCCGTCATGGTGTCTTCCTAAAACCCATTCTTTCAAGTAACTCCTATGTCCATCCCAACCCTAACTCCAGTCCATGCACATGCAATAGCCTACCAATGCAATGACAAAGCGTTTTGATGTTCCCTCTACAAGCTATTCGCCCTCCTCTTCTTCCCTCGATGACCCTCCACACCTCCCATGCTAAGGTTCATCAACAACCACGCCGCTTTCTTCTCCTCCTCCAGCACTTCTGCAACATCTTCCATCGTAACATCACTTCTCGACTTCTCACTCCCGGCCGATGCGCTATCGTACTCATCATCGGCTTCTCCCTCCTCCAATCGTCTCTTCTTCCAATTGTCCTCCTGCAAAAGTTGCAATGGAGGTGATGAAGCTTTAAGTGCAAAAGTACCAGTGGACCGTGGGATTGCCGAAAGCCATGGTGAGGCATTGGTGCCTACATTGATGTAGACATTCGATGAATGGGCAAACGTGTTTTGGCTAGCGAGATCAAACCTGCATGGTTGATGGGCTGGACCTGGAGAGCAGAAATAGCCGTCGCCGCTTCCACTCGTCTCACTGCCCTCCGCATCTGTATCCCTGTCGCTCTCCGCCACAAAGGCTCTATTCAATCGCAATCTCTTAGCTAGATCCTTCGGCACGATATCCATCTTGTCAGACAGCGTTGGCGAAGAAGCGAAAGTACTGCTGGTAGATGATGTTGGAGTAGGGTAATTGGCAGGAGGAGTAAGCCTATTTGTGATGCTACTGGTGTATCGAGTACGATAGTACTCGGCTTTGGCCGTCGCAGCGGTAATGATTGCAGAATCGATAATCATACGACCATGCTCGGGGGCCTCAGGAGGGACACAGAGAGAAGGAAAGGAAGGGCCGAAGAGAGGTATAAGCGCAGGGCCGATGTGGGAGCAGAATGTAGCGCAAACTGCGAGGGCGCATGAGTAGGGCATCCAGTAGCCTATGACCAGATCAATGATTGCTTCTATTTTGAGAATTTGGCCCTGTCTTGGAATTGAAGCATGAGAAAATATGAACATGAATTTGCTGCTTACCTTGAGCTGCGAGTGCTCCGCCTGTGATGCTATGGGTAAGTTCCTTAAGCCCTGGGTTCAGATTCAACATCTTGGCTGGCATCGTCTGTGTTATCTTTTAGAAACGATCGGTTCTCCCTTCTCATAGGATGATATTTACCTTTGTATGCTTGAGACATTTGAAGAATGGAGTGATCCTGACAAGTCCAATATTATAATCCCACATCACGGTATAATCCTTGTCTTCATCAGGGAGCTTGAAGATATATTGGAAGACTGCCACGGGAATAAGTCATGTCAAAAATGTAGAACTATTAGGGAGAGCATACCTTCGAAGCTTTCTCGGCCTGTCTTTTCCAAGAAAGTTTTCTTCTCACTATTATATGGAATGTGTCGGGAATATTCCCGAATCTTGCCAAGGGGATATATTTGAAACTTTTGGATTTCCCTCAGCGTCGTTTCATCAAAGTCCTCAAATGGATGATAGTTCACTTCTCCCCTGACCATAGCTTTGGTGAAGATAGCTCCATCCTTAGTCATCTTCTGTTTCTTTGTAGGAACGGTAGACGGAGTCAGTAGAAGAGGGCTTCCACCATGAGACGACGTTGTCGTGAATGGTTTTGAATTGGTCAGTGGGAGCCGTTCAGTGCGCGATTCAATACTTATAGGGTTGAGGAGAGAAGCTAAGGAGAGCATGACAGCGGTGAGCACGGAAACGGCTCTAGTAATCCAACGGCCTTTGAAGCTGCAGGTTGGTAAATGGCTCTCTTGCGAAATCAAATCTGATAATGCGAAGAATGAATCAACTAGAAGGTTGTGCTGATACAGTTAAGTAGATTTATCAAGTTTTGGACCTTCCAAATAGTGATTTAGGTGTAAACTGTTCGTGGGTTCTCATGAGAACGGGTAGCTAATAACATGGAGCAAAAATGCTACTTCAACACCTAAAAGTGGTGTAGGCTCGTGTACACCGTGCCTGGCTCTTGTGTGGCTTTGGCTGCAATCAGTAATATCGGCGTGGTAGGTCTTTGTTGGCTGTGTCTAGGATCCAACCTGGGGTAGAGCTGCTCTCCGTTTGTGTGTTGATGCCCACCGCTTTTTTGGATCCGAAGGCCAAAGCACCTCCAGTGATTGAGTTGTAGGGGAAACGTCAGTCTGAACTCCTGATGCTATCGGTATCATGAATTGTGGTCTCTCTTATGGTAGCGAGCTTATGAAGGACGAGAGTTTTGAATAACAAGGGCATAAACCATGGGTTCTTGACTCAAACGATTTGTGGGCGAGAATCTTCTAAACAGCTTCTTCCCGTCCGCATCTGTCACTAAGGGGCCAAAGAGGCCCAAAAATGTCTATTCGCATCGTACAGCACACCTTCAGGCCAAAGATATCCTTGAACCCCGACAGCTGCACCAAAGCCAAATAAGGAGGTATACAATCACTAGGTGACAATAACGAATGTTTAGCTAGACTCAGGAAAGTTTGATAACAGCAAATATGCTACCGGATCCCGATCGGGAACAGGGCTTGTTTGAACGCGGATAGTAAAGAGTAATGGCCATACATGAAGTTGAAGACTCTTGGAGACGGGAGGCTGCAGTAAGTGCGGATACGCTACCGTGGAGAGAGTGACATATCTAGCAAAAAAACAAAGAGAATGTGAAGTGACTAGTTTCTGACTTCAGAGACAGCTTTACCTGACTCGATGCACGTGTACACCGATACTTCTGTGGAGGCATGAACTTCTGACCTTTAAATAAAATATCAAGAAGTCTTTATCCTTACTGCACTCTGATACTAGTTCCATTCAAGTCTTGACTGCGCCTTCTCCTTTTTGAGACTGTTTCAATGAGACCGCTTCTCAAAGATCCCGTATCCTTAGCATAGAGTAATATGCTCCTTCCCGTCCACTGCGAATGCTTCTTTAGTTTCCTAAAGAATTTCTACAGTGCTTCGAGAAATCAAAAAGAAGATTCCACGCTTCCAATTCCTTGTCCGGTCCAGAAGAAAGACGCTGAAACTTACACTGGTAATGGGCCAAAATCACAAAGCATATGCATGCAGGCAAAAAGCAAGAAAATGATTGGTCTGTTGATCTATGTGCAATTCACTGCCCCACTCAAGTGTATCCCAAGGAAACAGCTAGGGATAAGGCTGAACTGAACAGGGGATTGTATGACCTCTACAATGAAGCCTCTTGATTCATCAATATCATAGAGCTCCGACGGATCGCTGCAGAGCAACGTTGCTAAAAGAACAGGATCCCTTGAATGTTCAGCAACGAATGCTTATATCTTGTATTTTGTATCTTGTGCTTGTATTCGTCTCCTATGCGCTTTGTAAATTGCGAGAATTCTTCCTTCAGATTTTACTGCTGGGAGCAAGACTAAAAGTTGTTAGCTTTCCCTTGTTTAGAATATCATATATTTGGAGGATCAGATTTAGTGCAATGTCTTGAAACACCGAAACACTTAGACCACTAGCTAGTAGACTGTACAAATCAACTACCTATGGACTCCGCTATTTCCTTCTAGCACTAATATATCTAAAGCAGGAATTTTGGCGAAACATGACTGTCCACTTGTTTGCTCGCTTCAAGCCTCCCGAGTTTATGTTTTGAATTAATAGATATACAAGTTATAACTCAGTGAGAATCAATCGGTGGGATGAACAATTTAGTGACATTTTCACATCGAATCAGTGCTTCGGCTTCAAAACCAACGCCAGTGTGTCTCACCTACATCTGCAAGGCGCCGGGTATATCAAGAGGCGTATCAGTAACGTTGGACCAACCACGTTCGTGTATCTGCATCCCTTAACAAACGGGGAAACCAAAGATGCAGGTGTCAGAAAACGTGGACGATGAAGGTGGTTCACAGCATATGCAAGCCCTAAGAGAGGACCTTCATACATCTATTTTCAGTTGATACTCGGTCATTCTGGTAGAACGATGAGGCGATCGAGAGAAGAGGCGAGATGCAAGCTGCAGTACGTCCGTATTTGTACCCTGAAAGCCGAATTCATAAAGGAGAGAAACATTGATATCATTGCTCAAACTGGATTAGTGATCTAGACAGTGCAATACTAATCCGCATTCTGAAGTGAATCTAGAGATCTCGAAAGAGAGGATCAAGGCTTAATTTAAATTGGTTGGCAATATCTCTCTTCTTAATACAATCGTTGTTTTACAATGGAGGTAACCTCTTTGCACCAACGGTATTCTAACAGCTATCGAGATTTTGGAAGTGGAAGAACGCGTGGAGACAGAGGTACGAAGCAAGATTTCCCCACAAAGTCCCTCCGTGTAGGAGCCTCGTGTCTTCGGTTTATTTGGCGTATATGAGGCAATGAGTGGAACTAGTGATCATTGAATTTAGGACCGGGAGGATGAAAGCGGGGCCTAGTGCATCGTGCCTTTATCGGAGTAATCCCTCATGGCGATTGAGTTTCTGCTCGTGGCTCAGGTATACGGGGTGGTACAGTAAGGCTGCAACTCTGCTCAGTGTAATTGTGCAACGAAGGTTGAAGTTGAAATTGAATTTCTCTAAAGCCCTTAATTACATAACGGACACGCGAATATGCCAAGACCAAAATAGCTGCAA
>Ga0247807_10001933_pt1 | contig 11715 bp, 13 predicted proteins | sample UWRJL074202C1_FD_179931 | JGI IMG/M metagenome (GOLD analysis project Ga0247807, IMG submission 179931) | Plant litter microbial communities from Arlington Agricultural Research Station in Wisconsin, United States - UWRJ-L074-202C-1 | ecosystem: Environmental > Terrestrial > Plant litter >...
GAAAGCGAGTGATTCTTTGCAGTGGGCTGGCGGCGGCGTAATAGTCTACCAAGTGGTGTCGTTGAGAACGGAATCCCAAATTTCGATGTTCATTTAGACAAAGGATTTGATGACAAAATGCTCATGAGTATCGTATTATCAGCATAACTGCATCCCACTAGAATAGTTGACGTGAGATATTGGAGTTATAAAGCTCAACTTGGAGGCTCTTTACTTGTATGAAAGCCTTTCGTGCTGGCTGGACGTGGATGCCCTGATTTTATTCAACGTAAACAAGTGGCTTGTAGCTCCCACTCAGCCATTATATCAACTTTGACTTGAGGCTCTCCCTCAAGTGGGGCTCCCCCCGCATCTATCTAGGTAATAAGCTTTAATCTATATCTTGGCTGAAGAGGCATGATCATATCGTCGGAAAATTTGCCAAATAAGATCACGGCTGTTGCACTTGAGGTAGAATGTCAATGAATACAACGCAGCATGAAACCCTAGATTGATACTAAAAATACACTTTAAAGACCAAAGTGTACAAACTATCAAATGTGCATGAAGTTTGGTCTACGCTCCTGGATCTGTTTTACAAGCACCCAAGAAGGTTCCTTTGTCAGAAAAGGATGAAGGACAGCTAAGTACGTAAACTTGTTGGGGGTTTTCCCCTCGTCAGAGAGATGTTAAGCGCTTCTGCGCTTTCTTCTATTTACATTTTTAGCATAGCATACTTCCAGAACAAGAAATTCAGCTGCACTCCCTAGCCATGACAATGCCTACTTGTTTCGCATTGAGAAATGAGGAATCATTTCAGGATTCGAGGCTTGAAAAGATGGAAGTGAATTGTCAAATAGGCAACATCGAGTGTGTCAATGATAGCAAAACAGGAGATACGGTTCAAGTGTACTCTTCGTGACTATAAAGATGTCGCTCAGCGCGCGGATGTCTTCTCACCAGCATATACCCTTCGATAGCATCTACTTATCATCAGAATCCTTTTACATTCCTATACCATATAGCTCTATTTGACGACTTATAACATAGCATCTCACAATCGGAAAACAATACCTATCGGATTGAAAACAATGTATTTCAATTCCCACCTCGCTCACTTTGGTCTAGCAACGCTTTGTTTGTCAAACATAGCGGTACAAGCTGCACTTGTGAAAGCAGCACCACATGTCGTTGTTGCTGAGTCCACAAGTTTGGAACCACGACTCGCCGCCACTGCGGTGGATTACTTAGGTGTCTTCAAGGAGATCCTAAAGGCGATTGGGGTGTTCACCGAAGACCAGCATAGCAAAGCATGGGTAAATGCCTGTATCCAATCTCCAAATTTGAATAACCTCTAACCTGTTCTCCTCAGGAATTCGAAAACAACAAAGATATGTGTGATGTGTGGTTCAGTACCTCAAATGGAGGCAATTGCCAATGCACTGTCGAGTGCGCCAACGGCGGGAAAGTTGAGTATAATGTCAACAACGCCTGCTATGTAGGCGGCCGAAATTATGTCACCGATCCCCGACTCGGAGAATTTTCGATCACATGGACGAAGAAAGACAGCGCGGATAACTCGCCATGGGAGGGAGAGGGGCTCACGACTCCGATTCTCCAGGTCAAGAACGTGGGCGATAACACACCTTACAAAGTCTCTACCCTTGCCAAGGCATATGATACAGCCCAGACGTGCGCAAAGGGGCTCGCTGGTGCGCTCAACTGTCACAAAGGCCCTTGGGTATGTAGATACACCATCAAAGACAACAGACCTACTGCGGAAGATAGAGTGAAGAGATGGAGTTGTGGTGTTCCCCTTCTCGGAGCCAAGTTTCCGGATAAATCTTGGGATGCTATCCTGGATGCATAATGGGCTCAAAGCATAAAGGCACACAGAGTTCCATAAGACAAGCCTAGAAGAAGGTGAGATTTATGACATTTGATTGTGTTTGGTAGTCTGATTTAGCTTTGCTGTATGGGACAAGTTTGGGGGTTCAATTGGGGGAAATAGATATTGGCGTTCAAGGTGTATAAGGCGTTTGAGAAATCTAGTATTTGAAGGTATTGAGCATTTACGGTCTTTGGGGTTGAATGTATCCAAAAGAAGGTATTCAAAGTCATGCTAGCTACTACCTCCTCACAACAGGAGCCACTGTCAATTATTGTGACTAGATTAACTGAACAATTCAAAGCATGAATTTGCCACCAAACTATTTTCCGCATTAAATAACAGCCTCTTGGACATGAGAAAAGCATGGTAAGAATACAAATGATGCTTTGATATATGTACAGACATAGACAAGGGGGAAAGGCGTAGGAAGCTCTTCATAAAACGTGATCTGACCACCAAGAGCAGCATCTTGATTGTTGCACAAGCACAGCAGGAAGTACTGAAAATCCAATTTGAGGCTATGTTATTCGCTCTCAAGAGGATAGGAAAAAGAGTAGAGATTATCGTGAACGTTGAGCTCTCAGTGGCTCTTGCTCATATTGTCGCGTGACATTAAACTCTTTCCGTAGATTTTGACTATTTACTGATAAATACTTTACTGTTCATTCACTGTTTGTGTTTAGTACGGAACTGACAGGTCTCGTATTCATGTGTAAACGTTTATACTAACCTTGCCGGTAGTCGACACTTACGAAACTAGCTTAGAAATCGAGTTCTTTACCAGTGAGTAGTTTTTCGGAACCTCTCTCTCATTCCCGAGCTTTTCCAGTCAAATTCCCTGATGGCGGTAAATATACCGGGCCTCCTTTGTTGGGCTTTAGCCCTCCCTTAGAATCAACAAGACGGGCCATGAAGTTTGGATGTGGACTTTCGTTAGGTGGAGCCGAACCCTGTTGGTTATCCTTGGAGGCGGCATCCTCTTCCTCGTCTTCTTCTCCGGCAACAGCCCAGTTAGGAGGTATTTCTAAGTCCCGAAAGACCCTGCCTATTCCATAAGGAAGATTCTCGGTATCAATTCTGTCTACCTGGTCTGGCGTTCCAGAATCGGGTATTCCACCTACTACTAAATCACCTATCATTACCCCACCTCGCTCTTCCATGGCTGCGACTTGCCAATCTTCTTCTGGTACTTGTATATTGATACCGACTAATGGAGCTGCAGCGTTGACCGAATTCATTCGTTCTACTGCAAACATTCCAAAGTTGTCTTCATCTGTAGCGTTTGGAGCATCGAAAATAGCAGAATATGCTTCTATCAAGGCATTGATCTTCGACTCGGCGACGAACACCGTCAACTCCTTGATACCATACGTGAGACTCGGGTGATTTGTAGAATCTGCCGAAAGCGGCACCCGCATCGACCGTGAAGTTATATCATGGCAGAAAAACGGTAGCTCCCCTCGCTGGTATCCATTTGTAGTTCGGGGCAATGTAACCTCCCATTGTATCTCCACTCCGTCATCGCGTTTCCTGCTACCTTTTCTTGGCTCCTCATATCGGACGGCACTATCTTCGTTGGCCTCCAGCCTCTCTTGTAGATCTGCAAAGTTCTTTTGTGCCCCGTCAGCTGTGGTAAATGCGTAGTCGACGATGCCATATGGCTTGTCCCAGTGATGCCCCGCACGCAGCTTCGGATCGTTGTTGATAAATGCAATTAGTTCTATATAGCTTCCGTCCCGGAGACATATCAGTCGGTTCTCGGTCTTGCCATCAGCATGCCGGCCGCCCGGAGTAATAGTGAAGTTCTGGGTGAGCCATTGAGGAGGATGGGAAAGTTCTTCGTAGGGCACAAGGATGATGATATGGTCGAGATTCAGCGAGCGAGCCGCCATCTTTTAAATAGATTTGACGCTTTCCTGGACACGCCGCAATGCTAATCTCAAAGTTTCACCACAGGCTGCTTGCAAATTCAATTCTAAAGGTGGTTGTTTCTGAGATTATACATATAATAGGCGGGGTTGTGCTGGATGACGTTCCAACGTTGCCAAGATTATGTGGATCTTGTATCTTTAGAATTGTTATCACAACCAGACTTATATGTCGCTAGTCCATTCGAAGCTAATTAATGAATTCGTCTGAGTAAACTTTGGGTAAATTCGGATGAATAAGGATGTTTGCTTTTAATCTCTCAATTGTTGTTTATGCTCATTTCCAAAGGTCCGTTTTTAGACCATTAGTCTCAAGGGCGTGAGATGTCACACATAACTATTAAGGCAAAAACAGAGGAATGTAATTTCAATCTAGAGTAAACTGTAGGTAACAAGCTCCCGCATTCGCGAAGAAGGTGCCATGGGAAAAACTCCATGAGGGAAAGACCAGACACGGAGCATGTTGAAATTGAAAATGCCAGATTAAGTTGTCAATAGGCGTACATGTATGAAACCATCTGCAAGAAACAAAAACTTAAGCATCCAGCCGAAAATACCTAGTTTCGCAAATCGTCTAGACTGACTTTGAGACCGTGGGCCAGTGTGACGAGGTTTGCTCTCCTATTCTTTTGTTCCAATGGCTCGGCAGCAATACGTTCCAGATCCTCATCCGAGAACTGCATTACTGTGGTCGGTGCGAAAATCTCCGGAAGGCTTGAAAGCAGGTGTCGCTCAACGACTTGACGACAGATATTGTCGACAAAGGTTTTCATTGCAACCTGAAATTCGTTAATCGAAGACTCAATCTCCAAGAGAATCCTTACTCACTTTATAGTATGCATTGAGTCCATCCAAGGCTTCTGTGCAGGCTTGCGCGTCCATGTTCACAACCACTCTTTTCTGTAGAGAACCCAGAAGCTTCTCTCCGTCGATGGGGGTGTTACTAACGTGGAATTTTCCATTGAAATCTTCCGTCACTGCTTCTTGCACGGCCCTCTGAATTTAATTTTTTGAGCGAGTCCTCACGAGCATTCTGAATGTTGTCAGTATAGTAATGGTTGTAGGTTATTGGCTGCTTCTTCTCATCTGAGAGAATCTTCTGAAGCTCATCTTGTGCCAATTTCCTTGCTTCCTCCAGCCTACTCGTGGCAATGAGTAGGATCTTTTGTCGACTATCCTCTTCCAGAACGACCCAAGTCAGAGCTCTCTCAACAAAACTTGTCGTGACTCGAAACAAATGTGAGATATGTTCATCAGCGAAATCAGACCACCGACTAGACTGCTCATGAAAAAGCTCTGTGAGAAGAACGTTGTTGTAGTTGCCCGGAAGTTCGCGGCCCCGCGTTCTGAAGTAGGTCTGGAAATATCAGATATGACTGATTCAGGGGACTGGCACCATACCTCTTTCACCCAAGATTGAAGCTCCTTCTTGGTCACCAGGAGCTGACCGTCCTCGGAATCGGAGTAATCCTCTGAAGCAGATCCATTTTCAGAGGAAGATTTGCCCTCTAATTGAAGAGTGCCATCTGGAGGGCTAGAGGCCACAAGTTTTCTCTTCGATCCATACAGACGCATATCAGTTGCAAACTCTCCATTGAGGCGATGAACCTCTGCCCGCAACCTTGAAGATAGCCCTTGCTTGCCCTCAAAGAAGTTAGAGTTCCTATCATGGTAATTTCCAATAAGAGCAGCCTGGGCTAACTCGCAGTACTCCATACTCCGACGAGTTAGAAACATACGCATATGTGCCGGAGTTGGACGCTCATCACCGAGGTTGGCAATGTCGTTTTCCGTCTTGACAAGGAGAGCCTTGATCTCGTTTCGGACTTTCGGAAGTTCCCTCTCGACATGACGGTCGAGCAAGTTCTGCAAGTATTCCCTCAATGCACTGACCCCAAGACGGGATGGATCAAGCAGATGCTCTCTCCACGGGCTCGATTGAAAAAACTCAAGTTCTTGTTGCTTGCGCTCAGCCAAGCCAATACCTTGCTGAAGTTGTTCCGGATTTGGGTTTTTGAGGAGAAAGTACCCAAGCTTCAGCTTTGTAGTATCCTGGTTTTTGGCTAGGAGAGCGATACGTCCCTCAGTCCCTTTGTTGATGAGATCTGGTTTCGTGATGATTCCCACTGTTCTCTGACCGGCCTTGTCAAACTTGCGGGATCTTTGAATGATTCCTTGGTTGGCGATGTCATTATTGGCTTGAACAACAGCAAGGATAATCGTTCGCGAGCTTTTGAGGTAGCTGTCAACTAGTCTTCCAACCAGTTCCACATCTTCTTCCGTCTGTTCTTCATTTGCAACAGCAATCAACCCCGGAAGGTCCACAATCGTGAGATGAAGTCCTGTGTCTCCTTTCACCTCAATTCGGAGCACGTCCTCGGAAAAGGCAAGACCTTCATCAGCCATCGAACCTCTGAGTTGCATCAATGAACTCGCATCGTTGATTACACTAGGCAACTCAGAGAAATCGGCAAGGTCTCGGTGATATGCTCTAAGGCGATCACTCTCCCTCTTCGTGCGAGACGAGTGGGGTATCACGGTAGCATGGATGCTATTCTCTGTCGGATCATGCTGAAGGATGATTTCAGTAGCAAATTTTGTACAAACACCATCTTGCCGAGGAAATGGAATGTTCGTTATTCCTTCAAGTACTGAACTCTTGCCAGCGGATTGGTCACCACAAACCACCAGCTGTGGCAATGAAATATGGTCACCGATACCATTCGCCCTAACCCGAGCGATCTGATTAAGCCTTTGTGTCGATTTCACAGATCGCAGATCGCTAAGAGAAGAAAACTCCGCCTCACTCTCTCCAGGTCTGAGTCGATCGTCATTCTCGTTAACCTTCTTTATCGCCGCCATTGCTGAAAGGTGAATATAAGATCAGGTAGCTCAAATCTGTACCGGGAGGGCTTGCTGTTGCGCTGGATGTACGTAGAGTCCTCTTATACACTGGAAGCAAGACTCTACGCATGCTAAAAAGCAATATCCAATTACCGCTACAGACAGCGGCGTAATCCCCTCTAGACGACATCAAGGATGTGAGATCGACACAGAGGCTTAACCAGATCGCTCGGGTTAAGGCGCATGGTATCGGTGACCATATTACAATTTATTGAGGTTTCAAGTCTAATGCGATGCTGAAAAGCAATGCTGTGGTGCTTGAGCTCATGCAGGACAATTTAGCCGTGTGCTTATCTACGTCGACCCTCTAAGAAGCGCGTCACATGCCAATGAGCATAACTAGATCTGCTCTAACATACCCTTTTCGAATATAAAACATTAGAAATGAAGATGTTTGTGAGGCGAAATAGTAGATAACTTTGCACCATGTTCTGGTATAATTGCAATATTTCTGGATGTGGTGAGGTTAGACAATTCATGTGGAATCAAGCCCCCAATTACTTTTATCTCAACCAGGAGGACTACACCAATAGTCTATGATAACCCGTCTCACTTGCTTTAGATATCTGGTTTAATCCTCGTAATTATTGATTGACGCTCAACACTCAGCCATGCATAGAGATTGAGCGTCTCGAACCAACCCCACCAATATGCTACCGTTGTACAACAGCATCAATAGATTGAATAGGACTGTAAATATCCATTTCGCTGTTCTCTCTTTGCTTTTGCACAATAAACTTCCCCGCCAAGCATATGCGGTCAAAGATTCAGGCTCGTGTGACAGTGCAGCAGGTTGCAATCTTTTAAGCCACAGCTCTGAAACCGCATGCTTCAACATTACACTACACCTTCAATCGTCATACAGAACAGGTATGTAATCTTTAGAGACTACCAATTGTATGAAAGTCCATACTGCTCAGGAGAGCTTGGGTCACGTTGGGTGAATTGCGTCTCGTGCGTGTCTATAGTCCATGCTGAAATAGGAACCCGCCCATCAATATTCTTGTACATAGTAACTTTACTAACTTGAAGCAATTTCTGAAAGCTTGCGCATGCAGACCGTGTCTTTTCTATGTCTTGTCAAAGTATGGTACAGATTGTGCCGGACAAAGCGAACTCTAGGCATGCGTAGCTCTATTTAGAAAGACTAGAAGATGTGTGGAATTTTGACTTCAGAATGCTTATTCATAATTGTTGAGGAGTAACGGACGCTATTTAAAGGGCAAAACAAAATCCGCGAACTGAAAAGATATAAAAAATGGTAGAACGTAAAGAACGTATAACTATCGATGTAGGCATAATACGGCGGAGCTATACCCAGATAGGCTAAAGCAGGCGATAGAAGCGGGGCAAAGTCAAAATTTTCCCGCTCAGTTTTATCTCGCCATATATATTTAACCTAAGAAATGCGTCTCTCACCATTCGGGAAGATGGCCGAGTGGTTAAGGCGTGTGACTCAAGCTACAATCTTTGTAACTTCCTGGTTTCCAAAATCAGAGCGAATTCTCATGGACTTTGTCCGCAGGGGTTCGAATCCCCTTCTTCTCAGAATCAAAATTTTTGATGAATTTTTTTACTTTTTGCTGGCAAGTCGATTATTGAAGCGTGTATGGAAAACCGAGTCTCACAATTCGGGAAGATGGCCGAGTGGTTAAGGCGTGTGACTCAAGTTCCGATCTCGTGACTTCCTGATTTAAGAAATCAGAGTGAATTCTCATGGACTTTGTCCGCAGGGGTTCGAATCCCCTTCTTCTCAGTGAATATAAAATTTTATATATTTTTATTTTTAAAGTTGTGCAGTCTTGTGGGGTTTGTTCATAACTACCTGTAAAAATCTACAGGTGACGAAGGGTGTATTCTTTGAATGAATGTCTCCATAGTAGTTCAGTGGGTCACTCAGTCCCACCTTGTCATGTGATTATTATTATTTTACCAGCCAGGCGACTTGCTGCTGCTCAATTCACTTTGTCAGGACAAGAATCTCAGAGGGATTCCTTAATCAATCAATCATATACGAGTATTACTTTGAACTAAATATATACTCAAAACCCTACTCTCATGCAAAAGGGGTGTGAGTGAGTGAGTATGAGAATATCACACACACTCTCTCTCTTCTTTTGACAAAATTCGTGGTCGGTCAGCTTCGTATCACAACACATATCTAAATTCCAGATTTCTATGAAAGGTTAGTTATCTCTAGATTTTAAAGCAATAAGTAAGTAGGGTCGTGCTCACTCATTATCCGTCAGATCCATAAATTCCTGATTTGCGAGTGGCACATAAGCGACTCCCAGAGCCTCGATCTTCTTGATCTTTCGCTTGTTTCGTCCTACGGCAACGAATCGCATGGCGATGAGAATCAGGATGCTGAAACCATAGAGTACACAAATCTAGTAGGAAGATGTTAGAAGATAGGAGACGAGGATAGAAGACGAGAGAGGTGGAAGGGAGCACTTGCGATGATTTTTGCGGTCAAGTAGCGAGGTGCGTCTTCCAAGCTGATAATTTGGGGACCGATCAGATTGCCGACGCAATAGCCGATTACTATGAAATATTAGCAAGCTGATTTTCGATCTCGACCATCTGGTGTGCTGAAAACTTACGGTTGAGCGCGGAAACGAATGACTTTTTCGTGGTGCCCGATACCTATCTATTGTTAGTACCTCGATATTCTACACGCGACTACAAAAAGCTTACATTACTTGAGATCATGCTTAGAATCAGGGTGAACGATGCGCTTGAAGCACTGGTTATGTAGAAAGCCGCCAAATTCCCAGACAAGTTCTCTTCTGGGAGTGTGATCATGAGGATGAAGCCTAGGATACCAATGGCTAATGAAACGATAGCCCAATACAAACGGTTCTTGGTACGGTCAGCCATATAGTTGATGGTGATTGTCGATACGATCTGAACCGCGCCGGATGGTGCACCATATAAGAGCGACTCCTCCTTAGTGAGACCGAAACCTTGGAGGATAATGTTTTTGAAGTTTGTTAGTGCGCCATTGGGGATCTGAAGAGCGAGGGAGAAGATGAAGCAGAGCCATGTCTGGTGCATGTTAGTTCATGTCCAAAACGAAGAAGAATACGTACGAATGGATCCTTTAGCGCAGCGATGATCTGATATTTCTTGAAATGCTTGTTACCGACTCCCTGTTGGTTGGAGCGGATTCTTTCAAGGGCTTGAACTTTTTCGTCATGAGAAAGGAACCATGCAGCTAAGTGCAGTGGTTAGCAAGGCTTTCACCTTTTCACCTAGCAAGATGCTGATACTTACTGGCTGGCGAGTCCGGGATGAGGAAGAAAAATGCAATTGCGACCAGTACTGTGAGTCCACCAGTAAACAGGAAGATTAGCTGCCAGCCAGCTAGAGCAGTATAACCATTCTTCCTAATTCCGACAGCAATAGCGTAAGCTACCACAGCCCCGACAATTTGACCCATGCCGTTAAAGCAAAACCAGATCCCAGTGCGTAGGCCATGTTCTTCCTTGCGCCACCATTGACTGACAATGAGGATGAAGCAGGGGGTGACGCTGGACTCGAAAATTCCAAGGATGATGCGCACGGTCATGAGTCCTGCAAAATTACTGCAAGCAGCATGTATCATGACTCTCATAAGGTTAGAAACAGAAATGATGAAAGCAAGCAGATACCCAGTCCGAAAAAGTGCTTCGGGAGCGTATTGGGGGAAGGATATGCTATTTCCAGCTTCGGTACCGCTCCATGACTTTGAAGCTTCCTTGACAGTTGACGATTATAATATATGAAACTGCAACACTTACGGGTGCCTCCCCAGCACAAAATCTGGGTAGAAAGGAACTTGGAAATAGGAAATCGTTGGAGTGCAACTAGACCAGATGGTTAACCATTATTCTGAAGGCGTAGGTTAGGTACGTACGGTTCACTGGGTACTCTGCTGCTAAATATCCAATATAAAATGCGGAGCCTAACCAATTGTATTGTGTTCCCACAAGATTGGTGTCAGGTATGATGTTCATAACACTATAAAGGTTAGCAGCCACCATGCCGCTGCAGAGTGTCCATACCTAGCATAAGAAATACTCGTTTTGTCTAAAAACTGGACGCTATAAAGGATGCAAAGACATGGTAACAAATGTAAGTCTAGTGGATGTTAGGTTCTGAATCATGGTGAGGTATCCATCTTTGAAACACACCTATCTTTCTCAGTAGTTTTTTGTTTTGTTCATCCGTGAATACCACTCGCTCTCCCGTCCCAAGAAACTTCAGTGCCTCGTCTACATCGTTGGTGGCGGCACCCTTTTCCGTGTAATGCGCCTGCTCAGTGTCCCCGATCTGCAGAGAATCAATCGGTGATATTGGCTGTCCACCATTCTCGCTGTTTTTCATCTCGTTGGATGCCATTACAACGACTGATCGACTAGAAGGAGAAAGCTGGACAGTCTCGAAGAGGAATACCACGAGAGTGGATCATAAGGCAACCTTATATACTTACACAGCACCTACACTCTGTAACCTGCCATCGAACGGCAATGGCGTCGGCTTATCGCGACTTTCATGTACCAAGCACACCACTTTTGCGGCATTGCGTGGAGGGCTTGCATGCAGCCAAAGATATCGATTCATCATGTAGTGATAGACGCTCGCCAAGGTGTACTGTAACATCAACGGACCGTGGAAGGTTTACCTATCAAATGTGGGCCGAGGAGAAGCGGACACTGATGTAGACTTTTAGGGGTGACGGGATGTGGCCTCAGGCACTAACACCACCACCACTACCACTGTACTTAATAGATATCTTCGCATCAGGAAATAACATCCTCTTCTTCTCTAGACTTGATCATAATATACATAAGATAAATATTGCTGCTTTTCCCTGTCCCTCTCTGTTCCTATTACAAATGAAATCCCTACTAAGAAAACAATTTTATGACCCTACTTTTAACTAAAAAACATGTGATACAATTTGCGTCAATTTACTATTATAGCTTTAATGACGACCTTCTTTAAAAGACGAGCTTATAACAATATAAT
>Ga0247807_10001935_pt1 | contig 11695 bp, 11 predicted proteins | sample UWRJL074202C1_FD_179931 | JGI IMG/M metagenome (GOLD analysis project Ga0247807, IMG submission 179931) | Plant litter microbial communities from Arlington Agricultural Research Station in Wisconsin, United States - UWRJ-L074-202C-1 | ecosystem: Environmental > Terrestrial > Plant litter >...
TGCCGGTGCTTTCCGCGTCCGCTGGCTCGTCATCTGCACCACGCACTTCCGTCGTATCGGCCATCTCAAAAACGCACTCAATGAGAACCAAGCCGTGCTTATCGGTAAAGATGGGCAGGAGATCGAGGAGAACTGTGGTGCGGGCCTTATCGAGTTGATCAACGAGGAGTATAAAGAGGCGGACAAAGCCTGGCATCAAGGAGCTTGGGACGACAGAGCCTACTAGTTGAGAGTGGTCTTGGGGACGATATGCGCCTTGGTCGCATGGCTGATGCTCCACGCTGCTTGGTGGATTTACCGATTTGACTCGTGAGGGTCGAGCGGAGACTTTTATATTTGTGATATGTGGGATGGATGCTGGATCATTTGCCCTGGTTGGAGATAGCCTATCCTCTTCCTGGTTTGGTAAACTGCTGGACCTGTTACATACACACATACCCGTTTGTATATTTCTTTACATTCCTTCACATATTCAACAACAGGTAACATGTCGGAATCGAAGTGAGCGACTATCGGAGGTCTCAAAAGTGAGCAAACTCTTCGATGGTATTTAAATTCGTGGTTCAAGAATGGATTCTTGACGGGAGATCAAGATATGGCAAAGTCAGGTAATTTTAGGAGCTGACCAGCCGAAATCATAACGTGCTGTGAGGTCTTTTGGCACTGGCTGGTTTGACCGAGGTTTCGGGTATAGAAAGTGAGCTTTTACGCTGGCATGGCTAGGTACGACCTTTTGTAGCTAGCTGGCTGTGCGACCAAATAACCCCATTAATCAATATATTGGTACTACTCTAATAACATCTATGAGCAACGTGACGAGATGATGGGTAACAATAATGTCAATAAGTTTTGCAGTGTTGCTTTCGTAGCAAGATATTAATAATAAACTAGCAGTAAATGATGAAACTGCAGCGACCATTTATGCTCTGTACTTCAGATTTGTAGATCTTAGTTATGATAGCAAAGGATCATCTTCGTCACTACGGTACAAGTCATTCATCTCTGATCTTCCTGAAGCTTGTCAATTATCAGATTTTTCATTATCCCGGAGCCTTGAGCTTTTTGACGCAAACTACTCTAAACACCAAGGGGAATCTTCCTGCATGCATGCTTTATAATAGTCCTACTCCAAGACAAGCCTTGTGATATATAATAGGCAGCCAAATATGTTCTCTGAGTCCAGCTTCATACTTTTCCAAGCTTCAACTCTTTGGGAAAGTCTCATCCTTTCATCTTCCAGCTTTCGCTATTTTTAAGATCCTAAAAACAAGTCAGATCAGACCTTTCCTACCGGTCAAAGAATAAGTGGAATATATTACCTCCGCAGTGCCTCCTCTAGGGCATCCTTCTCGACCGTAAATATAATTCTAAACCATCCTGGACGCTCAGCTTGATAACCAGATCCAGAAGAAATCGGAACTCCTGCATTGGTGATGCATTGCTTCAGAGTCTTCTCAGCTTCCCAGCCTTCTTCATTGGCCACCTTGCAAGAAAGATATGGCGCGAGGTCAATCCAGATGAAGAATCCAGCATTTCTGAGCTAGGAGTTAGCCATAGTTTGTATAATTCTGAGATTGTTATTTAGGAGGGAGAAATTCATACCCATTCCGCACATAATCTATTCCAGCTTCGTCCAATAGTTTGACGGCAAACCTATAATTTTGCGCCAGCAGAGTACGACTCTTTTCGGTGTATGATGCTACAAATGATTTGTCCTCAAGTATCGATGTGGCGATTGAGCATGATACTTCCGAAGGCCAGTGGTAACGTCTTACAAAAATTAGCATTTGCCCTGATTACGAATGAAGGATAAGTAATCACCCAATGGCTTGCGTTGCTTTGGTAATTTCTCTGTTTCGTGTGATCATGCACCCGAGTCTCAGACCAGCTGCGCCAAAGTCCTTGATCGATCAGCAAGCGTCCTTGGAACCATACAAGAATCATACCTTTGACATTCCATACATGACGTGAATGTTATCTTCGTCCAACAGTCCCTCGGGATCTATCGAAAGAATGCTCACAAACGGCGTCCTTACACTTCCGTCCACTTTAAAGACCGAGAGACCGTAAACCTCGTCGCTGATAAGATGGAGATCGTGTTTTTGACAAAGCTTCATGAGTGCTCTCAATAATTCTGTCGAATAACAGCGTCCGAGCGGATTATGTGGATTGCATAGCAGCAGAGCCTTGATTTTGATACCATTTTTCGTTGCGTTCAAGATGGCATCCTCATATTTCTGCACAACATCCATACTAAACTGGTCGACGTCCCCAAATGATGTATAGACCAATTTAGACCTGAAGATGTAAGCTTGATTTTCGAATCATTCATGGGGTGGGCATGACTCTAACCTAGTTTTGGTTTTTAGATCATCATAGAAAGACCCATAGATGGGTCGTCCGAGCAAAATCGCTTCCCCTTCGTCTGTGAGATTGAAGGCAAGCATCTCGTTCAAGCCTGTCAATCCGGCTGTAAATGTCACTTCATCCGCAGTGACAGGACGAAATGGAGAGAAGTAATCGTTCAGGTGAGATGCCATTGCTTCTCGTAACCGCCGCGGACCAATGGGCCCTTCATTGTAGGTACATTGATCAGCGTCGAATTTGAACTGGTGAACCATCAGTTTCCGGCTTCAAATTCACCATGGCAATTTACATGGTCATTGATGTGATCAATCACATCGTTTTTCATCAGAAACTAATAAGAGTCAGTAACGTTGGATTGCTTCGCGGGAAATCACAGACATTTTCTGCATTCGCAAAACTTATCTCTCCTGCTGGGTTGCTGGATTTATCATAGGCTTCGTCTTTATCCCTCATGTATCCGTTCATCAGACCGGATTTTGCGTATGCTTGACCTCTCAATGATAACATCTTGATATACAATGGCGATTAGTAGGGGATGATAGAGAAGCTTTGAGACAAAGTTCAAAGTAGATAATTGATCTTCAAATTCAACGACGAAGAGAACAAAAATATATTTTTGTGACTCATGGACTCCAAGTTTGTTGTAAAGTTTACATAAGCAAGAAATTCCACTTCTTACATAATTGAGATATTTTGTACAAGTATTGGGAAAGGCGTCGAATAGGATGCGCTGTTATTCCCCCACTTCTTGAAAGCAAAAATGGCTCGACGTCACAACTAGTCTCGAGGGTCTTGCAATTTTGTCTAGCTTAAGCACATATTCTTTTGATCGCGGTAGTGTCTATAAGATTACTCTCAGATTCGCTAAAAGCAAGGGGTCTCAAGGCTTTCAAACACATCCACATCTAAGGTTTTCCGTTGTATTATACGGGAATGGACTGAATAAACCAGTAGAACTGTAAAGTATGCAAGCAAAGTCTTCATTTAGCTATATTTCATGGTATTCATTGGTTTGTCTGGGTGCAGTTTTATATGTACTACCCAAATATAATACTAAATCCCCTTTCGCTGCAAATGCTCCTCCAATTGACATCTGGATCCCCATCCGCCTCGTCATATCTCCTCCAGACCTCCTGCACTACCTCCCAAGCCCTCGCAATATTATTCATGCCTTGTCTTCTCTCCGTACCCCCAAACGCAGCTATAGCCATCGCTCTATCTTCCTCTGTGGTTGCTTCACAAGATGCGACGAAGAGCGGCCACAGCAGTGCTGACATAGGTCCATTGTGGCATTGCTCCGAGAGCTGGACAACGTTTGAGCAAGCAAATAATGAAAGGTGTGTATGGTTTTGAACAGGCGCGTGTGAGCGTGGAAGTTCGTGAATTGTGCGGTAGAGATATATGAAGGCGGAGTGGCGGTAGGCTTCGGCGTTGTTCAGAATGCTTTGCATGCGTGTATCTTCACTAAGCCTATTCTGCGGGTCTTCAAAATCGAGTTCCGGAGATATTGGTGGTTGCCAGTCACTAAGTGCGCGCTCGATCGAGAGGGAGTTAATTTCAAGTTCTGTTCTAAGAACACTGGCTTTGTTAGTTTGTCCAGCTAATAGGGCCGATTCAAGAGAGGTTTTGTATGATAGTAAATGAGAGAGGCGATGTATTATAGGCCATAAATCGGTGGCTAGACCAAGTAAGGTGTCTACATTGTTGAGTGGTGAGGATGGGGATTCATAGGATGGAGGATAGGAGAACGGGCCTGGAGTAGGTTGAGAGGTTGTGTTTGGAGAAGTCCCTAGGGACAGAGCGGTTATTACATCGTAGAAACGAAACGCTCTTTCTAGGAATAGACCTGTTGGTGTTGAAACCCGGGGTCCTGATGCCAGGATTGTCATTGCTCCTTTCAAATGGCCATTGACGATATTAGAGCTACCTCTCTGCACAAGCTATGCTATATTAGCATCCATGTCATCGATGTATAAGGGGTAACTTCTCACCACTTCATAATACACGAGCAACATTATGGCTCCGAGGACCTCCTCTCTGCTAGTCTGCTCATTTTGGTCGATGAGCTTTGCTAGTCCTTGCAAAGCTCTATTATGAAAATCTAAAGATTTCTCTGTGTTCTGAATGCCTCTATACTCCAGATGCGCACTAGAAAGAGCAAATATGGCATTCATTACAGGACTACTAGCATGGGAAAGTGGGAGCACCAGCTGTCGGAAAGGATTCCCAGTATCCTCCTTAAATACTATGAGATGGGATAGGACATTACAGAAATGATCGACTAGTGCTCGGCGGTTCTTTCTTTCTGTAAATTCGTTGAAATGCGGCGCCCCAAATTGATTCAGAGGCGATGGTATTGGAGAAGGAGCTATCATCGCAAGATCTGGATATTGGCTTCGAGATCGTACCATGGCCGTTCCAGTTGGGATTGGCTCGCTCCGTTGTATTTCTTCAACACCATTCCACCCCGAATCCGAGACAAACGCATATTCTTCTGCATCTTCTTCCCACTTCCGCAACCCAGTATCAACGTCGTTATCATATTGTGTGAGTTGTTCGTCAATAGGAGAATCCGCGTCGTTTGAAAGAGCTGACCCTGCAAATGATGTCCTTCTCCGCTTTCGAGGCTTCACAGCTTCGTACCCACATGGCAGATCTTTCTCTATACATCTGTCGCACCGAGGTCGAACTTCGTTACACTTTTTTTTCTGCACATAATATCAGACGCTGCCAATCCATTTCCTTCTAAAACAATCGACTCCATACCTTCTCTTTACTATAATCCAATTAGCATATGTACTTAATATATCCAAATTATATCCAAGCGCAACTTACCAGTGTATGCAGCCTTCAATTTAGGTCCAATGTCAGCGCAAATCCCTTAATGAAGCTCTTGGCACATACCCGCTCTCGATCTGCGCTTTGGTTCCTTAGGAGCAGCACGTTTGGCGTAAACAAGCATTCTTGAAGTCAGTTTGAAGCATTATGTCTGAACAGGAAAGGATTCATGAAGCTGGAGAATCTTTGTTGCGCCGCGGTGTGGTCGGGGTTGCATCTGCAAGTTCTGGGAAGCCGCAGGACAGTCAGATGCGGGGTCAGACCTCCGGGGTTCTCCACAGATCGATTTGGCACGTGACAATCCTAAACTCTTACTTCACGTCGTCAGATAGTGTCAGCAGCTTGGATTTGACTTTAAGGTTCAAAAGACTCATAGATGAGCGTATCATTGCATGGTGTTTGTGTAAGAGTTAGGCAAGACCGTTTTCTTAAGGCGATGGGCTGCTCGCTAAATTCCATTTGTGAAAAGGGGGCGGTCTTGCCAGTAAGCGAGGGCATATTAATCCGTAACTTAATTGAATAGGCTCCTGGCAAAACTGGCAAAGTACTTCGTATCGTTCATTTTGGGTAATCGACATTGCTAAATCGCCGAATCTATTCCACAAAAGCTTATTCCTACATGATTTTCGGCCTCGGAACGCTTTGCTCCTATGGACTTTCGATTGAGCCAATTTAATTTCTACTCGTGATGTTATCGATGACATGTATGTCATCAATGTAAATGTATAGATATAATTATCCTCCGTACATTGCTTAATGCTCGGTAACAGCATAAATTGCATCGCTATGTGGCTCTGAAGCTAGTGGCTGAATCGCACTTCAACAACCCTCACGTCATATGCTATAGATAATAAAATATCGCGACTGATCTCTCAGTATAGTCCAAAAAGTACCATGGCGTTATTACAACCTGATATTATACACCAGCTAGCTTAAACTCCTTCTTAGATGCACTAATGTCCTCATCGATTGTAGCAGAAGTTTCAGGTAAGCTGTCGTACCACATGGCACAGCTTGGTGGTTTGAGCTATGCTTGGATGAGTCTTGTTCTCGTGATCAAAAGCTCAAGGTGATGCGATGACAAATATTTTGGAATCTATAACTAGAACCGCGAATTTTTAGACTTAATGCGAACGGTATCCTAAGCGAGCGACTTCTGTAGTGCCTACTTATCAGCAAGATGGATTAATATCATTTCTTGGAACATTTAGATTATTGTAAATTATAAGTTCTATTGAGATATTCAGCATTATTGTCACCTAGTCCATTGCATTTCTATCAAGAGTTGAGTTTAGCGCGTAAGCTTTAATATACTTTTTGATGTAACTCCTATGATGGCTAAGTAGATATACATCAAATGACAGCCAAAAATTAGCAGCAAAACAAGGCACTCACCCGTCAGAGGCTCACAATCTAAGTATATATATGAGGAGAATATCCAGGAATCAACTCGGCTCTGCTCGGCAACCATCCAAGGCATTGCTGAGACTGATAGACTGGGGAATCTCCTAATTCATTTACTTAGTTGTGCAGGCATATCATTGGGAGGCTTCTGAGATAGCAAAAGGCTTTGGAGATACTGAAATCTGCTGTGACTCGAGAAACTCTAACAGTTTATGTCTATCATCAGGTTCTCCTTTCATGATATCCGAATGACCTAATCTCATGAAAATTTCCTTCTCGAAATAGCGTGGAAAGAAACCTGCATATTCCCAGTCGATGATAGCTTTAATCTTGAACGTATCCGGGTCAAGGATAATATTTTGCTGGGATAGGTCATTGTGGCAAAAGACATATTCCTCTGTATCAGAGGATTTGAGATCCCATTTGTCGTTCATTGTTACGTTAAAGACTCTGTAAGGAGGTATTACAATGCCAGTGGGACCTCCAATCGCTTTAGACCTCAAGTCATGAAGTGTAGACAGGTGTTTCTTGATTTCTGCATTGACACGCGGTTTTTTTTCGTCTGGAATATCCATCATGTGGATACCCTCAACCCACTCCGTTATGATATAGTGACTCTCGTCGTCTTGGAAATTGCAAATTAAGGATGGGATTGGGACATCAGTGTTTTCACGAATAAATCTTAGAGTTGCTGCTTCGTTGGCAAGTCGCTCATTGCCAACGCGGGGCACATAAAGTCCATTAACCCCAGTTTGAAATTCTCGCGGTCGTAAACTCCTCTTCATAAATACTGCTCCAAGATGATAGTACTTCCGTTCCCAAGTCTGCGCAAAGCACCCCGGTTCGAGAACTGGTACTGGCGCCTTAAATGGGGTTTCCTCCTTCGATGCCATGGTGTATTGACGTTAGCGGAGGATAGCGTGATTATAGACCACAGCTTGATGTCTGAGTTCGATATTTCTCAGATTATTCAGAGAAAATATGTTGAAAGCAGAAACGATCAAACTTGGTGGGTTTGCGTTTGACCACGAACATTCATAACGAGTTTCGGAAAATATGTACTTTTCTTTTCCGCTAAAACAGTGGCACTAGTAACCAACCATTAAGCGCTGAGACGTTCGACTTCTACCAATAGCCACCGTACTGGTACCATAAGATAAGAGCATGATGGAGCCTAATTATTGGATATACTACAAAACACTCAGTCATTGTTTCAGTGGGAAATGTGGCACCTGCCACTATCTAATCGGTCACATCACGACAAAATCGACTGAAGAACGAGCTAGTCAATTTGCACCCGACATATCATTCTGGTAAAGCCTTCTGATGGAGCCTCATATGTCTGTCTTTCTTCCTATAGTTAGAGAGGTAATCTATATGTTTACGCTCAGATTTCATTGTATGAAAGAGAAATTCTGATAGGCATCTGTACCTTACTAATACATAACAAAGAAACTGCTCTAGAACTAGAGCTGCCCTCACTCACATTGATTGTTTCTATTCAATATAAGTAGTTCTATTGCCTAGTTTAAACTATATGCCGTTATGCAGATAACACGCGAATTGGCATTCAGTTTATAATTACTATATATCCGTAGCCTTTTTAATAAGATCAGCTAAAGTTCAAATGCTCAGAATCCCTGGCAGAACCTGAAGCTTATGAGCAGTCGAAATTGTAATTCACTGACAAAACTAATCCTCACTGTTGGATATCTCGTTGAAGAAATTACGGATTGTAATACTGAGCAGCCATAAGCTTGGTAGTTTATAGGCTTAAACTAACTGGATTACTTTGAGGTTCTAAAGGAAATTATGATTCACCTATCATGCTTGCCTCAAAAGTCCGCGATCCGGTGTCTAAAGCTATCTTTATTGAAGGGCAACCTAGATTAGATCCAGACTGTGATAGATTCTCTGTCATCTCTCAATTGTTCACCTTGGCGAACATCAAGCTATAGAGAGACCTATTTGTAAGACTCACTTACTGGAGGACCAGTTTTATAAGTGAGTGGCAGTGAAATATCGGCAATGCATCATACTGAGTGAACCCGTATTGATCTCAGACAAGCTTTGAATTCAAAATTCGTGTCGACATTGCTAATATAACATTCTCATGCTTAATTGAAGGATTATCGCGGCTTCCTTACGTAAATTACGTCGCGTATTGATCCTATGTTTTGACAATGTTGGTAAGCTCATTACCCAATACTCCGCACCTGCACGAACAGTGTCGGCTGCGAACATATTCCCTCATAAAAACCCTCGCGCACTTTTTGTGAACAATTGAAAGAAAAGATCCGTCCAGGATTGAGTAGCATCATACTAATATCAGCTTACCTAGCGAAGATAACAAGAACTACCGACACTGTAATAAGCGATGCTTAGTAGTTTGAATTTGCAGAAACATGTTTGGAGAGTCTTATATTAAGTGCACAAATTTATCTATGGAACTCAAGTTTCTTGCACAGCTGATGACCTATGTGTAAAGTAAAAGATGATTTCGGGTGGGGCAGGCGTTGATGCGGCATTTTTCGCGGACCATAAGCATACATTGGGTGTTCAATTGAGTTTCCATGACACATTCAGCGGGAAAACGCGCATTTGGTTACTCTTACTCACAGCAAAGCTAATTCGCGCATTTGAGTCGGCTCTACACAATATAAAACAGAGATGGATCTATCTCAGATGGAATTGCGATAACACAAAGCCCCTCACCCAAAACTTCAGCTTGAAGCAGCAAATCATTATAAACTCTATAAAGCCTTCTAACGCCGCGGACTTTCACCGCGACGCCAATGCCAACAAGCTAAGATTACTCAAATATCTGCAAGTACAGCACAAATGCAGAGCCCCCAATTACCAACAAACGAGGGCCAATGGAAGTGTTGCAGCGTCTTACACATGCTTTTCCATCGAAACGTTTACTGCGGTCATGCCAATTCTACTACACGCAAAGTATGCCCACAATGTGGGCACAAAAGATGTCAGGCGTGCACATCTGTTACGGAGGAAACTTTCCATCCAGAGGCATCTAAAAAGGATTCTCGCGGTGATGAGCATAGTGACCAGACCATTTAGGATGTTTAAACGCAGTCAAAATAATATAGCAATGCTTCTGCATTGTAACGTGAAAGGAGCTATGGAGAAAGCGTTTGTTTGGAAGATATCGTAGGATAAAAATTCTGTACTTAGAAAGGCCTTACGTACATATTACCAGGTGGGAGGAGATGGCCACGAGGCTTTTGAACGAAAACGTTATCCTGAATGAAGATATCAAAACTTCACCATGTACATCATCATTCGGAACATCTCACTATTCTATATTGTATCTTAAATTTTGAGACAGCTTATTTGCAATCTCCATAAAGTGCTATCTCTAATAACAATCTGCAACATTACACAAACAATGAATGAGATTTTTGAGCATCGTCAGAGGCTCAGTTGGATCTTCTTTATCTAGCAAGTACATGGAGCCATATTTTAAGTATTAGATCATATTTAGACTCCAAGAAAGTGTGAAATTTTGAGAAACAAGCAAAATACAACACCCGATGCACCCCGATAAGACAGATATAGGAACGAACAATTCAGTGCTTAGGGGGGTGAGTAAACTATAATACTTTCGACAGGAACTCTTCTCATCGTTACATGCTTATGGGTTAGATACTCATAGTTACGTGAGCTTGACAGAAGCCCTTGCACTACTCAACAAGAACCTCATAAGCCTATGGTGTTGGATAGGGTCCTGGGAAGACAAATAGGTTTACTCCAGAAAATACCTTTGAACATGGGAATGAAGCTGAATCTAAATGTTGTGTCAAAGTATAGACTCCCAAACTTTTTTGAACGGCTCAATAAATAAAAAATCAACATGCTGCGCATATTTTTTGAGCTTTAATTCCAACTTTACTATAGGCAAGACTCCATACTCTATTGACCATATTGAAGTCTCTTACAAAACCCTTCTGCAATTTCAAATATAATAGCCTAGATTCCTCGGTCTCCTCAGATAATACGGAGGAGAATCATGAGACAAGCAAGTTTTGTGGGTATTGAAACCCACCTTCACCCTTCTTGGAGCCATGCTTTTATCCCTGTTCAGCATTAGAAATCTGGCAACTGCAAAGCAAGTCCAAGTTGACATGATATTAGCATATCTCTAATAACTTTCAAACATTTCGAAGCAATTGACAACAAGGCCTGATGTAAGTCTTTCTTCCGATTACCTCTTAGGCCACTTTTAATAACCTGTGTTTAGAGCACTAAAACCCTATTAGATAGACATGGTTGGTGGTGCTGCCGCTGGGTAGAATAAGGGGCTACTTAGGAAGTTAACCAGTTACATTGTATTTGACGATCGGCGGAAATCGAAATCTGGCACAGGAACTAGGTAATTAGATATGAGCGGAATATCTAGCAACCTTCACACGTGACCCATTATAAACCAAGCACGTTTGCTTAGCTACGAAGCGGTTCCGTCTCAAAGGTTGAATCTTGCAATTACTTGAATCGAAGTATAAAGGATTAAGTTAAGGCTTAGAAAGAAACGGCTCTGTGACAACGTTAAGTAAACTTTCCCCAATTGTGCCATGTATGCTAACAATCGTCTTATTAGATTGTCATGGCTGTCGACCTTTACGTAGAACACGTCCCGTCTCCTCTGTGAGTTCAATGGCCAAGATGGCCGTAGGTCTGATTCTGTCATCTAATTTTAATAAGGTGCAGCTCTGTGAAACTATGTTGTATTGTCAGCAGCCAAAAGGTATCCGTAGCAACCTGATTCGTTGTGTTGCGCGAAGGTAGATATGGTTGGTCCGGGTGAATACAGCCCTTGCTTATAATCTGGCTCACCATTTCTCATTTTTAGTTTCTCATCCTCAACCTCATCATTAAGACAGTATCAACAGCTAGCTAAGCTTCGATTCATCATCATAAATTCATCATGAACTCAATTGCACAGCTTGCCGTCCGCTCCACACGCCTCAATGGCGCCTCCACGTTACGCCAAACGAATGTAATAGCTCGCCGAGCTTTCACAAATGGTATGTCAGCAATGTTATCCTCGGTAAGAAAAAAGACAATAGCT
>Ga0247807_10001936_pt1 | contig 11694 bp, 9 predicted proteins | sample UWRJL074202C1_FD_179931 | JGI IMG/M metagenome (GOLD analysis project Ga0247807, IMG submission 179931) | Plant litter microbial communities from Arlington Agricultural Research Station in Wisconsin, United States - UWRJ-L074-202C-1 | ecosystem: Environmental > Terrestrial > Plant litter >...
ACGCCAATCATGACGTCCTTCTTGTCTAGACACGTTTGAGCTGCCATTGAAGCTTGCTGCATTCCAAGTCCCAAACCAAAGCCAAATATAATCTGATAGCCGATCCAGTGCGGGGCATTTGTGTTGACATTTAGGGTAGTAAGGAGTCCAGCGCCAATTGACATAATGACTGAACAAGCGATAAGTTGGCCAACGTAGTATCCTGTTTTCTGCGTGATGGCACCGCTAAGAATAGATGCTACGACGAGTCCAAGAATCAAAGGAAGTGTATCGATGCCCGAGCGCACGGCAGAAACGCCCTTGATTGCTTGGAACCAGACAGGAAGAAAGTATACCACGACATACATGGTGCCGCTACTGACACCGGAGAAGAAGCAGCCTGATGCGACACTGCGTTGGGTTATTATACGGATAGGAACGGTTGCGTAGTCGCCAGATTTGAATTGGATAATAATGAAGATGGCCAGGAGAAGACCACCGAGGATAAATAGAACAATAATGCGAGGGTTAGACCAAGGGTATGTTGTTCCTCCCCATTGCAGTGCGAGGAGGAGACAAACGGCTCCTGGTAAGAAGACAGCGGTTCCCCATGGATCAAGCTTTTTGAATTGTTCTCGCAGAGAATCGGTATTCTTGGTAGGTGGAGGGTTGAGAATAAAGAGAAGTATTAGGATAACGACACCTCCAATGGGTAGATTGATATAGAAGCACCAGCGCCAGGTAAGGTTGGTAGTGAACGCTCCTCCAAGCAATGGACCCGCCACTGACGCAAGACCAAACACACCTCCAAATATACCTTGATATATTGGACGCTTGTGGAGGGGAATAGATATGACCATGATGATAATACAGCCGCTAAGGATCCCAGCAGCTCCGAGACCCGCTAGATAGCATTAGAATCTAATTTCACAACACAGTGGAGGAGGAGCTAATTTGAACAAGAGACGAAACGTTTGTATATTCATAGTGAAAACTTACCAATAGCTCTACCAATGATGAAAGCAGTGGAAGTCGGGGCTACAGCACAAACAAGTGACTATAACTTGATCAGTATGAGATATCTTTTGGCAATATGAAAGGCATACCCCGAGCTCGAAGATTCCAATTGCGCCTAAAAGCACCCATTTTGGCGAGTAAAAAGTGTATATCCGACCATAAATCAGAAGACAAGCGGAGGATGTCAAAAGATAGGCGGCGCCATACCACGCCACATCTCCTACCGAGTGGAAGTCATCTGTGATTTGTGGAATTGCAGTTCCCAAAATTGTTCGATCCTGTGAAGGTAAGTCAATGAAGATATGGAAGGGACAATGGAAAGTAATATGCTTACGAGTGCAACCAAGAAAATGGTTAGATAGGTCGCTATCATGATCAGCAAAGCCTTCTATAGTAATACATTAGTGGTTGATAGCTTCGGAAGATTGAAAATTAATAGGTGGTAGATTGCGGTTAATTTTCCAGCTCACAACTACATACCGCGAAGGGAGGGTATTCCTCTTCATCTTCATCTTTGTCATCTTCATCTGTGGTTGGGTTTGGCACTGGTTCCGTCCCTTTCTCTACATCTGCGACTGCACCTAAGCTTGTTTCGGTTTTCAAGCTCGCTGCCATTGTGGAGTAGATAATATTTCGCTTGTCAGCCTAAGAAGAATCGTTCAATAATAATAAGATGAGTAGATAGTTGCGCGACACAGTCAAAAGGTGCACAACAAAAGCACTGGAAAGTAGGGATAACAAGTAGTTTTTATAAGAAGTCTAAGATAAATGCGGAAGTTGGAGCGAAATTAACCATACGACATCTGCTTCTCTTCTTTCCACAACGATGCCAATGATCTCCTGTAGAATATGAGCATTAAGCCACAGATCACCCAATGACAGATCTGATATCGTTTAGAGTCATAGAGAACCTGGGAGAGTCAATATTAAGTATCTACATAATGTGTCTGTGACCGAGTGAAAAGCTCCAGAAATGGCCGGTTAAGTTAAGCTTCGGTCCCGAAAACGCAGTCTCGGCGATGAGGGGTTCATATAGCCATTTCTTCGTGGCTACAGTACTCTGTGCGTGTTAGTGCTTATATCACGGGCATTCTGATTGCTAGGCCTACACCTGGCAGAACTCCACGCCCCCTTCCCATTTTCAGCCAATCAGCCACACCGCGCCACACCGCTCCACCAGGTTCACGCTATGAAAGTAAAATTCACCCTCGCACTCGCTTAAAAAAAAAAAAGCTAGTAGATAAGGCCAGGCGAGCCAGGCAGCAAGATTGAAACTGATGATGATGACTACTACTTCGCCGCTTTGTTTTGAAGTTGTTATTAGACGACAACGAAAGGACATCACCAACAGACATAGCTAACCCACCCACCATGATACTCACGTATTGTGTCCTTGCATAAGCATACTCGTGCTCCGGACAGCTTCTTGTTTGCACTGTACGTGGACGGTACATGCTTTGCTGCGACCTGCATTCTGTCCTTCGTTCATCATTTATCCCCACGCGCAAGTCCTTCGCAGTATTGAAAATATATTTGCATCTCAGTCCAATCCAATAGCGTATGTCGAATAGAAGAATGGTCAATCGGCTATAGATTGAAGCTTCTTACAGATTTGTTAAGTGATCCCCAACGGATCGCGTTCCATATCACCAATATGCTTCCTACACCATCTCAATCCTCTCAATCACCTGAAGAGGTGCCAGCTACTACCACACCCACCGCCACCAAAATCACTCGTGGTCATTCTTGTATATTATGTCAGCAGCGCAAGGTGAAATGTGACCGCCAGAAGCCCTGCTCTAACTGCGTCAAGGCAAGAGTAGAGTGTATTCCCAGCGTACCCACTGCCCCACGCCGCCGTCGACGCAAATTCTCTGAGCAGGATCTTGCAACAAGGTTGAAGCGATGCGAACAGCTGTTGAAAAAACATGGGGTCAAGCTGGAGGATGATGCCGAAGAGCCGCTAGATTGTAATTCGGCTCCTGGCGATTTTACCCTCGACAACAAAAACAATCCACGAAATCTCTTTGAAATACCTAGCCATGATGGTGGCGAGGGGGTGCTATTCACAGATAAGAACAACTCGCATTACGTAGAAAAGTATGACCACGGCAATGAAATGCGTATTTGTACTAACCATCTTAGTACTCTATGGGAGAATCTCAGAGACGAAATTGTCGACCCACAAGACGTAAGATACCCTCAAGCTCACTCCCCTTCGTAACTCTCAAGATTTTCTTCTGCTAACCATAAAATATTACAGGCACTTCAAACAATATCAGATGAGGATGAGATCAACGAGAGCGGCATGCATCCTGAACCAGAGAGATTCTTTCTGGGTCCTGAATCGCCCCCAAAAGAGTTGAGAGACTTGCATCCAGAAATGGTTCATATCTTCCGGTTGTGGCAAATATTTTTAAGCAATGTGAACCCGTTGGTGAAGATATTCCATGCACCTACGGTCCAGCAGATCATCCTCGATGCCAGCGCTGATCTGGATAATGTTCCCAAATATGTCGAGGCTCTAATGTTCTCAATGTATCTGCTTGCTGTCACATCCATGCTTACAGAAGACTGTGAAAAACTTCTTGGCGAATCCCGAGATAAACTATTGTCGAGGTTTTCCTATGCTGCACAGCAATCTCTAATCAATGCGAGGTTTATGAAATCTCTGAACTTGATGACTCTCCAGGCGCTCATACTCTATATTGTACGTATAACCATTGATCCTTAGATTCCAGGCTGTGGCCGATCCAAATAGTGGATATTTTCAGAGATTAGCAATACTTGTGACCTTTATTACCCTTTACATATTAGACCTCGATACCATCTTGCCCGTGGAAGTTTCGCTGATTGTTATAGCTTGCTGTTCGGAAATATTATGATCCTCATTCCTTTTGGATCCTTACTGGCACGGCTGTTCGTGTTGCCCAACGGCTTGGGATCCACAAAGATGGACCACAACACAAGATATCACCATTCGAGGATGAGTTCCGCCGCAGAACTTGGTGGCAGCTTGTGTTTCTTGAAGGCCAAGCGTCCAAGCTAGCTGGTGCTGGCTTCCCAGCATGGCTTATAAAATTCGGTACAAAGCTACCAACCAATATTAGTGATAGCGAACTTAGTCCAACTATGACAGAAGCTCCAGTTGATAAAGAAGGTGTCACGGACATGATAGCGGTTTATCTTCGTTATGAGGTCGCAATGTCTATCAGGGCTTTTATCTCCCGTGGCTTTGATGGTGATTGGTCAGTAGGGAGAGGTCCAGAACTAATTGCAGAGAAAGATAAGGCCATCGACGAACTTGAGACTAAGTTTCAAGAGAAATATATACGACACTGTGATCCTACAATTCCGATTCATCTCCTTGCCATATACATGTCAAGGTCTGTGATTTGCTCCATGAGATTAATGGCGCATCATCCGCGACAATATCCCGACAAGGGCGCGACAATGCCCCAAAAAGAGAAAGATATGCTTTTCAATGAATGTCTGAAGGAGTTGGAGATCTCTTCTATAGCTTATGAAAACAAGCTGGTCCAAGGATTCTTGTGGCACATGCACGTCCATTTTCAATTGAATGCTTTCATATATCTGATCAGCGAGCTTCGGCATCGTACTATTGGCGAACAAGTCGATCGAGCATGGAAAGAGGTAGAGAGAGCTTACGAACATCGCACAGAAATGCTAAATGAGCCTAAGAATAGTCTCTATTTTGCCGTTGGTAATTTGACTTTGAAGTCATGGGCAAAACGGGAGGAGGCTGGTGGCCTTTATCAAGGAGCTCAGGTGCAAGCCGCACCTCGCTTCATCTCCGTTCTACGTATGCAACGGCGCATTCCCGAAAGCAGCACTCCAAACACAACAGATTATCGTCAAGACATCTCCACCACCAAATACTTACCAACCGTTCATGTTTCTAGAGAAGAATACGCTCAAACTCACGCACAAGCTCTGACTTCTTATCCCAACACGATCATTGACTCCTTACATCATGATCTTGGCCGCTGGAATAATACAGATGTCACGATGGACGAAAATATGCCCGATATTTCAATTGATTGGGAATATTATCAGACATTGCTAGATGGCGAACTCCCAGCTTACTATGGCAATAATGATGCCTTGTTCAAGGACATGGCAGCCGAAAAGCAGTATTCTTCTTTCTGAACACTTTTCTTGGAAGTCTCTCTAAATGTATCAATATCACAACCCCACTCAGCTTTTAAGGGATTAAAATACGGCTTTATCAGCCCGCCTTACAGTTTATCCTGTAAGGATATTATTGGCCCACCTCCTCCGCTCCACATTTGACGACTTGCAGCAAATGTCGCGCACATGCAAGCCTCGCCATTCCGAATCAATCAAAATCGCCAGTCGAGTTCTCGACGATGCGGCTCACTGCCAGGCTTTCTCCACACCGACTAGAATCTTATCACCGCCGGGCAACTCTCACCATCTATTAACACCCTACAGCTGCTCGATTCTCGTCATCTATAACTTTAAGTCCTCAGCCATTCATAAAATTGATCCAGCAAACAAGGCATCTGTTACAATGCCGCCAATATCAATCTTCGCAATTCAGCCTCGCCACATCGCAAGGCAGACATCTACTCTAGAACCCTACCACTCCACCCCTGGTTCTTTAGCAATCTACAACACTTACTCCACCATCTCAACTTCCACTCAATCATTAATTTCTCAAATCGTGCGTCGCTCAAACAGGTCCAACTCACCCAACTCCGGAGTCGTCGTCGCAGCTGTCCTGAGTTCTATTCTCGGGACCCTCGTGTGCCTAACCCTCATTTACAAGTGCTGCATCAATAATCGTTCAGCAGCCTATATACCTCCAGCCTATACCTCATACTCATCTTCCTCGGTTTCTTTGGATGACAACAATGGAGGAGTAAGGAGACGGGGCGGGGGCTCATATGGACAGTACCATTACGGGTTGCGCAGACCAGAGAGAGTAAGAATAAGAACTCGATCTCGAGTTGGAGGTTCGAGGAGGAGTGAAACAAGCTATAGTTCGGGCCATGGGTCGAGATATAGAGAAACACATGTTAGGAGATTTCGTGCAGTCAGGGGAAGCAAGGATGGGATGTTGGGTTGGTTTTGGATGCCAAGGACAGGATATGAATATGGGAATAGGAGGTATGGATGGCCAAGGAACAGGTTTTATGATGACTGTGTGGATGATTGAGGCAGTTGGTATATGCCAGCTAGCGTGTGCTACTGATGTCGGGATTCGTGTAAGATATATTCCCGCCTGTGATGAATGACTTATGGATATGGGTCTTCGAATGGCCCATGTGTTATCAATGTTGAATAAATGTAAAATATACACTTTTCAATTATATATCCCAAAAGTTAAACCCTTCCTATAGCATATCTATCGTAATTACAAACTTCTGAGGGAATCTCCACAGGGTACCACTATCTTACTCTAGTCACGTGACAATTGTTTCCCTCTCTCTATTCTTTTACCATTCACGCTACCCTTACGCTGAACCACGTTCTAAAAACACAAGATAATGGGACTTTGAATTGTTTGTATCAGTCTCTCATATTCCTACACATAAAATTCACTTCCAAGAGACCGAATTTCCTGACCCATCGAGGCTGTAGCTCCGACTGGGGGTAAACGACGCTAAGATAAAGGATAAAAAAAAAACCTTCCCAGCTCCAAACTCCCCTCCAAATGCCACTACAAGTTCTCGTTAACCTTACAACGCCAATTCAAAATGGGCAAGAAACGAGTCGGCGCACTGGAGAAGGTTGATGCTGATCTGTTCGTTCCCTCTGCCATTCTCCAGTAAAGTTACAAACGAGCTAATACACACCATAGTCCCAACCTCCAGTACAAAATTAAACGGGACCCTAGGTAAGGTCTCTACGAACTCTTCTCTTTTTCATATGCTAATGGAGTCATAGATCTTATAACGATGAGTTCCGCATGCAATACGACCAATATCTCACCCAACGCGACATATTTCTCGCGTCTCCTTCAACCACCACCTCGAACGGAATAATCTCCTTCAGCACCCTCATAGATTTCGTTTCGCATGTCGCAGATTGCTATCCCCAAGCCACATCAACATTTCCCTCAGACCTAAAATCCATTCTCACATTACACCATGCAGAGCTTGAGAGCGACCTGCGAGAGAAAATAGTGGGAAGCTTAGTGCTGTTGAGACGGAAAGACATTATTGATTCGACGGAATTGTTGAACACCCTCTTTCCAATACTGGTAGCGACACCAAGTAAGACACTGAGAACGCTGTTGTTTCAGAAGATCTTGGGTGATCTAAGAACGAGCAACTCGAAGACTAAAAACCACAAACTTAATCGCACGATTCAAACTGCATTATATAACCTCCTAACCTCGGATCGAGCATCACCCAAGGGGTTATGGGCCGTGAAGATTACAAGAGAGTTATGGAAACGGCAGATATGGACGGACTCTAAAGCTGTGGAGATCATGAAGGAGGCGGCTCTCTCAGATAATGCAAAGGTGATTGGAGGCGGTGTGAGGTTTTTCCTAGGTGGTGATAAGGAGAGAGAGGATCAAGAGGATGAGAGCAGTGGTGAGGAAGAGGCTATAGACATGGGGAAGTTGAAGCATCAGGCTTTGATCAACAAGAAGACGAAGAAGAAGGCCAAGACGATGGAAAGAGCGGTAGAGAAAGTCAAGAAGGACCGAAAGAAGAAGAACGCACCCCATCCACTCAATTTCTCAGCGCTACATTTGCTGCATGATCCCCAAGGCTTTGCCGAGAACCTATTTCAGAAACATCTACAGAATTCTAGGTCGAAGCTTAGCCTAGAGCAGAAATTGCTAGTTTTGCAGCTGGTATCAAGATTGGTTGGTTTGCATCAACTTACAATCATTTCGCTATACTCGTACTTCATTAAATATCTCACGCCTAAACAACCATCCGTCACATCCTTCCTTGCTTCGCTCGCACAAGCAACTCACAAGTTTGTCCCACCTGATGCGTTGGAGCCATTGATTGTTAAGATCGCCAATGAATTCGTATCAGAAGCTTCCGCATCTGAAGTTGCAGCAGCGGGACTGAACGCCATTAGAGAAATATGTGTACGTCAACCTATGGCCATGAACGATACCCTCCTACAAGACTTGGTCATGTATAGAAAGAGTAAAGACAAGGGAACAATGATGGCTGCCAAGGGCCTCTTGAGTCTCTATCGTGAGGCCAATCCCGATCTCCTCAAGAAACGTGATCGAGGTAAGACGGCATCAATGGGCATCAAGAGCGGTGCAATTCAACAACGGCGATTTGGAGAAGAGGATGTTGGGGGTATCGAGGGACTAGAACTGCTTGAAGAGTGGAAAGATTCTGAACGCAAGCGGAAACGCGTTGAACGCGGTCTACCAGAGGAGCTAGGAACTGATGAGGAAGAAGAAGACTCTGAAGATGAGCAAGACTGGGAGGTGGCTTCAAATGCAAGCACTGATTCTGGTGGCTGGATAAATGTCGAAAGCGATGCCGAAATCGAAATCAGCGATAGCGACGACGACAAACCAGCAGCTAAGCGAGTAAAATTCGATAAATCTGCTAAAGCTGAAACGCCCATAACTTTGGAAAACCCCGAAGGTGATGCAGAAAATGCAGCTAAGATCTCTAAGCTGGCAACTACTAAAATTCTCACTCCGGCGGATCTCGCTAAACTACAAGAGCTCCGCAATACTGCTGCCCTCTCCAAAGCTATGGGAGGCAACAAAATACAAACCCAGCGCCTCAAGGAAATGATGGCCCGCCACGCCGACGACGCCCTAACAGCCGACCAAATCGAAGGTTTCTCTAAGTTACGCAAATCTACTCGTGAAGAAAAGATTGCGCTGGCGAGAGAAGGAAAGGGAGACAGAAATGAACACAAAAGTACTCAAGCCTTGAGAAGAGAGAAGAAGGATTCCGAGGGAAAGAGTACGACGAACAAAGAAAAAGCGCGAAAGAAGAATTTCTTGATGACATTAGGGAAGGCTAAGTATAAGCAGAAGAGAAGTTTAGTGCAAACGAAGAGGGTTTTGCAGGGACATATTGAGAGGGCGAAGAGGGGAGGAAAGAGAGGAAATATTGGAATGTAGATGCTTAGTGGCCAATTGTTTCAATTGCAGAGTCGCTGCTGCCGGCTGCTTACTGGCTGGTATCTTCGATATATACGACATGGGCGGAGGATGGGCTGTCTAGATGGTATGTTCTTTTCTCACATTTCTTTCCACTTCCTATTATGATGACAACGGGCCATAAAGCCTCAATAACCCCAGCTCGTCGAAGACACTCACCTATAAGGGAGCAAGTCTACTGAGAGAAGAAACACGTTCTGATTTAAACTCTTACTTCATCTTTATCAACTCAAATCTAGTCGATGCCATTGCTAACTGAAGCTAGACATATCGCCGACCTTGGGTGCTCATTTGCTGGTCGTAAGAACTAGTCTTTAAATAAATCCAAAAAACAATTCTCACACAGAGATGTCTATAAAATACGCATAGCCGATGTGGTACTTGCTCCTTACTCATTCCACCTCCTTAAACGTGGTAGATAAGCCTTACCCATGATCTTTGCAACGAAAAGGGCACAAACATACCTAGGTTAAGCCCAATATTAGGATATCTGTCATTGTGGTGTTAGTTTCGGCGATAGGCTATACCAAATCATCCCGCCCTGATTCTCATACTTTTTGTTGCACATCTGCAAGTCGGCGATAGGCGATCGCCTGTTTTCCCGTGCCACCTCACATATTTTGCACGTCTGTTTTCGTTTTCAGTTCCTACGTAGGACTTATGTGAGATTTTTTTCGGATTTTATTCTATCGTTGCGATTGTCAATGGATGTCTCCTGTTGTCCAGTCGGTCGTAAGATGAATATTGGTCCACAAATCTCGTATCTTGCGAGGATGTCCGTCACAGACTCTCCACCATATCTTTCTGCCAAAGTCTAAAATTTGGTATGATGGTTGATTTGAGTTTATAAATCCGTTACTTACCTCCCTATAATTGTACACTTTACAGTAAGGATTCTGCTAGTAATAATGCTTAGTTTGTGTAGAGGCCGAGGCGTACGCTTCTACTAGTCCTATTCAAACCTTTGCTATGCCATAATTCTGTCCCTATTCCCTTTGCAACTGATATACCGTACCTGGTCCCTAAACCTACTAATACTCTATAACTTCCTGTAACAATTGTTGTCTGGCATGTCTCATGGGTTAGACAATGTTTTAGGAACTTTACAAACTGATGCAGTCCGAAACTCTCAGCCACGCGGCCCTTTCACTCATTCCAAAATCCAAAAATTCAGTAGTCAGACAATGCAATGAGTGTATATGTGTTAACTTGTATAGCATCATATGTCAAACAAAATCCAACGTTACTACTCCTCAAGACGTGGTTATTCTTACGTTTGAATGTGTTGCGCGGGACTATGGAAGTCCTGAAACGACGCCACAGATTGAGAATCCTGCAATACTAGGCGTTATTTCTTGTCCCAGAGTTGAAACGTGGGGATTTTCGATGATTAGTACAAGGCTCTTGGTGTTAAACCACAAAGCTATTCTCGGTTCAGCAACAAAGTTGTCCTTACCATTTTGTCGATTTCAGTTCTATGCATCTGTTTTACTTTTCAACTATTACTGCTACAGCTTCTTTTACAAACACAGCTCTTATCCAGGAAACGAATTATAAAACTGCTTAGGAAGTTACAATTGTACTTGATTAGAATCCTTGTAATAAGAAAAGAATTAATAAGGAATTGAATCACCGGGGTTGAAACATACTGAAACACTAAAAAATTCCGAGTAACTTACAGGAATGCCTCCAAAGTCCAACCTTATACTTTCATATATACACGTCAAGAAGAGAATGTCTATGCTATACAACATGTACAAATATGTATTTGACCACCCTACAACATCTTACCATTGGATATGTAAGGGGATTGCAGTTACTTCTGAGTCTAATACTAGTGAACTATATAGAGATGTAGCAACTCTTCAGATCGGATTCATATCTTACTTCTCCCAACTAGTCATGAAACTGCCAAGAAAGGTACCAGATGTTGAAAATCACGTGTTGTAATATTTTCACATCCCCAAAAAAGAAACGGGAATCAGAAAGAACATGACTATTTCACGCCAAATTGAAGTCAGTAATGGCCCAGAGCCAAAAGTTAATGCCCTTCTCCTCAATGTAAACGTTTCAGCCTACCATAGTCATAAAGAACGCCTACCCAGCCAAAAATAGACGACAGCCGAGGATCAGCCTTAATCGTACAGCCACACCCGCGGCAGCATAGAAAGTCGTCAGAGAACGCGTGGCATCAGCCCAAAATCCACTGCGAGGGAGTTCCTGTACCAACTATGTAGAAAAAGGCTTGTCTTACGAGTAAAAGATGATATATGTTAGAGTTTCAATAACTGTGTACAGTTGGCAGTTGACGCATAAGGGAAGGAATTGTCGAGTTGGATATGCTGGCACCGCTTGTCTAACGAACTGGATTAACGACAGACTGAAAAATTTGAGGAGCTAAGGACGCTTCTCTTCCATGAGCCAAAACTGTTTTGACTTATCGTGTTTGAATGACACCTACTCTAAATTTCTCATGGCGATCAAAGGCTATGTAGCTACTATTTTTTAAAAGACATAGCATTTCTCCTACTACAGCGTAGCTTTATATT
>Ga0247807_10001937_pt1 | contig 11690 bp, 12 predicted proteins | sample UWRJL074202C1_FD_179931 | JGI IMG/M metagenome (GOLD analysis project Ga0247807, IMG submission 179931) | Plant litter microbial communities from Arlington Agricultural Research Station in Wisconsin, United States - UWRJ-L074-202C-1 | ecosystem: Environmental > Terrestrial > Plant litter >...
CGTAGGTTTCTGGTTTGAGGAGAGATATCGTATGCTTCTTTTTGGACATGAGAGATGAATTAAGCTTGGTGCTAGAAAGTCATAAAGATTATGTGCAGCAGCAGTCGAGCCCCTTTGGGCAGCGATGAGAGACATTTCTTTTTAAATATGATGTATGCTATATAAAAACAATTTGAGAAGTCAATTCATTTAGGAGTTCTGCGGTGTTCTCTGGAAGATGGTGAGTGAATATCGGTGTTCGCAGTATTTGTCATGACGAGTGCAAGGCGTTGACAATCTAGTACAATGATAGCAAGGCTGCCAAGTCTATATGGCAAGGCTAGCCAATAATCTCAAGTCTGATGGAGCATGTATCCAAAGGAACTCCTGCCAGTCTAAATAATCCTCGTTCAACACCAATCTGCACCTCTACCAGACTGTACCGAATCACTCTTTTCGAACTCCTAGTTGGATTTATTGGATCCGTCCATTCCTATCAATCACGAAAAATCATTCGGAGCCACTGTCTTCCTTCCACCCACGCCAACCTCATCTCCTCCATTTTTAGAAATCTATCTTTAAATTTACCCAAAGAGATCACTTTCCTATAATCTAGATACAATGGCAGATATCGATGATGATCTTCTTGCACTGGCAGGAGATGCCTCTTCAGATGAGGAAGATGACGCGCCAATGAATATTAGCAAGGAGAGCTCAGCAGCTCCAGAGAACCAGAAGACTGGCGCAAAGAAGTCCACTGGCAGAAGGGCTGGCGGTAGAAAGAATGATTCAGAAGAAGAGGGTGAAGCGTGAGTCTTGTTATTCTTTTAGCCTCGCTCTTCTCTTTCTTCGCGCCAGTATGAGAATCGCTGAAGCTGACAGTGAAGCAGCTCTTCTCGACACTCTTCCCCTGATTCCATGCAATCAATGCCAATGGACGAATCTGACTCTGAGTCCGATGCGCCTGGTATGGAGGAAGTCGGTGACCGATATCCTCTAGAGGGCAAGTTCATCAACGCCAAAGACAAGAATGAGATCATGGCGATGCCAGAGATCAAGCGTGAGGAGCTTCTCGCAGAACGGGCTGCGCAGCTTGATATGGATAGACAAAATAGAGCTTTGCGACAAATCCTAAAGTCTCGGGATGCCCAGAACAAAAAGCAAGACAAAAAACGTAAAGCCGGTGCCGCAGATTTAGACGAGAGCCAGCGAAAGACCTCGAGACAGCGTACAAAGCTTGGGGGTGGCAAAGTTGGCGAAGCAAGCACTGGTATCGATAGTCTCAAGCGCGCAAGAGCTGAGAAAGATGACCGCCAACGCCGTCGTGATGCAGACAAGGAGCATCGTAACGATCGTAGAGACAACGAGAGCTTCTCAGAGGATGACGCTGATGGTGAGAGCGAGCTGGAATGGGATAAACCTAATCCGAAGGCTAAGAAGTCCGCATCCCCAGACTACCGTGATGCGGAGCCCGCAAGTCTTGCTGATATTGAGCGAGTACGTGTTGGGAGATCTCGATTCGCTATGGTTTGCTTCTACCCCGGGTTCGACGAGGCTATCACAGGATGCTTCGTCCGCATCAGTGTAGGTGTTGATAAGGAGAATGGAGGAAACATTTACCGCATGGCAGCCATCAAAGGTATGTACAGGTTTCACAGTATTTGGTTAATATTCTAATTATAGATAGGTTTCACCGAGGACAGGCCATATGCAATTGAAAACGCTAATGGAAAGCACTTCAAAACTACTCAGTATGTTACAGCTGCGCACGGAAAGGCCGAGAGAAACTGGCCATTCATTACTTGCTCTGATTCTCCATTCACCGAGGTTTGTCAGATGTGACCTATAGTATTGAATATCAGACTAATCATCAACAGGCCGAGTGGAGTCGTTACAAAAACACTTGCCTAGCTGAAGGTGTAGCTATTCCAACAAAGCCAAAGCTGATTGGCAAGATTGATGACATCAACAACTTGGTCAACAGGACTTGGACCGAGGCTGAGCTTCAAGAGAAGCTGACAAAATCTGGAGCGCTGATTAACAAGTTCATTCCCATTGAGCGAAATCGGATTGCGAATGCTATCAAGGATGCTACGGTCCGTGGAGATGAAAAGGACTTGGTTCTTCTGAAGAAAGAGCTTGCAGATCTTGACGGCCCAAAGCTGGCGTACAGTACCTCTATGCAACCATCACCGAAGAAAAATGCCACCCCTCAAGGAATGAGCCAACAAGAACGTCTAGCAATTCTGAACAAACAAAACCGTCAAAAGAATCAGCAAGAGGTTCGCCAAGCTCAGATCAACGAGCGAAGAGCACATAAGCTTGCCGAGGCAGCAATTGCTCGTGGCGAAGAGGTTGTTACAGACCACTCCAGGCGTGTCGTCACAAAGGCCAAATTCAAGCATGATGTTGCCGACCTCGATAAGCCCAGTGGCAGTGGTACAAGCACTCCTATCATTAGTACACCTGATCTCTTGGCGAAGAAGGTTTCCACTCCTGTTCCATACCTACAAAAGTTGCAGAACGATAAGAAGGGGCTTCCGACCATCCGCCGCCCGTTAATGGATGATGATATCATTGGTGCTATCGACTTTGATATTGACATTGAAATTTAAGCGGTGGGTGCTAGAGGATTGTATTTAGGGCGCTTTTTGGAATAAAAACGACATGGCATATGGTCAGAGGACAAGATGCAGGTCTACACTTTGTCCCTTTTGATGGTGGTGAATGATACTGTCGTCGTGGACTTAATATCTTCTAAAATCTTAGGAGCTAGCTAATATTGGAACCTTGGTTTTGGGCGTTATTTGAGCTGACTGGGAAGACGGGCATAGCGTATGGGTGGAAGAACCAGATGTATAATAAAAATCATGAAATTTGCTACGATATCTTTTCTTCAAATCTCCACGAGCCACGAAACATTGTGAAAAGTGTGTCCAGTAGATGCATGACTCGAGGCATTGGCTGGGTAGGATTTTAATTTTTAACCTTGTTTACAACTCTCTCCCCCCAGTAAGTGCTTTTGGATTGAGCTTTCATGCTTGTACACCAAAACGTGGCTAAAGCTTACCAAGAATTTTGCATCTTTGGGAACACTACAAAGCTCGTGGTTCTAGTTCAGAAAAAGCTGTCTGTGTTGAGTCTAGCAGGCGGGATAGAGCCAACATCACCATGTATCCTGACTATGTCTCTATAATTCTTACGTCAAAGTTTAAATCAGCTCTTGGTATCTTCTCTGGTGAGGTTTCGAGCGGGTGGTACGCCATTAATGTTGTCACACGAGCTGTGGGCAAGATGATTATGACGCCCGCGGATGCAGCTCCGGTGGCTTGGTTGGCTCTATTTTACGCCATGTACGAGTGTGCAATAGCACCTGGCAGCGCTCAATGTAATAGTCTCAACAGCGTAAATAGACTCGCAACTTCTCAGTGGCTAGAAAAATAAACGAGCAATCCCCCCCCCCCATCAAATAGAGCTCGGTGGCTCGAAATGTTGATGCCATTGTAGCGCCAAGATACACGACTAATATGAGATCTGAGCCACGCTTGCTAGCGTTTCTATCCGGGAGGGCGCCTTGGAACACGACTGGCTTCCCTATTACATGTAGATCACCGAGAAGCGATGCATGTTGCATGTTAGATTGACGAAGTCGGAGGTTGGGAAGCTGCGTGTACGGCACTGAGCATCTCGGCATCTCGACTCAACCCAACGCGTGCGGCGTATCTGACATATGCACCCACACGGCAACGGCAACTCAGACTGTATAAAACGTGGAGGTTGATGGACCTAGGTTTCGTAGCTTTACATTATTGGGTGTTCGGATAGACCGAAGGACTTTGCCCAGTCCAGTGAAAAGGGCCGTTGAAAGGACCGTTTGAAAAAAGGACCGAAGCTCTACGACCGAGTGAGTAGTGCAGAAATTGCACGCCGGGCTGCCTTGTTTTGTACGGGATGGTTTGGCGGACAGTGTGTTGCAGTCCGTACTGTGGGGGAGGCCAGCGAGTGGGAAAGCGGGCTAGCGCGGGGAGCTAGTAGTAATGGCAGATGCGCTAGCTGTACTATGCTTTGCTTTACGCTCCTTTACGCTGCTTTGCGGGAAATATGAGACTATATGGGGTAATTTGGGGCGTGGAGACTGGAGGAGAGCGGGCGATTGAGAGAGTTTAGCGAAATAGCCTTTTTCTCCTTTCTGCTAGCCCCGTATGCTTGCCTTCGCTTCGTGAATTTGCTACGTAGATGACTTCGTGATGGCTTCGTGAGACCCATACCCGTAGTATAGCAGCAGCCTTCGGTCTTTGCGGGGGGAACTCCCTTCTAATTGATCTTTGGCAGTATTATCGTCTTTCCCCTTCGCTTCTCTGTCTCTTTCGTTACCATCCAGGTCGTGTCATGGCAATGCGTCGACGTCGCTCGACGTCACGTCTAATGCAAGTGGTTTCATCCTACCGTGCTACCCCTCCAAGCTTTTTAGGTCTTAGCTATCATGAAACCGCCGTCATAGGCTGCTTTCTACCATCTGACTTGAAGTCCAGTAGAGTATGTTAATATCTGGTGATCGTTGCTCCACAGAGCTAGTAGATGTGGAGTACGGAGTCTCCCCCTCTCCCCTCTTCCATTCCCCTGCCAATGCACTAACCTACCTAGCATACAATGTATCTTAGTTGATCATGGTATGCATGGAGCAACTTCGGTGCTCCCTAGCTCTCGTCATCTTATAAAGGCTTGCCCCATCCTCCCAAGCTTTTGGAGCTGAATTATCAATGCTAGGTGGCCCGTCGAACAGACACTGAACAGAAATCGATATCATGGGTTTTGCTTTGAAAAAGCCCCAAGGGGTTCCAGGCTCCTCCTGGCCTGCTGTATGTTCAGATGCCCACAGGCTTATAAGATTGAACAGTAGATATTGACTCTGTACAGATTGCAATTGGCGCGTTCGTCGCATTTGGAGGAGTTCTATTCGGGTAGGGCAGCTCTTGTTTAACTCAGTCGCGGGAGATTGTTCTAACAGTGTTTCCAGTTATGATACAGGAACGATTTCTGGTATTCTTGCTATGGAGTATGCTCCCTTCTCCATTGCCTCAACGAGTTGCTAACATGTGAAAGATACTGGATGAACCTCTTTTCAACAGGATATATAAATGACCATGGACTTCGTGATGTCACATCCAGCCAGTCATCCCAGATTGTTTCAATCCTGTCCGCAGGAACCTTCTTCGGTGCCCTTGGCGCAGCAGTCATCGCTGATCGACTTGGTCGTCGCTGGTCACTCATTGTTTCCTGCTGGGTTTTCAATGCTGGTGTTATCATGCAGACTGCTGCAACTTCCATTCCTCTCTTCACAGCTGGCCGCTTCTTTGCCGGTTTCGGTGTCGGTCTTGTATCTGCCTTGAGTACGTATCTCAAACCCCCCTTCCACAACATGACTGACATATATATAGTCCCTCTTTATCAATCAGAGACTGCACCAAAATGGATCAGAGGTGTTATTGTCGGTAGTTATCAGCTTGCCATTACCATCGGCCTGCTGCTAGCAGCAATCATCAACAACGCGACCCACAAACGCCAAGATACAGGTTCATACCGTATCCCCATCGCAGTGCAATTTGCATGGTCTCTTGTCCTCATTATCGGAATGTTCCTTCTTCCAGAAACACCCCGATACCTGATTAGATCTGGCAACTACAACGGAGCAGTTGCTTCTCTTGCTAAGCTTCGTCGTCTTCCTATCACCCACGAGGCCATCATTCAAGAAATCGACGAGATTCAGGCAAACCATGAATACGAACTCACTCTCGGCAAGGCCAGCTATCTCGACTGCCTTAAAGGTAACGTCGGGAAGAGACTACTCACTGGATGTCTGTTGCAGGGGCTGCAACAGCTGACCGGTATCAACTTCATCTTCTATTACGGAACTCAGTACTTCAAGAACTCGGGAATCAAGAATGCCTTCGTCATTAGCATGATTACGAGTGCAGTAAACACCTTATCGACCCTCCCTGGACTATGGGCAATCGATAAATGGGGTAGAAGACCTCTACTCCTTTGGGGAGGTAAGAATTTCCTCCATTTTCACTCGTTCTCCGTTGCAAACCTTCCCTCATAGCATAGACTAACACAAATCGTTAGCCGTTGGAATGGCTACTGCCCAATTCCTCGTCGCCGTCCTCGGTACCACCACTACCGGTCAACACCCAGATGGTACCACCTTTGCCAAAAACATTGCCGCTCAAAAGGCCTCGATCGCATTCGTGTGCATCTACATCTTCTTCTTCGCATCCACCTGGGGCCCCATTGCTTGGGTGGTCACCGGTGAGATCTTCCCATTGAAGGTCCGCGCAAAGGCGCTATCCATGACGACCGCCACCAACTGGCTCCTCAACTGGGCGATTGCCTACAGCACACCATACCTGGTAAACTTTGGACCTGGCAATGCCAACCTCCAGAGCAAGATCTTCTTCATCTGGTTCGCATGCTGCTTCGGATGTATCGCCTTTGTGTACTTCATGATCTATGAGACCAAGGGCCTTACGCTAGAGCAAGTAGACGAGCTTTACGACGAGGTGACGGTGGCGCGGAAGAGCGTGGGATGGAAGCCTTCCACGTCGTTCCGACAACGTGCAAGTGTTGGCGCGGACGCGGCACTAGGGAACAACGAGCCCAAGGGATACGCGGTGGATAGCCAAGACCACAGCGAGAAGGTTGGCGATGGGGTGGTTGATCATAGTAATTAGATTATTGCAGGGTGTGATTCGGAGGGTTTTTCGCGAGAGCAAACCTAGAGGCTTTGCGCGATGCATTGGAGGTGCTATATTGTCTTGTATCTAGCAGAGGCGAGATTGGGCTCTATGTATAAATAATCCGATGCATAATCAATATAGCTCTATCCTCACACGACTGTTTTGCATTCACTTTCCACATGACTTTCCCTCCTTCCTACCTATCATTTAGTTCCTTCCTAGCCCTCTCATGCATCCAAACCCCGTCACTTCATCTCCCTCGAATCGTTCAACTCAGAAACAACACTTCGATCTAGCTTTTCAACATGCGAGGAAACACTCATGTCCAAGAATATGTATGTTACGGCCAGACACGCGCAGTATTGCTTCTTTGCTTTGTTGACTAGCCACTTCTCGGATTTTGCACGACATCTAGAGGGGAATTGATGGGGAGATGGCATTACCTCTCAATCTTTGTGAGGGCAAAGATGGCGGATCGATTGTGATGATTCACACGGGAGACGCGCGATTTTGGATATCGAAGCTTTACAATGGAAACAAGATTGAGCAGCTCGAATGAAGGGACCATTAATTCATATGCTATTACTCCGTAGGTTTCAAACTATGCATGTAGTTGATGCAATTCTTGCCATATATAATGCTTGCCCATCTACCCAAGAGAACTCCAGGCTCATGCTTGTCATAATATTCTCTAAAATTGCCGTCGCCATCTTTTGTAAGATCTAATCATGCATCGATCATATTAACACTCAAATGAATCCACCCGTCTGCATAGGCCGCTTCTCGCATCAGCTCCTCCAGCGGCGCCCGAAACGGCACCACTGCACCGTGCAAAATCGGTTCCGCAAGAATCGGATCCCTCCTACTGGGAAACAAGCTTGGAAGCAGTGTATTAAGTGCTGAGCCCAACGTCTGTACCTCTCGACTTGTGGTTTGGGGTGGGACGAGTGACTGGATGATCTTGAATGTGAAAAGTGGTGCTTCGGGAGACTCTTTGGACCTTGACGAGGCTGTGGGAACGTCGGAGGAGGAAGAGGAAGGAATGTAGATGCGGAGGGGAATGTGTTTTAGGGGAGAGGCGGGATTGAGGAGGATGGAGTGTATTTTGTAGAATGTTGGGTAGTCATCTGCGAGTTGTTAGCAATGAAACATCCTTTTCTCCATCGCCTGGAAAATGAACGTACTGTCTTGCACGGAGTTCCATAGTTGCGTGGAGTTTTCCTTCGACATGGACATTATGCCCTTTGCAGTGCCATTGCGTATATAATCCGCCTAGGGAGAGGTCAGTCCCAGTGCGGGTCAAAGACAAGGCTGACGGTTGTGACTGTACCTCTTTCACGCTGTTGATATACGTATCATGGATATCGAAGAGAGGCCCTTGGCCTAGCTCTAACCGCCATGGCAACGAGGGTTGATATAGATCGTAGAGTAGGCCTACCGGTAAGTTCTTTAAAGAGATAGACTGGTAGGAAAAGCTGCTGGCAGGGCCGAAGAATGTGGTCAAGCGGGGCAGGAGCAGGGGAAGGTAGGACAGTCGTGGTACACGGATCAAGTATGGGACTGGTGAGGAAGGATGGGTTATGTGCAGCGGGATTGTGGATACCCAGATGTGGTGTTGCATTGCGGGTTCTGGGTGGGAAGATGGGGAGGAGGAGGAGGAGGAGGAGAGGAAGTGATGTAGCTCAAGGCTGACAGCCCGAGGGAATGGTCGAGGTGAAGGATTGGAGGGATTGGCGCAAGGCTGACCGGGATGAATTGTGGAGAAGCCGAGACGAAGGTTGGTTTGTGCTGTCACGGTAAATTCCCATAGAGTAAGTAAACCTTTTCTTTTTTTAAATTAGACTTTTGCAAAATCATGCTATGTCTCCTGACTCGGACCACTGTTCAATATTGGTTGTCAGGAGACCGACATTCTGCTAAACAATCATTCTCGGAGAATGGATGATGATGATGATGCGCAATGACTACTCCACTCCATAACACAGTCTGTTAAGTTCTGTAACCAAGCTGGCACGCAAGCTCCTGAAGCTGAGCCCGACGCTCGGGTCCACACAGACTTCCACACGGACACAAACTCTCTCTACAGAAACCAGGGTGCCGAATTTGCCCCTGAAGCCGATCCGAGGTAGGTTGCCATGTGGTGTCAGGGTGCGCAGAGATGTTGACCGTGATACCATATCACACTCTACTGTACAGGATCGACAGCACTTTGCTTGGTTGGGAAGAATCCAATCTTACTCACCAGCATCAGATGGCAAGGGAAATTCAGGTAAGGCAAGGCAGGCAATGATGTAGTCTGGTTATGGCTAGGTGGTCGCTAGTAAGCGGTAGCCAGCAATCCATTACGGTACATACCAGATTCTACCAACGATCCAAACCTATTTACCATGGCACTGTCCATCAAGCGCAGGCCAGAAGCGGCTTGCCAAGTCGTAGAGCAGATTGAACCTATCCCGAAGCATTCAGACAGACAGAAAGACAGGCTCTGCTCAATTAGGAATTTAAGAAGCGTCGCAGCTGCAACTCATCTTGTGCGTGCGCTTCACCTTCCAATCCAGCATCTCGAAGTCGCAAGTCGCAGGTTACAAGGCGCAGGGTGCAGATCGCAAGTCGGAGATGGAAGGGAGGTTCAAAGCTACTGAGAATCCAGGCGTTCGTATCACATGCCTTACCATTACGCGCCGCAGACGACCGCCTAGGCCTACGATTGACTTTTCTTCAGATCTGGTTCATCCCATCTCGTTGTCTCGTACGTTCGTGTATTCCTCAATCTTCCCAATTCAGCTACTGGCTGTATCGCCGGCCCTGATGTGATGTGAGATCATGCTCTACAAATACCAAATATCTAAGCGGAAATGTGGCCCTGTGAAGATCCGCGCACGGGACTGGTCTTGATGGGAGATCGGACCCTGTGGCAGATCTCTCCTCTTCATTCTCCATCCTCATCAGCCATTGTCGCTTTCTTAGTACACATTCATATAATACGTCTACTAAGACTAACCACGTGTCGTGGAATTGTTACGTATACATCCATGCGATTGCTGTCGAAGAGGGTCTATTCTATTAAAAATAAAGGATTGAGCTTCCCAATGGCGGGCCAGGCCTAGCTACTGAGCGTACGGTGCAAACTGCCCATTGACGTGACCCATGCGGGCGAAACACCAGAAAATGCATCTGCCCCGTTCGTGCCGTGGTTTTTGGCGTGGATGCTCCGAACGGTTCTACAATGCGTTAAGACCCCACCAACATGAGAAAGTTTATTCGTTTGGGGTGTTTCCGCCTCCTGAATCCCGAGTCATTTGGGCGGGAGCATCCTTGTACAATCCTCTCCATCTCAGCTTGTCCCATGTCTTTGGGGGTCTAGTTGCAAGAACAGTTATAAAGAAGATTGCCGACTCGAAATTTTGCCCTAGACTTCCAGGTGTACCCTTCGACTCTGTGATCTATTCCATATTTCTAATATTCCCTGCTCACAGATGCAGGTGCTCGATTGCCTCGACGCCGTGGCCAAGGCTAACGGAAGCTATCGATCTCTGTAAAAGCTTAACAGGTGGTGGATCATATTGTCTACGGATCTCCTTCTTTTCATTAATTCGATCCTGCCCTTCCATGTATCGACCATTGACGACGAGAAGATAAACCTGGGGCAAGGCAAGGACGAGTGAGTTGTGAAAACTTCTAGTACTACGGACTCTCGATATCGAAGACGATGGGAGACGGGGTTCCAGCCGGAGCCGTGGGAGCCTCGGTGGGTGTATTGGTATACTCACTGATCTGCTTGACGTTATGTACCATGGTAGTTGGGCTGCTTTTCAGTTATGGGGAGAGGTGGTCCTGTCAGTACACTGTTTTCATCCTTCACCAGTCAGTACTAACTAGTCTAAGACATTACAATACTTGCCACATTTTCCGCAATTTCTACTCTCGTGTCAATGATTCAGCAACTACACTATGCTACTTCTTGGAAAATCATCAAACAAGCTCAGTATGAAGCGGCCATTCTAAACCAAACGCAAAAAGGAACACGCTTCGAGGGGATTGCTGGACAAACAGACTTCGTTCTTTTCTACATTCGTAGGTGTGATGAACTTTTATCATTGGCTTTAACTAAACTATACTAGAATTCTACTGCTACAACGTCATGTCCTTGAGCGTTCTGTGGTGGTAAGATCCTAAGATCTTAGATTTGGAATGCGCTGACAACAATGTAGGGCAGTTAGGCTCTTCTGCGGCTCGTGGGGATTTCGTGGAAACTTCCTAGGCACACACGTTTACCGAGTTGCACCAGCAAGTAAAATATTCGCGGTCGTATGGCCAGGCTTCATTATTGGATTCTCTAATATTCCTGCTATCCTTGGTCGGTATTTCTTATTATACCCGGATGAAAGTTGGAACAACTCGCCACGAGAAAATTCCTATTTGACAGCTTCAATTCTTCGTATTGCAATTTACTAACTCATCTATCGCTTATAGAAATACCGGCACTCTGGTTTATATTGAACAATGTCACCAGTAAGCCCAAATGTGTGGCGTTCCAAGACATAATTTCTGACCTCCTTTAGTGTTTCTGTGTCTGTCGATTGGAAGTATTCTCCTTATCCTTATCCTCTACAAATACATGAAAACTCGTCGACTAGTCATGGGGTCAAATTCTGCGCAACTAGGAGGGTGGTGGGGTCCTTCAAGCGGAGACTCCACAGTTCGTAGCCAGACTTTGGAATCCGGGACAGGACCTGAAGCTCTCTCTGATAGAAAACGTTCGATATATGACCGTGCTTTATTGATTCGATTTTCAATTGCTTTTGTTATTCTTGCGTAAGCCTATCTCTTTGAACTCGTTGTTCAAGCCGGTTGCTAATTGGACCATAGTATTTTTGAAGTAGCCATTATCATTTTTTCGATCTTTCAAGTCCGCAGTTCTGAGCGACTAGTATCAAGTGGAGCGCCAAACTTTGAGATTGGAGCAGCTATCTC
>Ga0247807_10001938_pt1 | contig 11687 bp, 9 predicted proteins | sample UWRJL074202C1_FD_179931 | JGI IMG/M metagenome (GOLD analysis project Ga0247807, IMG submission 179931) | Plant litter microbial communities from Arlington Agricultural Research Station in Wisconsin, United States - UWRJ-L074-202C-1 | ecosystem: Environmental > Terrestrial > Plant litter >...
TTTTACCTGCGGGGTCCCAGTTAACCATGCGGATACCACGATAAATCCGGCCTTTTTTATAGAGATCAATAAAGCAGTCGATTACGGATTCAGAAAGATCTTCTTCCATAGTGAAACGTGTTCGGTCCCAGTCGCAGCTTGCACCTAGTTTTTTTAACTGATCAAGGATGATACCTCCGTATTTTTCTTTCCACTCCCAGGCATAAGCCATGAATTCTTCTCTTGTCAGATCTTTCTTACTGATCCCTCTTTCTTTCAGCATAGCAACTACTTTTGCTTCTGTAGCAATAGAGGCATGGTCAGTTCCGGGAACCCAGCATGCATTTTTACCTTGCATACGTGCGCGACGAATCATCACATCCTGAATGGTGTTGTTAAGCATATGTCCCATGTGTAAAACACCAGTGACGTTGGGTGGTGGTATCACAATTGTATAGGGCTCACGTTCATCTGGTTCAGAATGAAAGAACTTTTTAGACAGCCAGTAGCTGTACCACTTGTCTTCGGTTTCGGCGGGATCGTATTTAGTAGAAATGCTCATTTATAGGGTGCTGATTAAAATGCAAAAATAATGTTTTTAGGGGAAAATATTCAGGATTTCCACTCTTCGTACAGGATGGCGTATTCGAAACTGTCCATCCACCCGGTTACTAAAGGCAAAATTTGTCGTTTTCTGCCTTCCTGGGTCATTCCGGCTTTTTCCAATACACGGATAGAGGCCAGGTTTTCAACTGCACAACCGGCTTCAATACGATGCAGTTTCAAGCGGTCAAACCCAAACCTGATTACCGCCCTGATAGCCTCTGTAGCATAACCCTGATTCCAGAAATCTACATTTATTTTGTACCATATTTCTGCACTGTTGAATTTAGAGGAGGATAATTTCAAGGAAACCAGTCCGATGAAACCGCCTTTTTCAAGTTCTGCAGCAAACGTATAATTCTTTATTGTTTTTTTCTGATGATCGTTAATCCAGCCATCGACAATGATGTTAGTCTCTTCCAGATCTTTAGGAATACCTAAGGTATTATACTGATCCGTTTCTGCCAGATGATGCAATACGTGGATGGCCTCGAGATCAGCCATTTCTACTAGTCTCAGCTTTAATCTTTCTGTAAAAAATTTCAATACTACCATGTTTTATTTAAGATTTTGCATAAAATAATCTGTTACTTTCTGATAAAGGTGTGTTCTGTCTTTACCAATTACGTTGTGCTCATGACCTGGATAAATCATATAATCGAGCTGTACATTATTATCTACAGCTTTTTTAACCAGATCAACAGTATGTTGCTGCAGAACAACGTTGTCCTGTAACCCATGTATAAGCAATAATTTGCCTTTTAGTTTTTGAATCTGACTGGTTAAATCTGTTGCAGCATACCCTTCAGGATTTTCTGCCGGTGTATCCATATAACGTTCTGTATACATCGCTTCGTAGAAATCCCACCTGGTTACTGCTCCGCCGGCAACCGCAGCTTTGAATACACCGGGATGATTCAGCATAAAGTTTACGGTACTGAATCCGCCAAAGCTCCATCCAAATAAGCCCATATTTTCAGCATCTGTATAAGTCAGGCCTTTCAGATAGTTAACAGCTGACAGCATATCTTCCATTTGTACTTTCCCTGCTTTTCTAAACATAGACTGCTCAAAGGCTTTTCCGCGGTTATCACTACCCCTGGTATCAATCACCATTACCACAAAACCTTGTTCAGCAAGATACTGGAACCAGTAATTACCGGCGCCTGCATTCCATTGCTCACGGATTAACTGTGCATGCGGGCCACCATACCAGTAAACGATGACCGGATGCTTTTTACTGCTGTCCAGCCCTGCCGGTTTATACAGGTTACAGTATATCGGATCTCCGGCTTTACCTTTGATGGTAAAAACAGAGGACTCCCCGAGCTTATAATCTTTTAGTGGATCGGCTGATTGAAACAGTTGCTTTTTCAAGCCTTTCTTAACCTCAATCAGGTCAATGGTCCCTGGATTTTTTGTGGAGCTGAACCAGTCAAGAACGGTATTTCCTGAATAGCTTACTTCTGTTTTATGGACAGCAAAACCTGAGGTAATTCTTTTTGGTTTACCGGATTTAATATTGACAACATATAAGTTTTTTGTAATTGGAGATTCTTCTGAAGATTCATAAAACAGGTTCTCCCCCGTTCCGTCAAATCCTTTGACTTCCAGAACTTCCCAGTTCCCTTTAGTCAATTGCTTAATCAGCTTCCCGCTTACACTATATAAATATAAATGATTCCAGCCGTCACGGTTACTTTGCCAGATAAATTGCTGCGGATTGTTTTTAAGGAATAGTACGGGAACTAATGGTTCTACATATTTCGCATCTCTTTCTTCAAAAAGGGTTTTTATATAATTACCTGTTTGTGCATCAAACTGTTTTAGCTCCATGTGATTTTGTCCACGGTTTAAAACAGCGATATAAATGAATTTATCATCCGGACTCCAGGCGATGTTTGTCAGATACTGTTCTGCTGGCGCCCCGGTTTTAAGATATACAACTGATTGAGTTTGCGTGTTATAAACGCCAACTGTTACCTCATGGATTTTATCGCCTGCCATAGGGTATTTAATATTGACATTTTTCGCCGGCCTGCCCGACCAGTCTATAATAGGGTAATCTGCTACCATACTTTGGTCCATGCGGTAAAAAGCAAGTTGTTTACCATTATTACTCCAGAAAGTACCTTTTGAAATACCAAATTCATCTCTGTGTACCGAAGAAGCATAAACGATATCGCCTGTCCCGTCACTGGTTACCTGCTTAGCAGCTTTGCCATCGCTCACAAACAGATTATCATGCTCAAGGTAAGCGGTATAGCCTGCAACACTTCTTTCTGCTTTATCTTTAGTTCCTAATTGACTGTCTGTTAAAATAGTAAAAGTATTTTTCAAGGGATTATAAGCTAAAGTTGAGCCGTTAGCAGCAATAATCCAGTCCTTTTCTTTATTAAACTGAATAACTGGCATTACTTTCTGTGTAGTCTGCTTTGCCGAACTTAATTTTTGGTTGAGCTGATTTAAGGTCAGGAAAGGCTGATCATCTTTTCCATCCTGGCCTCCTTTAAACCAGACAGCTTCGTTATTGATATTTTTGAGATAGACATACTCTTCTGTTCCATAAAGGAATTGCAGCTTCTCTAATTTTTCAGGAGCAAGCGTAGTACGTACATTAGACATTGCATCGAGCATGCTCAGGTTTTTCTGCTGACCATTTACAATTCCAGCAGCAGAAAGTAACAAGAGGGATAAAACCAGTTTCTTCATTCATTTATATTTAATGGCCAAATATAGCAATTATGGTGCACGGGGGTGAATTTTACCCCATTTGAAAAATGCCCCTGTAATCTAATTTTTCCCATCTGCACAATAATAAATGTTAAAATATGTTAATACTGTATCAATTCATCAGGTTACATATTATGAAAACTATCAAAGTATTCCTTCTTCCTGGATTAATTATTAAAAAACTGGGATTGACCAAGCTATATTACTGGTTCAATAAGTAATTCTATTCATCCTTCCTGTTCAGTAATATTTTTAATAGAATAAGCTTTTATAAATCGTATTCGCTATTTTGAGCGCAGATACTACCTATTCTTATTAAAAATAAATGATGAATACAAAACACCTTAAAGGTTATTTTGCCATTTTAGGAATATTAGCAGCAAGCTATTCCTCCTATGCACAAACAGCTCCTAAAAAATTTATAGATCCTGCGAATATGGATCTTACAGTAAAACCGGGAGATAATTTCTATGAATATGCGAGTGGAAACTGGATCAAAAACAATCCTGTTCCTGCTAAAGAAACTCGGTGGGGAAGTTTCAACGAACTAAGAGATTTTAATATTAATGCAGTAAAAAGTGTTGTTGAAGATGCTGCGGCAGATCGTTCTGCTCCTGCGGGTTCTCCGAAAAAACGTGTTGGCGACTTTTACGCAGCGGCAATGGATAGCCTTACGATAGAAAAACTGGGTTATACGCCTATTCAATCTGATCTGTCAAGAATCAATAAAATTAAAGATATTCAGGGTGTACTGGATGAAGCGATTACCATGCGTACTTCTGGCATTGGTTCCCCTTTATATAGTTTTTATGTAGGTCAGGACAGAAAAAATGTAAATAAATATCTTGCACAGCTTGGTCAGGGAGGAACAACACTACCTGATCGTGATTATTATCTAAAAGATGATAGCAGGGCATTAAAAATCCGCGAAGCATATTTGAATTACATGATTACCTTGTTTAAGCTGACCGGCAGCACTGAAACTAATGCGAAACAAAAAGCAAATACGGTACTTTCTATAGAGAAAAAACTTGCTGAAGCCCAGATGTCACGCCTCGAAATGCGCGACCCTTATAAAACGTATAATAAGTTTACGGTTGCTGAGTTCAATAAAACTACGCCAAATATTAACTGGACTTCCACCCTGCCAAAGTTACTGGTCAAAGGACAGGATACGGTTTTGGTAGGATCACCTAAATTCTTTGTGACCCTGAATGCAATGCTGACTGCTGTTCCGGTAGCAGACTGGAAAACTTACCTGGAATGGAATGTCCTTAAAAATTCTGCACCTAATTTAAGTACTCCTTTTGTAAAAGCAAATTTCGCTTTTAACCAGGCGCAGACAGGTCAGAAAGTACAAACACCAAGATGGCAGACTATGTCTTCTAAAACTGACGGATCTATAGGTGAATTATTGGGACAGTTATATGTCGCTAAATATTTCAAACCTGAAGCTAAAGCGCGCATGACAGAAATGATCAAAAATCTGCGCAGTGCATTTGAAACCAGAATCAAAGGTCTGGAATGGATGAGTGATATAACCAAAGAAAAGGCTTTAGCTAAATTGAATGCTTTTGTCCCTAAAATCGGTTATCCTGATCAATGGAAAACTTATGATGGTCTGAATATTGACCGTAAAACTTACTTCCAGAATCTCAGAAATGTAGGAACATGGGGATATAATGATATGGTTAGTCAGTTAGGTAAACCAGTAGACCGTACAAGATTTGGAATGACTCCGCCAACAGTAAATGCTTATTATAGCCCTACAATGAATGAAATTGTATTCCCTGCAGGAATTTTACAATTCCCATTCTTTGCTGCTGATGCTGATGACGCGATTAACTACGGAGGTATAGGTGCGGTAATCGGCCACGAGATGTCTCATGGTTTTGATGATAGTGGAAGCCAGTATGATAAAGATGGTAACCTGCGCAATTGGTGGACAGATCAGGACCGTACTAAATTTGAAGCGAAAACAAAAGCTTTAGGTGAACAATATGATTCATACACTGTACTGGACACGATTCATGTAAACGGTAAGCTGACTATGGGTGAAAACATTGGTGATTTAGGTGGTTTAAATGCTGCTTATACGGCATTCAAATTAACTAAACAAGGTCAGTCTGAAGAAAAAATTGATGGGTTTACTCCTGATCAGCGTTTCTTCCTTTCATGGGCACAGGTTTGGAGAGGTAATATTTTACCTGATAACGCTGCGCAGTTAATTAAAACTGACCCGCATTCTCCTGGAGAATTCAGGACTATCGGTGCTCCTGTAAATATGGATGCCTGGTATAAAGCATTTGATGTAAAACCTGGTGATAAACTATACAAAAAACCTGAAGACAGAATCAGACTCTGGTAATGGTTTTTCAACAAAAATCGCCGCTCTGGTTAATTCCCGAGCGGCGATTTTTTGTTTAATATTTTAAGATTTAGTCAGTCATTTAAAATCTGGTTAATACTTTTCTGCCCAGATCGAAGGTCAGCCTGAAAGCCTGCTGACTGCTCATCCTGGATGGAGTATTATGCAGACTAAAAACAAAAGAGCCTTTAATATTTTTAAAGATTAAAGGTGTATAAATTAAATCAAGCCTGTTATAGGTTTTATTCTGATAGAAACCATCTCCATAGTTGATATGAGAGCCCTGACCTTTATAAAATTCATCAAACAAAGCAAAACGTTTGTAACCCAGGTATGCACTGGCTACAAACCCTTTTGGTGTATTCAGGTCTGTGACATCTCTGATCCTTTCAATAGAAACCATAGCACCAGCTTCAATAGTCAATGAATCCAGTATAGTCTTGTGGCTAAAATCCAATCCCAGTTTCACCTGTAAACCACCATTATCTTCAATATGATCACCGGCCTGCTCATTTGAAGTATAGGCATTATGCATTAGCTGGAAATAATGGGAAACATAAAAAGGGCCTGTAGTCACGGGACGATATTTACCGGATAACCCGACTAAGAACTGTTCGCGGTCAGTTGCTGTTTGTTTACTCAGCCAGTCAATCCATACTGTTTCTGTGAAATGCTCATTTTTATAACGCAATAACATCCCTTGTACATTCGGACGGTAATAGCGTAAAGTATCATTTAATAAGGCCCGTGGATAATCGCTGATCAAACCCTCACGTGAAAATGCACCGAGATTAAAATTCCAGTTCTTGTTTGTATAGTTATAATAAGCGACCGGGTCAACTTTCATAAATCTTCTGGAACCAAATTCATGTAATGCATTTACACCGACAATAAAATGGTTGTTACTGTCAAGATTTAATCCCAGGTCAAGTGCCAGTCTTGTACCGGAATAAGTGTTAGATCTGGAAATATAATCTTTATACTCCCTGTTATCCATAAAGCCCATTCCATTAAAATGGATATCAAGGCTGCCTTGTGCGAATGCCATAGTACTTGAAAATATGGAGACCATAATAATCAGGTAAACTTTTTTAATCATAAGATGCATTTTAAATTTGGCGCTAATCTACAAAGCTTGTTTAGAATTTATATGGTAAATTTGTAGAAATGAATATCATCGCTCAAACCGCAGACGGCTCTAATACCTTATATAACGAAACCATTGGTGAGCATTACCACTCCAGACATGGTGCATTACAGGAAAGTAAACATGTATTTATTGATGCCGGATTAAAACTTGCTGAACTTAATTTTCCCGGACAAACCATTTCAATCCTGGAAATTGGCTTTGGTACAGGTTTGAATTTCCTGCTGACTTCAGCTTATGCTGATGAACACAGCCTTTCTCTCAATTATACTGGCATTGAGGCTTATCCGTTAAGTAAAGAGGAACTTATTTCTACACAATATAATCAATATGTCCCTGCTCCGATCTGGGACAGCCTGATGCATGTTTATGCAAATGCATTGTGCTCGGCTACTTCTTTAAATACAAATCAGGAACTGACTATTGCACATACCACACTGGATGCTTTTCAAGCTGAAAAATTATTCGACCTGGTCTACTTTGATGCTTTTTCAGTGCAGCATCAGCCAGAAATGTGGACAGATGAAATTATTTGTCACGTTTGTTCTTTTTTAAAACCAAATGGGATCTTTGTCACTTATGCTATTACAGGAAAATTAAAAAGGGCGTTAAAAAGCTGCGGTATGAAAGTTGAAAAACTGCCTGGTGCACCCGGGAAAAGAGAAATGCTTCGTGCTATTAAAGTTCCTGCTGAACAATCCGTGGTTTAATTTACAAATTCCGGACTAAACTTGAACTTCTGCCATTTAAATTTGTTTTTAAGGTAATCTTAAAATCCATCAGGTTCTTTAATCTGAATCCTGAAAAACTTATCCGTGAAAACCAGATCTGGTACTTCGGGACAAAAAAATTTATGATAAAAACAATGGAAAAAAGAAAATTAGGTAATACAGATTTACTGGTTTCGCCAGTAACTTTTGGAGGAAATGTTTTTGGATGGACGTTAGATGAGAAAAAATCCTTTGAAGTTCTCGATGGTTTTATAGAGGCTGGTTTTAATTTTATTGATACAGCTGATGTATATTCCAGATGGGTTCCTGAAAATAAAGGTGGGGAATCCGAAACTATTATTGGTAACTGGATGAAAGCCCGTAACAACCGTAATCAAATTATACTTGCGACCAAAGTGGGCAGTAATATGAAACCGGACGGAGAAAAATGTCTCTCAAAAAAATATATACTGGAAGCGGTTGATGCTTCGCTGCTGAGACTAAAAACTGATTACATTGACCTTTATCAATCTCATTATGATGATCCTGAGACTCCGGTACAGGAAACCCTGGAAGCTTATGATCAATTGATCAGAGCAGGAAAAATACGCTGGACAGGCGCATCAAATCTAAGTCCTGAAAGGTTTAAAGAATCACTGGAGACGAGTGAACGTCTCAGCTTACCCAGGTATCAGACTTTTCAGCCAGAATATAATTTATATAAAAGAGAAGGTTTTGAAAAAGAGATGGAACAGATTTGTATTGACCATCAGATTGGTGTAATCAATTATTTTTCTTTAGCCAGCGGGTTTCTTACTGGAAAATATCGTTCTGAAGCTGATTTGGACAAAAGCCAGAGAGGTAGTGCTGTCAAAGAATATATGAATCCAAGAGGCTTCAGGATACTAAAGGCACTGGACGAAGTTTCGGAACAATATAATGCTTCTCTTGCCAGTGTGGCAATAGCCTGGCTAATTGCAAGACCTTCAATTACCTCTCCTATTGCAAGTGTAACTAATTTAAATCAGTTAAAAGATCTGACAAGGGCAGCAACGCTAAGACTTGATATAGAAGATATTTCTATTCTGGATGAAGCCAGTGCATGGAAATAAAGCAGTTAAAAACACCATATTGACCATGCCCTGCCAATTATTCTGGCAGGGCATTTGTTTTTAGCAAGACTTTATTATTAAATTCATCTGTTCATGAAATACATCTCCCCTCCTTTTTACGCCAAACTCGCTTTGGTGTTATTTTCTATTATCTGCCTTGGATATCTGGCTATTCTGGGCCATAGCCTCCTTGCTCCTTTACTGGCTTCTTTTTTACTGGCGCTATTGCTATTACCACTGGCAAATTTTCTGGAAAATAAATGGAGGTTTAAAAGGAGTTTAGCTTCTATTGTTTCGGTTGTCCTGATGATTGCTGTCATCTCCAGTATTATGTTCTTTCTGGCCAATCAGTTGAGTGATTTAGGTCAGGACTGGCCTTTACTGAAGCAACAGGCGGTACATTCTTTTGAATCCCTGCAAGTTTGGGTTTCGCAGAATTTTAATGTAAATGCGCATAAACAAATCGATTATCTGAAAAACAGTGCAACCAGCGCACTGGCTTCGAGCGCTACAGTACTCGGCGCTACACTGATGACTTTATCTTCTACACTCTTATTTCTGGCTTTCCTTTTATTATTCACTTTCTTTATTTTAAACTACCGCCGTATCCTTTTTACTTTTCTGATTACCGTTTTTAAGGAAGAGCATTCAGAGAAAGTTAAACAGATAGTGGAGCAAATTCAGTACATCATTAAGCGTTATATACTGGGTTTATTCCTTCAGATGCTGATCGTAACCGCTTTAACTATAGTAGTTTTATCACTTCTGGGAGTAAAATACGCGGTTTTGCTAGGATTGATTACAGGGATCTTTAATCTTGTACCTTACCTGGGTATCTTTTCTTCTTTGCTGATCAGCGTGCTGATTACCTTCGCAACAGCTGGTGCAACCAAGGTATTATTTGTGCTCATTGCCTATGTAGCAATACATACACTCGATGGTAATATTCTTATGCCTCTGGTAGTGGGATCGAAGGTAAAAATCAATGCCCTGTTTGCTTTTATAGGAATTATTGTCGGTGAAATGATCTGGGGGATTTCAGGTATGTTTTTATGTATTCCTTACCTGGCGATGCTGAAAATTATATTTGACCGTGTCGATGAATTGAAACCATGGGGTGTTTTATTGGGTGAAGAGGAAAAGCATAAACGAAAACGAAAGATATACCGCATCACTAAAAAGATTCAGATTCAAGAACCCGAATAATACAGCATAAATTTATACACAATACCATTTCAAACACAAATCCATGCCGAACAATATTCCTCCTGTAACCGCAGCCGATCCCTCTGCTGCCTTTCAAAGGTTGTTAACTGTACTTGATACTTTAAGAACCGAGTGTCCCTGGGACAAAAAGCAAACGATGGAAACTTTACGTCACCTCACGATAGAAGAGACCTATGAGCTATCTGACGCCATTCTGGAAGGGGATTTAACCGAAGTCAAAAAAGAATTGGGTGATGTCATGATGCATCTCGTTTTCTATGCAAAGATCGCTTCTGAAACCAATGATTTCACTATAGTGGATGTGCTTAACAGCGTGTGTGACAAACTGATCAACCGTCATCCGCATATCTATGGTGACGTAGAAGTACAGGACGAAAACGATGTTAAGCGTAACTGGGAACAGATTAAACTCAAAGAAGGTAATAAATCAGTATTAGGTGGTGTTCCTGCTTCGCTCCCAGCATTGGTTAAAGCAAGCAGAATTCAGGAAAAAGCCAGAGGAATTGGCTTTGACTGGGAAAACAAAACTCAGGTTTGGGAAAAAGTAGAAGAGGAACTGCAGGAGTTTAAAAACGAATACAACGTAGTTGCTCATGAAGCAATAGATCTGGAAAAAGCTGAATCTGAATTTGGGGATTTGATTTTTTCTCTGGTCAACTATGCGCGTTTCATTGGGATCAATCCCGAAAATGCACTCGAAAAAACAAACAGAAAATTTATTAAACGCTTCCAGTATATTGAAAGCAAAGCTAAGGATACCGGAAAGGCTTTACAGGATATGACTTTAGCAGAAATGGATGTTTACTGGAACGAGGCTAAGAAATTATAATCCCTGAATTTAACAGGGTTTGTATCCTTAAAAAATGATACGAACCCTATAGGGATAATCTGCTGAGTGTTTCCCGATAAACACTCAGACAGGCTGCAAGAAAACTTTTTGGTACGCGCTGAATAAATGAGGAGTATTGCTTAAGAAGCTGTTCGTGACGCTCTTTTAGTTAAGAATGTTTTTTCTTCATCGTCATTTTAGCCTTTTGGCCAATCCCATAATTGTAATTCTTGGAATTACTTTCTTTCTTTTCATGGTAAGCACCACCACCGGCTGGTTCTTCAGTTTTCACTTTTACAATACGGTTTTTATCCAAACCTTTTGGTCTTAATGTTTTCTCTACCAGAATCTCTTCAGGCAAATCCATCAGTTCTAATTTCTGACCAATCGATTGCTCAATCTTTTTAACCTGGCTCAGTTCCATATCAGTAGCAAAAGTAATTGCTACAACTTCTTCATCATTTTCCTTGTTTTTAATGATCCTGCTTAAGAAAGTTTCCTTTTCTTCAGGTACATCAAAATGGAAAATAAATGGAATACCATCTAAGTTTAACGGCTCCTCACCCTGATTGGCTACAACCAGTACCCTCGCTTCAGGAGTTTGTTTGAAATCTTCAAAATCATCAAAACCATTTTCATCAAAATGAAGAGGCCTGAACATCGAGAATTCCATTTCTTTAGGGCTTGCAATACTTATGGCCACTTTTTGTGCAGTCAGTCTTGAATTTACAAAAACAACTACTTTATCAAATACTTCATCATCACGCAGCAAATGACGCAGCAGATTAATTTTAGTTTTATAATTCGGGACCTGGTAAAGTACCTGGGCTACCGTTTCAGTTTGTGTATTACCAAAGTCCTCTACTTCAATCACCGTAGGAAAATTAAGGAACTGATCCGTCATTTTGGTTAACTTTTCATGGATCACCTCAGTGAATACCAGATGCTGGCATTTACCAGCGCTTCTTGCCAGTTCACA
>Ga0247807_10001940_pt1 | contig 11678 bp, 11 predicted proteins | sample UWRJL074202C1_FD_179931 | JGI IMG/M metagenome (GOLD analysis project Ga0247807, IMG submission 179931) | Plant litter microbial communities from Arlington Agricultural Research Station in Wisconsin, United States - UWRJ-L074-202C-1 | ecosystem: Environmental > Terrestrial > Plant litter >...
AGGGACGAAATAATAGTCGATATGAGCTTTGTATAAGACCAATATGTGTCCAACATGTGTCCATGATAGGTCCATGATTTCCCATCAAAAGTTGGACTTATTACTGACAAGTGTCATATTCTTGTAGGCTGTACATAAAGCTCATATAAAACCCTATGTTGCTCCTACAACCAAATATAAAACGAATGGCAAGATTTGACGGTAAACACTTGAGGGGCAAGATAGGTAATACAAGTTATAAAGTGTACAGAAAACAGCAAGTAGTCTCAGGGAAATCTACTAAAACAGAATTCTTACGTACAAAACCAATGGATAGATCTTCTAATCTTTTTGGAAAAGTAAGTACATTGAATTCCTACATCAGGATGTATATGTCTCCATTATTTGACAAGTTTCATGATGGTGAAATGTTGAGTCGATTAAATGGCAGTACTAATTTGGCTTTGAATTCTGTTTTCAATGAAGAGCAGCTCACCTTCTCTTTTAAAGCAGATACTTTTAATAGGCTTGCTGGATTTGAGTTCAACATTCAGTCATGTGTAGCCGACGTTTTCCTAGCCTATCTTGCGGTAACTTATACAGCCGGCAATGTTTCAATTCTAATTCCTGAATTGATCGTTTCCAAGCAAATTGAATTTCCATCTTCCAGTCCAATTTGTAGGATTATTTTTTCACGAACACATTTAGATTTGGAAAGTGGATATGGAGAAGATTCGGAATTGAAATACATAACGGTAGTAAAGGACCAAACATTGGCTGTAATCCCGCCTCAAACCATAGAATTTGACACAGAACCAGGATGTCTTTGCCTTATTGGAATTGGATTTCACTTTTACAAGAAGTCTTTCGTAGGTGAAGTCATGACCAATAGTAAGGAATTTAATCCTGTAGCAATTTTAAGTGCTCATATGACTGACGGTATACATGTTTTGCCTGTTGAGGGAACTTGGTCTGAAATGATAAATACAAAAGGCAAAGCCGCGATATTTAAAACTTCGATGTAAGATGTTGACTAACTTTAATCAAGCAGGAATCTTATTGAACTTTCAACTGTTGCACAATCTTTGAAATCACCTCTGTATCAGAAATAATCTTCGCATGACTGGTGTGTTCGGTTTTCATCGGAATAACCTCCGGATGTTGAGCTAAAAATTCCTCAATATCAGCTACCGGGGTAACAGTATCATTTTGCTCATAGATAAGCGTATGTGTTATGTTATCATCAAAATCATACATTTCCTGAACATGAAAAGTATCGATGCTTTGCTGGTACAAGGTTTCGAAATCGTCGAGAAATAGCTGCTGGTTATCGGGTGAGACTTCCACACTTGTCATGCTCCCTTTAAAGTTCTCTTTTAAATTGATCAGAGGTGCGATAGTAATTAAATGCGTTGGGAATTCATGTGTTTCCTGCAGTACCCTAACCGCTGCCATGCCTCCTAAGGAATGACCTATCATTACATCGGGAATACCGTAAACTTTTTCGATTTCTTTTATTGCCTCTGCAAAAAGGAAGAGGTTGCTTAAATTTCCTTCAGCGCCTCCATTTCCAGGAGCATCGAAAGCAATTACCTTTACGTCTGGAAGAGTCAGTAAACCCTTTATTAAATCATAAAAATCCAGCGCTTTTGAGCCCCAGCCATGAATAAGCAGGATAGTCCTGGCACCTTCTCCCCATATAAAACAAGGAAAGCTAAGTTCCTTTTCGCTAAAATATCTATCGTAGGCTTTAAGTTGTATTTGCTCGGAAAGATTAATTAGTTGTTGTTGGTGTAGTCTCAAAGGCATCTTCGGAGAATAACAGATGAGCTCCCAAATTAGCTGCTGGAGTTCGTTTGAAGTTTCATCCTGCTGTTTGATACTTTGAATAACATGCTTGAGGTGCTTCATGCTTTAAATGTAGTGATTATTCTGCTGCATGACTTTTGCTGTCTGACTACTTCCATCATGACTCCAGCCTGGAGGATAAAAGATATATTTTACTTTATCAGTGAAAGTTGGAGCCTTTTTTACATCCTTATACAAAGCTATAAATTCATGGAATATAATGTTGACCGGACCATTGTCTGTTGGTTGTTTTGTTAATCCATAAACGATTTCTTCGTCTTTAACTTCTTCCTGGAAGGTTCCAAACATCCTGTCCCAGATGATGAGTACCATTCCCATGTTCTTGTCCAGATACCGCAAATTACTTGCATGATGTACACGATGGTGGGATGGGGTTACAAAAATGTATTCTATTATTGGATGTAGTTTTTTGACTACTTGCGTGTGGACTAAATTTCCATAGATCTGTGTGATCAGGTAAGCGAAAAGGATGTCAAAGGCATCAAAACCAATCAACGCCAGTGGAAGGTAGAAAAACACCCTATACAGCGGTTCAAATACGGTGGACCGGAAACCAGTGGTTAGATTGAAAAACGTTGAGGAGTGATGCGTAACATGCATCGCCCAGAAAAGACGTACGTAATGGCCTGTATAGTGCAGTACCCAATACAAGAAGTCCTGAGCTAAGATCAACACTACCCAATAAACCACAACATTATGGATCTGGAAGAGTCGGTAATAAGTGTAAACGTAATGAAGCAGTAGAAAGGTCCCTGCTTTGGTCGCCAGGTTAATGAAAAATGCTGCGGCCATTAAGTAAATGTTGGTGAAGGTATCTTTCTTTTGATAGTGCTTGCTATCGTGAGCATAGCTAAAATACATTTCTACAACAGTCATCACCAACACCATGCTGAACAGCAGGATTATTGAGATGCTTTTGTCAAATTGAATCATGATTTATTAATATAGGTAGGATTTCTACTGTTCAAACATTAGGCCTAATTGCCAAAAATAATCTCTACTTTTAATTTTATGAAGCTTTATGCTTCTATTTTACTAACTCAATACAAAACTGATGATGAATACAAAATTATTTGTTATTCCTGTGATCGCTACTGCTTTTCTAAGCCTTGCGTCTTGCAGTAACAAGGAGTCCACAGAACTGCGTTCTGGAATCATCCTTAAGAACATGGATACTACCGTTAACCCGGGAAACAACTTTACGCAATACGTAAATGGAACCTGGGTTAAAAACACAAAACTTCCGGCAGATAAGTCTTCCTATGGAGCAGGGTCGATTGTCAATGACGAGGCTCAGGAAAATGTTAAAGCAATAATTGAAAATGCTGCGAAAGCAAATGGCAAAGACGGATCTGAAGAGCAGAAAATAGGTGATCTCTATGATTCTTATTTGAACATGAAAGTTCGCGATTCCATCGGTTTAGCGCCGCTAAACGAAGAATTCAAGAAAATAGATGCCATTAAAACTTCGAAGGATTTCGTTGATTATTTAGGTTACGCGAATAAAGTAGGGCTTAAAATACCTTTCAATGTAAGCGTAACAGAAGATTTCAAAGATCCAAAGAACTACATGTTATTGACGTGGCAGGGGGGACTTGGTCTACCTGATCGCGAATATTATTTTCTGAAAGATGCGAAATCAGTAGAAATAAGAGCAAAGTATCTTGCTCATATTGAGAGGATGCTGCAATTGTCGGGCGTTTCTGATGCCAAAGCTAAAGCTGCAAAGATACTTGCGCTGGAAACAGCTCTTGCAGGTAAGCACATGAAAAAAGAAGACACCAGGAATATGGGTGCTTTGTATAATAAATATGCGATCAAGGATTTAGGTAAACTAACTCCAGATTTCGATTGGAATGGCTTTTTAGCAGCTGCAGGAATAAAAGGACAGGATAGTTTAGTTGTTACTCAGGTTGCTTATACCAAGGATCTAAATGCTATTTTAAAAGGTACTCCGTTAGACGTTTGGAAAGACTATTTTAAATGGGGAGCAGTTACAGGTGCTTCTACCTTGTTGACAACAGCGTTAGACCAAGCTAATTTTGATTTCTACGCTAAAACACTTTATGGTGTTCAACAGCAGAAACCACAATGGCGCAGAGCCGTTGATATGGTGAACGGTAACCTTGGCGAAATGGTTGGTAAGCTATATGTAGAGAAGCATTTTCCGCCTGCAGCCAAAGAAAGAATGTTGAAGCTGGTTAATAACCTTCTGAAAGCTTACGAGGAAAGCATTAAAACTTTAGACTGGATGAGTCCGGAAACGAAGAAACAGGCTTTGGTTAAGATCTCTAAGTTTACACCTAAAATCGGGTATCCTGATACATGGAGAGACTACGGTGCTTTAAAAGTTAAAAAGAATGACCTTTACGGAAACTCTCTTCGCGCTACAGAATTTGAGTACAATAGAACAATTGGTAAACTAGGGAAGCCAGTAGATCGAAAAGAGTGGGGGATGACTCCTCAAACAGTTAATGCCTATTACAACCCAACAATGAATGAGATTGTGTTCCCAGCAGCTATTTTGCAGCCGCCATATTTTGATATGGAAGCGGAAGATGCAGTGAATTATGGTGGTATTGGTGCAGTGATCGGACATGAAATTGGGCACGGTTTTGACGATCAGGGTGCTACATTTGATGGCGATGGTGTATTAAGAAATTGGTGGACTCCAAAAGATCTTTCTGAGTTTAAGAAAAGAACAAATGCATTGGTTGCACAATACAATAGCTTCAAGGTATTCCCTGACCTAACGGTTAACGGGACTTTCACGTTGGGAGAAAACATTGGTGACCTTGGTGGTTTGAGTATCGCTATGAAAGCTTACAAAGCAAGTTTGGAAGGTAAACCTGCTCCCGTTATGGATGGCTTTACTGGTGAGCAACGTGTATTGATAGGCTGGGCTCAAGCATGGTTAAACAAAGCAAATGATCAATCGCTACGGAACCAGGTGGGAACAGATCCACATTCCCCTGCTACCTTCAGAGTAAATGGTGTGGTAAGAAACATACCTGAATTCTACGAAGCTTTTAAAGTTAAGCCAGGAGATTCTTTATATCTGGCTCCAAAAGACAGAGTGAAAATCTGGTAAAAAATAAGAGGCCTCGCTAATTTGATTAGCGGGGCCTCATTTTATCAATACTAACTACTTATATAATTTTCTAGCTGTGATATCGTCTGTTTTTGATCTGCAATAATAAACTTCACCACATCGCCAATGGAAACCATGCCTAATAGCTTTCCATTTGCAGCCATAACCGGAAGGTGCCTGATGTGTTTATCTGTCATGATTTTCATGCAGAGATCAATAGAATCTTTCGGTAGGACCGTAATTGGATCTGCCGTCATAACTTCTTTAATCGGTGTTTCCGCAGATGATTTACCATGAAGAATGATTTTACGGGCATAATCTCTCTCGGTAAAGATGCCAGTAAGTACTTCACTTTCTACAATCAGAAGAGCGCTAATATTACGTTCCATCATATATTGCAGACCAGATAATACGGATGAATCTTCAGTAACTGAAAATATTTGAGACGGCTTCACGTCTAGCATTTGTTGTACTGTTTTCATAAAGGTTTAATATTTAGCTTATTGAATATAGCTAAATATTCCTAGTCTAGCAATTCTAATATTTCCTCGACATATTTTCTGTCGTTTGCTAGCCGTGGAACTTTATGTTGTCCGCCAAGCTTTCCTTTTTTCTTTAACCAGTTGTAAAAGGTGTTACACGGTGCATTGTGAACCTTCGGTCTTCTAAGCGCTAAATCTTTAAAGCGTTTGGCATCGTAATCTGAATTCACATCTCTCAAGGTCTGGTCCAATACATCTACAAACTTTTCGAAGTCGTTGGGTTGCTGATCGAATTCAATGATCCACTCATGACCACCAACGTCTTCACCTTTGAAATAGATCGGACAAGCTGTGTAATCTTTAAAAACTGCGCCTGTAACATCGCAAGCTTTACAGATAGCCTGCTCCGCATTATCTATGATGACTTCTTCTCCAAATGCATTGATAAAATGCTTAGTTCTTCCGGTTATGCGAATTCTATATGGAGAAAGGCTGGTGAATTGTACCGTGTCGCCGATCATGTAACGCCATAATCCTCCATTTGTGGAGATAATGATCGCGTAGTTCTTATTAAGCTCTACCTGATCCAGAGAAAGCGTATCGGGATGCTCGTCATCCAATTTTTCAATAGGTAGGAATTCATAGTAAATTCCATAATCTAGCATGAGCAACATTTCATCAGAATTTACTTCATCCTGAATGCCAAAAAAGCCTTCGGAAGCATTGTAAGTTTCCAGATAGTACATGTTGTTACAAGGAATCAACTCTTTGAACTGTTCCCTATAAGGTTTAAAGTTTACTGCGCCATGAATATAAAGTTCGAGGTTGGGCCAAACCTCTAAAAGGTTATTTTTTCCTGTGATTTCAAGTACCTTTTTGGCCAGAACAATAGTCCAGGTTGGTACGCCGGCAATGTTGGTTACATTTTCCTTAATGGTGGCCTCTGCCATTTTCTCCATCTTGGTTTCGTAATTGTCCATCAAAGCAATGGAAATATTTGGCGTGCGGTAATACTCTGCCCACATTGGCAGGTTCTTAATCAGCACTGCCGAAAGATCGCCGTAAAAGGAATCTTCATTAAGTTGATTAATTTGGTGACTGCCGCCAAGAACCAGGCCTTTGCCCGTTAAAATTTGATTATCCGGTCTGTTGTTGCAGAAGATCGACAATAGATCCTTACCGCCTTTGAAATGGCACTCCTGCAGGGATTCTTCCGACACAGGAATAAACTTACTGCGATCACTTGTTGTACCTGATGATTTGGCAAACCATTTGATTTCAGATGGCCAAAGTATATTTTGCTCGCCATTGAGCATGCGCTCAATATATGGCTTGAGTGTATCGTAATTTTGAAGAGGTACGCGCTCCTTGAACTGTTTTGGATTCTCTATAGTGTGGTAATCATATTTTTCTCCCCACTCGGTATCCTGAGCACTGGAAATCAATTTGTGAAACCATTCTTCCTGAACATCATGAGGATATTTTATAAATAGCTCGATCTGATGAACGCGCTTCTTCATATACCATGTAAAAATTGAATTTACAATTGCCATAAGGTGTTAATCAGGTTATAGGGTTTTTGTGCGTAAAACAAAGTTGGAACCTAGATATACACGTCTTACCATTTCATTGGCAGCTAAAACTTCCGGTGTTCCGGATTCAAGAATTTTACCTTCAAACAATAGATAAGCTCTATCAGTAATTGATAAGGTCTCCTGTACATTGTGGTCGGTAATTAAAATGCCTATATTTTTTTGCTTGAGTTTATGGACAATAGTCTGAATTTCTTCTACAGCAATAGGATCTACCCCTGCAAAAGGTTCATCTAAAAGAATAAAGTTAGGGCTTGCTGCAAGGGCTCTGGCAATTTCTGTTCTTCTTCTTTCGCCGCCAGACAATAAATCACCCCTGTTTTTTCTTACTTTATGAAGACTGAACTCATTAATTAGCTCTTCCAGCTTTTCATGGCGTTCTTCTTTGCTCATTTTGGTCATTTCAAGAATAGCCATAATGTTGTCTTCAACAGAAAGCTTACGAAAAACAGAGGCTTCCTGAGCTAAGTAGCCGATACCTTTTTGAGCCCTGCGGTACATCGCATCTGAAGTGATATCTTCATCATCGAGGAAAATTGTGCCCTCGTTAGGTTTAATTAAGCCTACAATCATGTAGAACGATGTGGTTTTACCTGCACCGTTCGGGCCAAGAAGCCCAACAATTTCTCCCTGACTAACAGAAAAAGAAACGTCGTTTACTACTGTTCGTTGCTTATACTTCTTAATCAGGTTCTCAGCTCTTAATATCATTTGGTATATTAATTATCTACTTTAATTGCTTTAATGTTCAACTGTATATTGCGTTGATCTTTCCACACATTTTCTTCTACTGTATAACAAACAGAGAAAGGTTGATTTGGTTGCAAAAGCTTTTGGTAATCCGCCAAGCCAAAGCCAATACAGTCAAAATTACTTGAATTTAATTGTTTTAAACTAAACTTAAGATGTTTTTCGCTTAGTGTACGAGGAATGCCAGCCAGGAGAACATGATGCGTTACAAATACAGGTGCACTATTATGGGGACCAAAGGGAGCCATCTGGCTGATAATGCGTTGAAATTTGCCATTGATCTGGTTGAAGTCAATCTCTGCATCGATTTTAACTTCAGGACAAAGCAAATCATCTGTAATAGTTGCAGATACAATATTTTCAAATCGTTCGGTAAACAACTCAATGTTTTCTGGTTTCATGGTGAGGCCAGCGGCAAACTTATGTCCCCCAAACTGTACCATAAGATCCTCACATCCCAATAATGCTTCGTAAAGATCAAACCCTGCTACTGAACGTGCGGATCCTGTCAACAAGCCATTCGATTCTGTTAGAACTATAGTTGGTCTGTAGTATCTTTCTATTAGCCGGGACGCTACAATACCTATAACACCTTTATTCCAGCTTTGATTGTATACCACAGTCGTTTTCTTACCAATCAATATTTCACAATCATCGATTAGCGCCAATGCTTCAGCAGTAATCGTTTGATCAGAGGTCTTGCGGTCGGTATTTTGAAGGTTAATAAACTCACTTTGTTCTAATGCAGCATTATCTTCATCACAGATGAGCATTTTCACTGCTTGATTTCCATGGTCCATTCTGCCTGCCGCATTTATTCGAGGTGCTAAAGTAAATACAACGTCGGTTAATGTATAAGCTTTCGGTCGGCCTGAAATACTCATCAATGCTTTAAGCCCTTTACAGGGTGATGAATTTAATTTGATAAGTCCGTGATACGCTAGAATCCTATTCTCATCTTCAACAGGAACGATATCCGCAGCGATACTTACCATCACCAGGTCAATGTATTGCTCATAATCTGAAGCAGGGTAGCCATGACTAATGCAATAGGCCTGAGCCAGTTTAAAGCCAATTCCGCATCCTGCGAGTTCTTTGAAAGGATAACTGCAATCTAGGCGTTTTGGATCTAAAACAGCAACAGCTGCTGGCAAATTTTCTCCAGGTAAATGATGGTCACATATGATAAAATCTACCCCTAAAGTATTTGCATATTCGATTTTATCGACAGATTTGATTCCACAATCTAAGGCAATTATCAATGTAAATCCATTGGCGAAAGCATAATCAATTCCAGCCAGTGAGATGCCGTAGCCCTCTTTGTGTCTGTCGGGAATGTAATACTCAATGTTATCGGTGTGTTTTTTAAAAAAGCTATAAGTAAGCGCTACAGCTGTGGTTCCATCAACATCATAGTCTCCGTATATAAGTATCTTTTCAGCACTTCGAATTGCGGTGTCTATTCTTGCTATCGCCTTGTCCATATCCTTCATGAGGAAAGGATCATGAAGCTGACTAATTTGGGGACGAAAGAAAGCTTTCGACTGGTCAAATGTTGCAATACCCCTTTGAACTAAAACCTTTGCTAAACTGTTATCTATATTCAACTGCTGCGCGAGTAAAAGCACAGCTTCATTATCGCCTTCAGCAGTCTGCACCCATCTTTTCTTCATTGTCATTTGGCCGTTTGTTCATGCAGTATCTTTATCTTTGCATTGACATCGTAAAGATATCATTAATTCTTTTTACTCACTAACAAGTACGCCATTGCAAGTTTTCACCTTATTTGAAGGTTCCTATTCTGTAGATGCTTCTAAAAAATTCGTTCCTTTTGACCCTCTGATACATAACGCTAAAGATAGGCCTGCTTCTCTTTTTATACATGTGCAACCTTTTTTGGTAGAAATGAATGGTTCATTACTACTGTTTGATACCGGGCTTGGATATAATAATGATGAGGGTAAGTTTATCCTGCATGAAAATATTAGAAACGCTGGTTTTGATCCAGATGATATAGATATGGTGCTGATGTCACACCTTCATTTCGATCACTCGGGAGGAATGGTGAGATATATTGATGGAAAGATGGAACTTAGCTTCCCACATGCTACCTATGTAATCCAGCAGGGGGAGTGGGAGAGTGCTTTTACAAGTACTTCATCGTCTTACCGGACAGAGATTTTCGATTTCTTACAGCGTAATGCACAGCTACATTTCATAGAGGGTTCAGGACAACTTACACAGGAAATAAGTTACGAATTAACCGGTGCCCATACCCCTTATCATCAGGTTTTTTTATTGAATAACGGTACTGACAAAGTTTTTTTTGGAGGGGATGTTTTGCCTGAGCCCGAAGAGCTCATTAAAAAGTTTATTGCCAAATATGATTTTGACGGACGTAAAGCAATGGAATTAAGGGAAGAGTTTGGTGCCAAGGCAGCAGCTGAGCATTGGAATTGTTTATTTTACCATGGTAAAAGCAAAACTACCGGATTTGTTGAGTTAACTAATGGTCAGTTTAAGATACTATAAGTTAAGGCGTAATGAGCTTTAGAAGCTCTGTGAGCCTTTCGACTGATAGCGGCTTTGATATAAAACCTTTAATTGCTTTAAATGTCTTCGCTTTTTCAATGTCGTTTTCATAGACTGAAGAGGAGAGCATGTACATATCAGCCTTCAAAGCCAAGCCAAGTTTATCATAGGTTTCAAGGAACTCCCAGCCATTCAATACAGGCATGTTGATATCTATAAGCATCAAATGAGGAAATCTTTCCGGGTCATCTTTGAGAGTTGCCAAATAATCTATTGCCAACTGTCCATTGTTTTTAGCAATCATTTCAACGTCAAACCCAGTTTTTGCTACAATTTTTTTGATAATGAAGATATTAATGTCGTCATCATCGATCACTAGCAGGTTTATTTTTGTAGCCATAACGTTATTGAAGAGGGGATATTTAACGCGTCTAAGATATAAAAATTCTTAATAGTGTTTAAACTGTTAGTTTATTTTTGATAAAAAAAAGGCCACTATCACAGATAGCGGCCCTTTGAAAAACTTTATTAAACTTATTTTTTAGCGACTAGTTTAATTCCTAGTTCAAATTCATCATAAATCATTTTATCACCTACATCAGGAAACATACCTTTTGATCTGAATTTGATGCCATATTTAGTTCTATCAACAACAATTTTATCCGCTGTAGCAGTTACAGACCCATCTGAATTCCAAACTACTGTAGCTGGAAACGTGATTGGATTGGTAATGCCTTTGATTGTTAGGTCACCAGCCACAGTAACGTTATTACCAGTACCTGGAGTTACTTTTTTAACTGTGAAGGTTGAGGTAGCGAATTTATCTACTCCAAAAAAGTCATCAGCTTTTAAATGGCCTTCTAGTCTATCGCTTTTATCAGCGTCTTTGATGGTAGCCATATTGATTGCAAAATTACCACCTGTAAGTTTTTTACCATCAAAAAGAAGGTTTCCTGATTGCAAGGCAATGCTTCCGTTGTGACTTCCTGTTAGCTTTTTACCTACCCAGGTTAATGATGATTTCTCTGTATCAACCTTATAGGTTACCGCTTTAAATGGAGCAATGAATGCTGATGATACTACTACTAAAACAAGTAGCGCCGCTGATGTCAATTTTAATTTCATTGTTAAGTTAGTTTGTGAGTTTATATTTTAAACCTTTTAATAGTTAAGATAACAAAACTATCAAAAGGTTTAAACTTGAGTATTGACTTATGTTATGTTTTACGCAAATGTTTCGCTTTCAGAGTAGCTTTCAATAGGCGGACACGCGCATATTAAAGACCTGTCTCCAAAGGAGTCATTTACTCTGCCTACAGATGGCCAAAACTTGTGTGCTACAACGTATGGTAATGGGAAAGCAGCAGTTTTTCTAGAATAGCT
>Ga0247807_10001944_pt1 | contig 11668 bp, 8 predicted proteins | sample UWRJL074202C1_FD_179931 | JGI IMG/M metagenome (GOLD analysis project Ga0247807, IMG submission 179931) | Plant litter microbial communities from Arlington Agricultural Research Station in Wisconsin, United States - UWRJ-L074-202C-1 | ecosystem: Environmental > Terrestrial > Plant litter >...
GATTTGAAAACACATTCTGCCACGACTTAGGCCAACAATCACGCAAAATCCATATCTCAGCACAGATTATTTCAGAAATTGGAGCTATATACAATTGACTTTGGGAATCCCACCCAAATTTCAAGTGTTGTTCACCTTGATCTCTCACGGTTAAAACCCATCCAAAGTTGCATTGGCTAGCAACTGCTTGTTCCCCCTTGTAATATGATAAAATATTTTGTTAACAGAAGCTGATTTGGTTTCTATAGTTGCTCAACTTGAAGCTATTGAAGCTCAACTCAGAACATCAAACCAGGCTACACTCAGTGACCTAGAATTTACAAGACAGCAATCAGATACCTTCCAGCAAAGGCTACTTTCTGCCACTACTACCCTTGACGATCAAATCAGAACTCACCGCTTAGAGATTGATGATGCTAGAAGAGAGCATCGCAATGAGATAGACCAGCTGCGACGTGACAATGCAAACGAAACAGATCGACTTATTCGAGATCACCGCGATGAGGTTAGAGAGCTCGAGAGACGAACTACCGGAGCCCTCGAGGATAGGATTCGGGAAATTGAGCGGTCAGGCGAGGCTAAACTTGAAGAGGAACGTAGCAGGCGAGTACGCGAGGTCCAAGAATTAGAGACCCGCATTGCCTCAGAGAATCAATTTCTTAGCATCGCAATTCAGAAAAAAGACATCGAGCTGGATGATTTCCGTAAAGAGCTGGAGGAAGCTAAAAACGCACAGAAGAGTCTAAACGAGGCGAAGGAGATGTTGCAAAAGGCGGGTCTAGAGAATTCATCCACAATCCAACTCTTAGAGAGTGAGCTCAATAGCCTTCGCGCCAAAATTCACTTCCTTGAATCTGGGAGCAAAGCCCAGTCCGATAGTTTTGCAGAAATGGAATCAAGGTTGCAGGAAGCCCTTCGTTCAGCCGAATCTTCGAAGCAAAAGCTGGTTAAGGAAGAAACTCTGCGTCGCATTTTGTTCAATCAGGTCCAGGAGTTAAAAGGTAACATTCGGGTCATGTGTAGGGTTAGACCTGTGTTCAACACTTCAGTAAGTCCAACTTTGCAAGACAAGTCGAAATAGATTATGCCAAAAAGCTTTGGCGGCTATCGTGCTTGCCCCGGGTAATCATTAGGCCACCATTTCGTTCCAGCAAACTTTTCAATAATCCTGACAATTTCCATTACTGTGTTCCTATTGACTGACCGGACCATTTAGGAGGGTGATGCTGCAAAGTTGACGTTTCCTGATGTCGATAAAGAATCGAAAGAGCTTGAGGTCATGGGCAAAGAAGAAAAAAGCAGTCTTGGAAATGTCACCAGGAAATCCCACGCATTTAGTTTCGACCGGGTCTTTGGCCCTGAAGCTAAAAACCAAGAAGTTTTTGAAGAAATTTCCCAGCTCGTCCAAAGTGCTCTAGATGGTTTTAATGTCTGTATCTTCTGTTATGGACAAACAGGTTCCGGTAAAACGCACACCATGTCATCAGAAGATGGTATGATTCCTAGAGCAACACATCAGATTTACGAAACAGCAACCAGTTTGCAAGACAAAGGATGGACATATACCATGGAGGGTAGCTTTGTGGAAGTCTATAATGAAGAAATTCACGACCTTCTAGGCAGCGCTAAAGACTTTGACAAGAAAAAGCACGAGGTCCGACACGATGATCAGAAAAAGCAGACCACTGTGACGGGATTGAAGACTGTCATTTTAGATTCTCCCAATGCAGTTGAGTCAATACTGAAGCAGGCCGATTCAAATAGGAGTGTCGCCGCGACCAAATCCAATGAGCGATCATCACGCTCGCATTCGGTTTTCATGCTGAAGCTTGTTGGAAAGAATAGTTCTACTGGCGAGACGTCCGAGGGCACACTCAATTTGGTCGATCTGGCTGGTTCCGAGAGGCTAAAGTCATCTGGTGCCGAAGGAGATCGTATGAAAGAAACGCAAAACATCAACAAGAGCTTGAGCTGCCTCGGTGATGTTATTGGAGCTTTGGGCCAGAACAAAGAGGGTGGGCATATTCCGTACAGAAATTCGAAGGTATGTATCTTGTCTCACATTTCCTGAGATTCGACTAATCAATCTCTAGTTGACCTACTTGTTACAGTACTCCCTTGGCGGTAATTCGAAGACACTCATGTTCGTTATGGCGAGTCCGTTAGAGGTTCACTTGACGGAAACCTTGACAAGTTTAAAGTTCGCCACGAAAGTGCATAATACACACATTGGCACGGCTAGAAAGACGAAGTCACACGGGTAGGTGGTGATTGTATATGCTAGGATGGAATGAGAACTATTATTTGATTCGAGGTGGCACGGTAGCCAGCCTATATTGTATATACCTTGGAGTTTGGAATGGCAACGTTCAATCGACATTTGGATGAGTCAAGTACTATAATACCCAAAAGTAAGGGTAGTCTACAGGTTCTCAATATCCAAAACTTTAAAGAATACTGAACTTGCAATCATGACTGAGGCCCTATCAAATGTAGAAACTATTTATAGATGCTGCGAGAGATGCTTCAAGGCCAGGGACTGCATTTGCGAAAAGATACTTTCGGTTGAAGACTGAGCCCAACGACAGACACGTACAACCACCAGAGTCGGGAAAACAGGAGAATGATTTGAAGATCAAGATTCACGAATTTTGATTTCTAGCCATACTCTGTGATGCACCCCACCTCAAGAAATAAATCGAGTCTCGTAGTCTTTAGATCGAAAATTTCCATAGCAGAGAATGTTAGTCTCAAATCCGTAGCAAACATGTGTGCTGTAAGATTTAGTTGCAGTCGCTGGAAATGTTCAACTGTTAAATGTTTCATCCTTCATTTTGTTGATCGTTCCAGTCCCTCGCTCTGATTTCGTAGATCTTTAAGGCTGGTTAGACATTAATGACAGACGGAAGTCCAATTAACAGGTTTTTCGAATTACAGGATGGGAAGGATCGTGGATGCATGGAATGAATTCTCTTGCTTTTTTCTCACGCAATAAACATAAGTGAATATGTTTGACAGATAACCCTCAACTCTACAATCATAGCAATGGCTCCAACCATACACATTTACTATTTTGAGTAAGAGATGGATTATGACTTGAACAGATTCGGTATAGGAGTATCGACAGTGCCGCAGCTCTTTCACTTTTCAACAACTTCATGTATTCTCTTCACTCCCTATCTGTCCTGCTCTTCTTAGCGGAGGTAAATGTTCCAATCGTCTCCGCGGTTCTGCGCTCATCAAACCCAGATCTGACTCTACCATATCGGTTCCAGTAAAGAGAGACTGCAAGAGGAGTTCTGGAAGACTCCAAATTACGTCTATGCAGCGCCCTTGCAATCTTGCCCCAGAGTTCAATACCAGTACACCACTTCTTCCGAGCAACACCATATCGAGTTTCCTTGGCACGGATTAATTGAAGCTCCTGCAAGACTATAGTGTGTTCTTCGTCTGTCCAGGATCTCCGTCCTTTTAGTTGCGGTTTATCACTATAGGTTGCACTGGATGCCGTAGCTGATAGAGTAGCACTGCTGGTAGTTGTGACACGCTTTGGGCCTTTAATCAACGATATTCCGTTACTCAATCTTGCTTCATCATCAAACCTCGCCTTCTTGCACCTTTCAACATCGGATAATGAGAAGACATTGGCAGCTTGGCGATTAAGCAGCCGTCCAGGTTCTCGAAGACATCCAATTTCTGGGTCGGAGAAGCAATCCATCTCTTTTCCTTCATTCACATTCTTGATAGCGTCAGTATCACCTTCGAAAAGAGACACATCTGACGTATCGTCGTCTTTCAGAGACGTGAGATCTTGAGCATATCTGAGAGGTGCACAGTAGTAACCTTTGTGATTCGAAATATATTCGGCTCGTAAAGAGTGACAGTGTGTGATTCTATAAGTTCCTTTGATCTGTTGGTCACAAGAGGTAGCCCCAAGATACGTATATGGCCTGGGTGGAAGTCGGTATGTGTCATTGTATAATCCAGAAGGGCGGCCCGTTGGTGGAGATAGCAAGACTGCTGGTAACTCCTCTGGAATCCCTGGGAGCCCAATCGACGTCTTACAATTTTGAAATTCCTTCGCATTTTTCTCGCAAAATGATTGTATATCATAGGGGTCGAGATCAACGAGTCTATCAACCTTGCCATGGGGTAGCAATACTCTGTATAGATGTGCCTCGGCGCTGCTGCTACCATCTACCGATGAGAGAAGGGGCAAACCGCCACGAATAGATTTCCGCTCGTAGATTGTGTGAAATTCTTCTGAAGTTACCACTTGATTGTGGCAAGTTGGTCTGGCTGGTCGTAGAACAGTTTGGTCCATATTTGGTGAAAGAGTTGAGCGCGAGACTATTGTCAAAATCGTCAGGTTGAATATATTAGAACATAGACTCTCTACTCACCAACAGTCTGACTCGCTTCGCTTTCGAATTTTTGTTCTCTAGCCTGATTTCTTTGGGCTTGCAAAGATGTCCAAGGCTCTTTGACTGTTGAAATTGAAGTTGAAGTTGATGCAGTATCAAGAGTAACTTGGTTCTTTTCCTTTCTAGACATTAGGTCTAGCCAGGCATTTTCCATGATTGAATGAACTTTGCCAGCCTGGTGCGTGACACTTTGGAAGAATTGAATGATATGAACAAAATATGCTTGAGCGCCTCGCTCATATGGGTGGGTGGTTTGGTATTGTTTACTGACTCTCTAAGCGAGGATAATTTTTAATCATTAGTGTTCAGAATACCACTCGACATATCTTTATAGCTTATTACGTATGTTGTAGGAAGAATTAAAGAGAATAACTTACATATTAGATCGTCTACACGCCTTTGTGAACTTCAGCAGCATCAAGTGATTTTCATATTGCATGGTTGTATTCTATCTCTACTGTGTACAAATTTAGCCATGAGGATGGCAATCAATTTTCATTTCTTTTTGTTGGAATGTCTTGCTTGAGGCTCCGATTAACCGAGATAGTGGTCATTGTTTTGTTCACGGCAATATAAATAAGTATACACCTGCTTTGGATTCAACCACTCTTGAGGCTACAATTAATTGAATGAAATTCAACTCCTTTTGTTACATCCTCAGCCAGAAAGAATCTTAAATCCCCCAAAAGCCCTTGCAAAACTAAACTACCAGACATTATTCACAGCTGTAATTGTGCACACAATGTGATCAATTCACACTTGACAGACAAATCAATAACTCCAAAGAATAAAAGAATCACGGTGTTGACTTCAAGACTGTTCAATTGAATCTTAGAGCTTGGAGAACCGAGCAAGGATTCACAGCATGCTGTTGCAAAAGGGTATAAAATACATCACACATATCCTGCAAGTCTTCTCACTATTCTTTTCAATCATCGGATATCCCATACGCATCACATCGAGCATTTAAAAAAGTCACAACCATTTGATATACCAAAAACCAAATCTTAACCACTTAGCAAAACGCTGAAGTAAGAAGATGCTTGACATACTGGTTCAACTTCCTAGAGAAACCCGGCCAGGAACCTGTCTGTTTCCACCACTAGCAGTTCGATTCACTAGTGAAACTTCCTTGGAAAACAATTACGGGCAATACTTCGCCTTTGTCACCCCTATAGGCTCCAATGACGAGACACCAGTTGAACTATTAAGTGGAAAAGTATCAGATTCTGCCCATCCATGGCCTGAATCCGTCGCCGGTGGTTCAAACAGCCAAGGTGACAGATATCGAGTACTTTTCTACTATAATGACTTAGTAATTCACGAAAACGGTCGTTATAAACTTAGGATCAGCCTTTATGAGATGAACTCCCCTTTGGAGGCAGCTACCTTGGTAGATTATATCGATAGTCCTGAGATCATTGTTGATGAGCAGACAACGACCAATTCACGACCGAGTAAGTCATCTCTCTCAAGACATAACATTAAGCTAACTACAAGAAGGTGAGCAAGAGCGGGAATACTTACGTATGTTTCGAGCAGCTGGACTAGAAGTCCTCTCTCCTCCTTAACATCAGAGATGGTATGTCTTCGTTCGCTGTACTTTATTTTATTTCCAGAATTTCTAATTATTAGTTCCAGGGAATATTAAGACAGTGGCATAGTAAATGATGTGCATAGTTAACCGTACTCTACATATTACTACTTGATGCTAGAATAGGTTTGGCTACACCGCACGCGGCGTGTATTATTGCATTAGCGTTGCATGTATCAGTGTTGGATACGATGGCCTCTGCATCGGGACTATGTGGCTACCTGACTTGTATAATTATTTCTGCGTTGCTCATCTTCATGCTACGACATGAGAGGCTATGCTAACCATAGCTCTGTGAATCAAGCATTCAAACTAAATTACAAGATCTACGTTACTAACATTACCAAAACCATTTAAATATCTAACAGCCGCACCACTTGATTTGATATATTGAAGTATCACAAAACTAGGCAGCGGTGTTCTCCTTTACTGAAAAGGCAGGTACGGCTTCCGAAGGAAAGGAAAGAGGACCGGGAGCTGGTATGTATATCAATGTCAGTTACTATTTGGTTATTGAGAAGATGTTCTTAGGAGTGTTATAATATTGTTTTGATAAGAAATACTAAAACGAGGACATAATATGAGGCACAATTCATACTGATGATCAGGTCTTTATGCTCTTTAGAATGACAACATAAAATTACTTGATTACTGCCTTTATCCATTCCCATTAGTTGCAAACAATTTCCCTCGCAAAGATACATTAATGCAGGGCAATTCGACATATCTGTTGATGCTTAAGGGTGGATGTTTGGGCAACCTGAGCCAGTCTTTCGGTCCATGCCTGTCTGTAATCTCTCGTGTTTCTCACCTAGGCTTCGTAGATGAGGTAAGTTGGCATCATAATTCCGCTACTACACCAGGTTACCAGGTCCTCTCTTCTTCCTGGGCTTTATCTGTTCGCATTCGAACAGGAGTCTTGACACTATCTCTTTAGCTGTCACTTCGCCGCACATCAAGCTTTAGATCAGTATGGGGAAATGTAAAGTTTAGATAATCTAATGGAAGTCTCACGGCCCGACCTGTTTTTGACATCAAAGAGTCCCCTAACCGGATAACAACAGAAATCTTGAAATCTAAATATCTAAATCGACATTCCTTCCCCTTACTCCTCCTCTTTCTTCTTCCGTTAGTGTTATATTGAAATATTCCTCAAGTGCCCTCACTCTTTCACTCTCAGTCCTACATACCATCACAGTCTCTGTCTTACCTCCCATATTCTGTTTCACCTCTCCATTCATTAACATTAGCTTGCCCACTACCGCTTCGCCTTCCCGTAAAAATCTCACAACTAGCACTCTTCTAGTTTGAAAATTTCTACAACCTGTCAGCGAAGCTTCCTTTCCTGTTTCGAATCTTGGCTTCGGGAGGATCATCGTTGGCAAAGTTGCCAACGAGCGAAACAACTTACGTCTCCGATTTGCTAGTACTTGTATAACAATTCATAACCTCGAAATCATTTGGGAAGAATTCAAACTCATCTGAGAAGGCATAGAATGAATTCCACTCCTTATCTTGCCCATTACGATATTGGTAGATCCAATATTTGGTGCTGAGATGGGCGGTCTGGGGTGGGATATTGTCGTGAATCAGCCGGATCTGTTGACTGCCAAGATTGGTATTGACCAAGCCAGAGACGAGGGGCTGCTCAGTCATTAGAAAAATCTCGAACGAAGTTCATATAATATGAAATTTCAAAGACGGTATTGCACCGAGAATAATGAATGTAGACATTGACTTCAATATCCCCGGATTGTTTCTCTGGAACAGAATAGGGGGGAGAAAAGTGTGAGATTTACAAGTGGCAATGTAGCTCCGTCACCACCGAAGGCAACATCTACCGAATATCTCGAACCATCAGGGAGAGTAACGATATTCACTATATGGACCCTGCGATTGTTTCAATTCTCAGTATTTCTACATGAAGGTTTTTGGAAGAGATGAAGTACCAGCCAATGTAATTACCGCCTGGCACACCGCCAATTCGTGGACGAATTCTAACACCGACAGTATACGCATTGAACCCAAGACCTTTGAGAACGTGATTGAAGAAGATGCTATTTTCCATGCAATAACCGCCTCTGCCTCGCTTCTCTGTGACGATTTTACGAAAGAGGGCCTGGGGACTATGTTCTAGATTCAGTCATTCAGTCCTCGAATTACAGATCTGGAGATTCATTCTCTCTACTTAGTAGGCGGAGTAGAATGACAGTACCTACTCTAGGGATACTGAATGATGAGACGAGTAGTGCAGCAATAGGTTTTCATATGGAACTGCTGTGATCTGGTGAACATGAAGTGCATTGAGGTATTCAGCAGTTAGGGATGGTGACTGTGAAGAGCGAAATCGGGAGGGTAGAGCGATATGTTTCTCATACTCTTCTAGTTGTTCCAGTGTAAATGCAGATGTCATCTTGAAGAACAGGCAGATGAAGTCGTTTAGAATTCTAGTTTTCTAGATTTTTATTTTTAAATCGAATCAAGTATGCGTACTGTATAAAGAGAGAGCCAAGTGTCCTACATCCAAAAGAAATGAAACCCTAAGCAAAATGAGTCAATCTGAACACAAGAGTACGATGGCTTGGCGCTTGTTCTAGCGTATTGTGACAGCGTCGTAGCGAACGTCCGACGTCGCATGATTGTTCACTCCTCAAGCCATATCAGAAAGTACTCCTGAACATGAAGCTCGGGACGTTGGAACAAACGAAGCCATAAAACCAGTTCTCTAGGCAGTATCTCCTGGCTAGATAAGTCCTACAAACCTACGAGAGATAGCCAGAGATAATTGCCACCAAAGTAAATTGACCAGAAAGAAAAGCTCCTGGAATCACGTGATAATTAATAGTTACTTTCATATTTGTTATATCTATATATAACGATTTGCAATGAAGCGAAAGTGAATTTTACTTTGACAGATTTGTTTCTTCTTCTCAAGCTCCTCTTATATCAGAATTTAGTATTGAGTCTCCGCTATCTGCGGGTTTGCTTGTACCAATTCACTTTATTTTGCCACACATCATTTTCGACCCAGCACGACGAAGGCTTCGTTGATAGTATTCTGCTTTTCAACACTAGTCTTATATGGTTTGAAATTTGAGCAAATCGCAATAGCTTCATCTGTTTTTTTCTTATTTGGCTCTGGATAGCAATCTCATCTGCTACTTTCAGCGATGGTTTATGTAAGACTCCAGATGACGGGCTGGGATTATTATTGGACCGGAGATATGTCCGAAAAATTTAATTGCCAAAAGATAATTGCGAACAAAGAAAGCCGTTTGATTAATCACCTAGATATTTCAGATGGATCAAAAGTATGCATTAGAGAACAAAATGAGCTGCTATAGCTACTTCGAACCGGTTTTGTTCTCGTAAGTATCGATCCATTTGATTATTTGCATGATATCTGACAGCCGTTGCAACCACCCCCTTCGATTATTTTGCCGTTTATGGTTTAGTGAAGTGTGAAAATTTACCTGTACCAATACCTGAAAATGGGTCGTTGCAATACATACCTACACTTTGATTCAGAGAGCATAACCCCTACATCTCAAAGACTCACTTTAAGACAAATTTTGGAATATTCGAGCATCCACAGACAGAATGGGACCGACCGCATTCATTCACTCAAGTAGCCCCACCCCCGCAACACAAGATACCCCCATAGATACCAAACTTGATCATGTATTATGGCGGCTTGACTCTATCCCTGGAAAAGGCAAAGCACTATTTGCTACGCAAGATATCGCCCCTGGCACTCTCATCTTAAGCGAATCCCCTATCATCACCACAGACTGCATCACCTCAATGGAAACAGTCGAGAAGGACATTGCTCGTAGTTTACAGACAAAGGACAAAGACGCTCAGCGGGCTTACTTTTCTCTACACAACAACTTCCCTGGCGAAAAGAAAAGCATTCTCAGCAATATCATCCGCTCGAACGGCTACCCACTCGGCCCAAATTCTGAAGTTGGCGGCGTGTTCCTCAATATTGCTCGGCTGAACCACAGCTGTCGCCCCAATGCGAAACATAGCTGGAACAAAAACACGAAGCAACAAACTGTTTATGCGTTACGCAACATTCCAGCTGGTGAAGAAATTACGCTTTCTTACCTCGATGGCGGTGCATCAAAAGAGCGGCAAGAATCATTGCTTCAAAACTTCCACTTTCGATGCAAATGTGATTTATGCTCATTGCCAACTCGAGAACTGAATGCCAGCGACGCACGTATTCTACGAGCTAAGACACTTGATAACACTATTGGGAACTGGGACTCTGCACGCCACTCTCCTGCAAAAGTTTTGGCCAATGCTCGGAAGCTACTAGGAATATATCGCGAGGAGGGTATTGACGATGATCGGCTGCCAAACTTGTATTGGGATGCCTTCCAGGTTGTGATTATGCATGGTGACCAAGCAAGAGCTAGCGAGTGTGCTCGTCGCTATGTGGACTTGAAGATTCTAAGTGAAGGTCAAGACAGTGCTAATGTAGAAGAAGTTCAGCCTTACATATTGAAGCCAGCTACGCATAAGAACTTTGGAGAGACCAAGGATTGGGAAACTGCGGTTGAGGATGTGCCAACAGGCTTGGATAACGCAACGTTTGAGAAGTGGCTTTGGAGGGTTGGAGTTTAGATCGTGGAAGAAATGTCTGTTTGGAATAGAAGTTAATTATAAGTTACAAACTATTAGAAGGAGAACCTCTTTCTTCTATTAAAATGAAGCATATTGGCTTTATAATGTCCTATCCGAGCTAAGGAAATTGTGACTGGTCTCTGCAAAACTAAGCGAATAACTGACCCATTCGTATATTCGTTGATTGCCTACTTGAGACTTTCTCACAATTAGATTTTGACGTTTGATATGCCATGTTGCTTTGAATTTTCATGAATATTGATATCACATTATTCAATGAACATCTCCACAACAAAATGGAAGACAATCAAGCATTGCGTTCCCCAAACCCTTATTTAATACCACCGTTTACCTCCACTACACTCCCATTCATGTACCGGCTCTCGTCGCTAAACAGAAAGGCAACCACATCAGCAACTTCTTCAGCCGTGCCAATCCTTCCCAAACTCACACCCTTAGCATACTCAGCGAGTGTCTCGGGACCGGCGAGAACTCCTGCGCTTGTTGGAGTATCAATATATCCAGGGGCCACGACATTCGTTCGAATACCCTTCGGTCCTAGTTCCAGCGCTAGGCATTGCGAAAATCCAATCACAGCATATTTGCTCGCGCAGTAAACGGCCATCTCGCTAAGAGGTCTCACACCTGCAACACTCGACACGTTGACAAATGCAGACCCGCGTTCAAGATGAGGAATACATGCTCGGGTCATGTTGAATGTACCTTTCAAGTTGGTGTCAATAAGAGTATCGAAATAAGTGTCTGAGATGGAGGCGGTGGGCACTGCTGTAGGATTTACACCGGCGCAATTAAAGATGTGAGTAATTTGTCCATGAGTGCGTATGACGCTGGCTATGAACTTGGATACCGAGTCGGTGGATCGAACGTCGCAAATGGAGACGGTGTGATAGCGGGGTGCAAGCAGAGGAAGCGTGTTTAGTAGTCCAAGGAGGTTGATGTCGCACAAGGCAAGGTTGGCACCCAAAGCTGCAAGTTTGATGCTAGTTGCGGATCCTAT
>Ga0247807_10001945_pt1 | contig 11665 bp, 9 predicted proteins | sample UWRJL074202C1_FD_179931 | JGI IMG/M metagenome (GOLD analysis project Ga0247807, IMG submission 179931) | Plant litter microbial communities from Arlington Agricultural Research Station in Wisconsin, United States - UWRJ-L074-202C-1 | ecosystem: Environmental > Terrestrial > Plant litter >...
AACTACATTTTTCAATCAAAGCAATTACTTAATGACCATCGGGAAGATGTTGATCTGGAACTGCTGCTCAATGATATCAAATTTAGCATCAATGATTTGATCTTAAAAGAAAAGGTAACCATGCGCTGCCATTTTAAGGGAGCAGCACGATTGTTTACCACACGGATCTATTTATATAGCATACTGTATAACCTTATTTTAAATGCCATTAAATACCGTAAGCCCGCAGTTGCACCGGTAATTGATATTTTTTGTACCATACATGATAAAATGTTTGAAATAACCATTGCAGATAACGGCCGGGGGATAGACATGGAAAGAAACGGCAGTGCGCTGTTTGGTCTGTATCAAAGGTTCGATCCTTCGGTTGAGGGTCGGGGAATTGGCTTATATATGGTTAAAACACAAACAAATACCATAGGTGGAAAAATAGAGGTAAAGAGCAAACTGGGAGAAGGTACCGAATTTAAAATTAAAATACCTCTCAACACCTAACCAGTTATACATACTCTTTACTCCTCAACCGGTGCCATATAAAACTTTTCGTTAAAGTTTACCAGGTACAACTCTGTGGTAGCCCGGGTACAGGCGGTATAAAACCAGCGCAAAAAATCGGTATTCAACATTTCGTCAGTGATGTAGCCCTGATCTACAAATACGGCATCCCATTGCCCGCCCTGCGCTTTGTGGCAGGTTACGGAGTAAGCAAACTTAATTTGCAGTGCGTTATAATACGGGTTTTTCTTCAACTCGTTCAATTTATCGCGGCGGGTAGGAATGTGCTCATAATCTTTCATCACCTCCAGGTAAAAGCGCTTTTGGTCTATAGGCTGCAGGGCAGGGGCATCGGAGTACAGAGCATCCAGCAACACCTTGCAATCAATTACCGGGTCTTCGGCATAGTCAATAAACTCCAGTTGCACATCGGCAAAGCGAAAACCATACAGTTCCTCAAAACGGCGCACCTTTTTAATGCGGGCAATATCGCCGTTGGCAATAAAGCCGGTACTGTCTTCCTCATGCTCCTGCAGCCAAAAGTAGTTGTTCCGCACCACCATGATTTGGTCGCCGCCGGTAAGTTCTTCTTCGCGCATCAGGATGCGGTTACGTATTTGCCGGTTATACAGGTTGGCGTTTTTATTAGAGCGGCATATCACCAGGGAGCTATCGTGCCCGTACTTTTGATAAGCATAATTCAGCCCTTCTTCCAGGCGTTCGCCCGTCATGCGGTATACATCCTTGTAGCCTTTAGTTACTATTTGCGGATAGGTTTCCTGCTCCAGGCGTATGAGGTCGCGCACGGCAGTTACGTTATACAATATGCCCGAATCCTTTTGCTGGCGTAATACGTCGGTAAGTTCGTAGCTGAACACCTGCAGGCCAAACTGCTCGCGCAACAGCGGTGCATCCAGCGCGGGGCTATGGTCGGAACCCACGGGCGGCAGCTGCGCCGTATCGCCTACGAGCAATAGCTTACAGTTTTTCATGTTGTACACATAATCTATCAAATCTTTAAGCAGGGTTTCATAGTTATTGCCGCTAATGTTGTCGGAGATCATTGACGCCTCATCCACAATAAAGAGCGTATCCTCGGCCAGGTTGGTGGCCAGCATAAAGGACTCGTCTACATTCATGGCCGATTTTTTACGGTAAATGCGCTTATGTATGGTATAGGCCTTACGGCCCGAGTAGGCGGTTATCACCTTGGCGGCCCGGCCGGTAGGGGCCAGCAGTACCGATTTTAAATTATAGCTGCGCAACGCCTTGACCAGGGCGCTGAGGATGGTAGTTTTACCCGTACCGGCATAACCTTTCAATAAGAAACACTCGTACCCTTCGTTGCTTTGCAAAAAAGTATGGAGGTGCCCAAACAACTCCTGTTGCTGTGGAGCCGGCTGGTGCGGAAAAGCTTTACTGATCTGTTCTGACTGGGGCATGGTGTTTTTGAAGCTACAGGCATAACAAAACAATGAAAAAATAGTTACTTTTGCGCATCACTCATGAACGATACTATATATCATTACATTGACCCAGGCTTTAGCCATACGGCCGTTGGTAATTATACGCTATTGTTACAGCTTGGCCTTGCCAGTTATACCTTAGCAGTAATGCAAGGGCAACAATTAATGGTTTGGCGCAAAACCGCACCGCTGAGTGAGCTTACCCAAGCCGGCAGCGAGGTACAGGAAGTACTCAACTTTAATTACCAGGATGTAATTACCGGCATAAGTACTCCTTGGTTTACCCTGGTACCCGAACATTTGTTCGATACTGATAATGCGACTGAGGTGGCCCGTTACCTGGATGTGAACCTGGCCGACACTGTGTTTGCCCAGCCGCTTGACCAGGATAATCAGGTTGTGTTTAAAACCAGCGCGGCGTTAAGTATAGCCGCGGGCCGTTTTGATTTGCAAAAGGTGGTGTTTGCTGCTTCGGGCTGGTTGCAGGTTATTGCAGCCAACAACCCATCGGGTTATCACATCTACTTACAGGTGTTTGAAGACCATTTTGATATGGCTTATTTCAGGCAGGGTAAACTGTATTTTTATAATACGTTTGAGTACACGCATGAGGAGGAACTGGCTTATTATACCGTTTTTGCCTGCCAGCAGCTTAAACTTGACATAAGCTTAATTACAGTAATTTTAAGTGGCGCGGTAAACATTAACGATGAACGCTTTACGCCCATACTCAGCTATATATTTAAAGGGGTTGACATGAATACGCTAAGCGTTGCCACTATACCTGCAAACCTACCCGCACACCAGTTGCTGGCCCTTACTGCTCTCCCGCTATGCGCATCATTGGCGGACGCCTAAAAGGCTTGCGGCTTAACCCGCCTAAAAACCTGCCTGTAAGGCCCACTACCGATTTGGCCAAGGAAGCTTTGTTTAATATTCTGCAAAACCAGGTAGACCTGGAAGGGATGAAAATACTTGATCTATTTTGCGGTACTGGTAATTTGGCCCTTGAGTTTGCATCGCGTTATGCAGAAAGTGTTATCGCGGTAGACCGCAGTATACATTGCATTAATTACGTAAAAGACACAGCACGTCAGCATAGACTTACGCAAATAAGCACTTTTAAGGCCGATGTGTTTAAATACCTGGAGATAGAGACCGAGCAATACAACCTCATTTTTGCCGACCCTCCGTACGATCTTAACCGCATTCCCGAACTGCCTAAGATAGTATTCGAGAAAAAACTGTTGCTGCCCGGCGGTATGCTCATTGTAGAGCACCAAAGCATGCAAAATCTCAGCAATCAACCCAATTTTACTGTACAAAGGCGTTATGGGCATTCATCGTTCTCATTTTTTGAGATGAAGGAGGAGGGAGCGGAGAGCGGGTTTTAAATATAGTCATCGTTACCTTCTATTAGTAATAGTGATTTATTGAATTTATAATAAAGCACCGGTTAGCGATGTTGTTTTTGCCATTTTATTAAAAATAACAAATTGTTATACAGTTATAGTTAGTTCAAATATATTTGTCTACTTAATCGGTAGACTATGTATAATATTTACTCAAGCCTTACTACATATCCTTTAATTACTATGCAGTTCCCGGCTGCCTGTTGTTGCTGTTGATTACTCTCATAAGCATAACTCATCCATTAAATTATTCTTCAAATCAATTTTGTGTTGTCCTTAACCAGTTGTGGCTATGCCATGCTCAGTTCAACCTCAACCTTTAAAATATTATGAAAAAGTTCCTTATTCTATTCCTGTTTTTATTGCCGGCGGGGCTGGCTTTTGCCCAGCATACCATTAAAGGTGTAGTAAAGCGTACCGATGGTACCGCCGTACCTGGTGCCACTGTAATTATACGCGGTACCAAAACCGCAACCAGCGCTAACGAAAATGGTGAGTTCAGCCTCGAGACCAAACAAGAACCGCCGTTTTATTTGCAGGTAAGCTTTGTGGGTTTTAAACCGCAGGATTTTCAGGTATTTAAATTTCAAAATGAGCCCTTGGAGCTTGTATTGGTAGAAAATGCCATGCTCGATCAAATTGTGGTAACCTCGCGCAGAAGGATAGAAAGGAATCAGGATGTGCCTATTCCAATTTCGGTTATAGGTGGCGCGCAAATTGACCAGGCAGGTGCTTTCAACGTAAATCGTGTTAAAGAACTCATTCCATCTGTGCAGCTATATTCCTCAAATCCAAGAAACACAGGTATTAATATCCGCGGTATTGGTTCACCATTCGGCCTTACCAATGATGGTTTGGACCCGGGTGTTGGCTTTTATGTGGATGGTGTATACTATGCCCGCCCTGCAGCTGCTACACTCGATTTTTTGGACCTGGAGCGTATCGAAGTTTTACGCGGTCCGCAGGGCACCTTGTTTGGTAAAAATACCAGTGCGGGTGCTATAAGCATTACTACCCGTAAAGCCAGCTTTACGCCCGAAGCTACGTTTGAAACCAGCTTTGGCAATTACGGCTACATACAGGCAAAAGCGTCGGTATCTGGTCCGCTGAGTAAAACGCTGGCAGCCCGTGTGTCTTTTTCGGGTACGCAGCGTAATGGTTTGGTTGATAATATACGTACCGGGCATGCCACTAATGATATAAACAACTTGGGAGCACGGGCGCAGTTTCTTTACAAACCATCAGACGGGGTAGCACTTACACTGGCGGGCGATATTACCGACCAAAAGCCCGACGGTTATGCGCAGGTATTGGCCGGTGTGGTACCTACCAAGCGTGCTGCTTACCGCCAGTTTAACGCCATTATTGCCGACTTAAATTACACCTTACCCAGCCTCAATGCATACGACCGTGTAATTGACCACGACACGCCCTGGAAATCGGGTAACCAGTTGGGCGGCGTATCGTTAAACGGCGACTTCAAGATAGGCGCCGGCACCTTAACCTCTACCACCGCCTATCGCTATTGGAACTGGGATCCATCGAGCGACCGGGATTTTACAGGTTTACCTGCATTAGCCAAATCGCAAAACCCATCTAAGCACAAAAACTGGTCGCAGGAGGTGCGTTACGCCGGGCAGTTTTTTGAGAAGTTGAGCGGCGTAGTTGGTTTGTTTTATATTAACCAGGAAGTGAAAACCACTGGTACCGAAGAAGCAGGATCAGCCCAGGCAAGGTTTGCCAAAAGCTCTACCGGCAATAACGCCAACACACCGGGTACCACCAACGATCAGTTATGGGCTACGCCTGGTTTGTTAGATGGTTACGGGATATTTACTAATTCATCCATTAAGTCGCAAAGCGCGGCGGCATTTGCCAGCGCCGATTGGGAAGTATTTAAAAACTTCCACCTGTTACCAGGCGTGCGTATTAATTATGATAGCAAAGACGTTTTTTATGACCGTGTGGCACAGGGAGGATTAAATATTGCAGCCAGTAATTACAGCGCGGCGGTAAAATCAGAACTTCAAAAAATTAAGAATGGAGTTTACAGCAGCCAGCAATATGTGGCTGATGCCGATGAGAAAAACTTCACCTATTCGGTAACTGCAGCATACCGTCCCGGTAAACGCATCAATGCATTTGCCACTTACTCCACCAGTTATAAACCGGTAGGCGTTAACGTGGCCGGACTGCCAAGTGTGGTTGGAGGTACTACGCCGGATTTAAGTTTGGCGGTCATTAAACCCGAAAAAACCAAACACTACGAGCTCGGTGTTAAAACCACTCCTTTAGATAATCTGATCTTGAACCTGGTCTTTCACAATTCAGATATTAAAGACTATCAAACCAACGTGCAGTCGCCCGAGTTAGGGGTTAACCGCGGGTATATAGCCACTGCCGATAAGGTTAACGTTAAAGGCCTCGAATTTGATGGTAACTATAGAGCCAGCCAAAGCTTTACCTTTTACACTGCTGCATCTTATACCGATGCCAAGTACGTAAAGTTTACCAACGCGCCGCTACCGCTCGAAGAAACCGGTTTAACCGTAAACGGCCAGCAGGTAGCCTTTAAAGATATATCGGGAAGCAAATTGCCAGGCATATCCAAATGGGCCGGATCATTTGGCGGCGAGTTTAGTACTGCGGCTAAGTACATCAGCAACGATACCAAATTCTTCTTTGCCGTTGATGAGTATTTTCGTTCGGCTTTCTCGTCAAGCCCTTCGCCTTCAGCATACCTGAACATTGATGGCTATGCCATTACCAATGCCCGCACCGGCTTCCGTACTACGCATGGCGTATCGGCCTATGTATGGAGCCGTAACCTGTTCAACAAAAACTATTTTGAGCAACTGCTGCCGGCAGGTGGTAATGCCGGGCAATATGCCGCCGTTTTGGGCGATCAGCGCACGTTTGGTATTACGCTGCGTTACGCTTTTTAAACCGAAGGAACCATTTTTTTAATAACTTTTGTAGGGAGAGTTTATTAGTTTTAAGGGAGGCTATATTGGCTTCCCTTTTTTATTTTGGCATTTGCTGAATGGGGAGGCTTTGTTAACCTAATAACTAATAACTTATAACTAAAAACCTTCTTATTCGGGCGTTCCCCTTCGGGTCAGGCTATCCGTTACAAATCCTCATTCCGCTACGCTGCATTCCGGGTTTTTCACTGCTATCCTTAACGCAATTGCAACATGTGGTTATTGAACTTGCGCTCGTTATAAAAGAGTGCTTAATGTGAGCCATTTTATCGCAACGATGCAAAGAATTGCTTGTAAAGCTAAAAACCAAGTATAACTGTAATAAGTATTGAAGTATTTTGAGATGCAGCATAAATTCTGAAGGCATAAATCTATTAATCACACAACCATCAGAAAGTAATTTGCATCTTGCAATAAATAGTAAAGTAAATGAATTCCAGAACGGGTACTTTAACAATATTGCTTCTTATCTTGTTAGTGAATCTTTTCACAGTAAATGCTATTGCTCAACAAGCTGAAAATCTCGTAAAGGAATTTTATAATCTTGATTGTGAAAAGGTAAGACTAGGCCAAACTTTTCCAAGTCGGTGGAATAGTTTGTTGCCATCAACCAAACAGTATATTGCCCAGGCTGATACCCAGGAAAGGCATACAGGTAAATATTCGCTTTTTATGACACCTAAAGCAGGTAAGAGCAAGGTCGACTCCGGCTTTATTGCTTTTCCGTTGCCAGCAAAGTTTAAGGCATCCCAAATAACGCTAAAAGGCTGGCTTAAATTGCAAAATGTAAGTGACCATGCCGGTATTATGATACAAATAAACGATATTCAGGGCAATACTATCCGGGTTGCCGACTTAAGTGAACTTAAGATTAATGGGACGCAAAACTGGAAGCAATACACCGTTTCTTTACCGTTACCAGAGAATGCAGCTATGTTTTATGTTGGGCCAATACTGGCAGGCACAGGTAAGCTATGGGCAGACGATTTTGAAATTCTTATGGATGGTGTGGATGTTCGAGATGCCCCGCTTAAGGCCGGAAGCCAGCATAGGCTTGAAAGCGGCAGCAAATTTGGAAATGATGCGAAGGTAGGAGCGTACCTAAAGTTAAAGGATGCCAGCCTGTATTATGAAATTTATGGTAAAGGAGAACCGTTATTGTTGCTGCATGGTAATAATCAGTCTATCAATAACTATACAGCGCAGATACCTATACTGGCCAAGACCTTTCAGGTTATTGCGGTAGACACCCGCGGACAGGGACAAAGTACAGATGAAAGTAAAGGGCCTTTGACTTATGAACAGTTCGCTGCCGATATGAAACAACTGCTTGATGCGTTACATATTACTAAAGCCAATATACTGGGTTGGAGTGATGGTGGTAATACGGGTTTAATTATGGCAATTAAATATCCTGATTATGTTAAACGACTTGCTGTTACCGGTGCGGTTTTAAATTCTTCAACTGATGCCATTGATGCTAAAGTGCTTGAAATTATTAGTCAGCGTTTAAAGGATCTAAAGGATGATACGGATAAATTCTCTTTACAACAAAAGCGTCTGTTGACCCTGTTACTTGATGAACCGCATATTTCCGTAGAAAGTCTGAAAAGCGTTAAAGCACCAACGCTGGTTATGGCAGGCGATAAGGACATAGTTAAAGAAACACACACCCGCTTAATAGCTGAATCTATTCCAAATAGTAAACTTATTATATTTCCGGATGCAACCCATGATGTACCGAAAGATAAAACTATGGAGTTTAATGATGTAATTCGGAGTTTTTTGATTGACAGTCAATAGTTATTGTCAAATAATAAAAGTGCAGGATATATTACCGCTACGCGCATTCCGGGCTTTATGCGGCAATTCTTAACACAAGCTGCCCTAATGCCGTTATGCCGAACTTGTTTCGTGCCCCACCAAATAGGTGAACGCCGACAAGCACAAGCGGCTACTTGCATATAAAAAACTTAGTATTACAAAGAGAGATACAGCCAAAACAAGTTAGCATTAACCGTACTTATATAGCTACTCATGCTAACCATAATACCCAATAAACAAGAATTTGTGCTGGAGGTGCATAACCGCCTCTCCGAAATATACGGCAGCGGTATTGCCTACTTTCACGACCTCGACCCGTTGAGCGAGCTGGTGACCACCCTGCTATCGCACCGCACCAAGAACCGCGATTCGGCACAGGCGTTTCAAAACCTGCGTAATACCTTTGGCTCTTGGGAAAACGTACGCGATGCTGATATCGAAGCGATTAAAGCGCAACTCGGCCCCTGCACCTGGCCCGAGCAGAAGGCTCCGCGGGTTAAAGAGGTGCTTCGTCTAATTTCTGAAAGGACGGGTAAGCTCGACTTGGATTTTATCGGCGATATGGAAGTAAACGCTGCAAGGAAATGGCTGGAAGAACTGCCCGGCGTAGGGCCAAAATCGAGTGCTGCCGTGATCTCGTTCAGTACCCTTCGTGGTAAAGCCTTACCAGTAGATTCGCATCATTTCAGGGTGGCCGTTCGGTTAGGCATTATCGAAAACAAGATAGGAGAGGGCAAGGCCAATCGCGTATTGGAAAATTTACTGCCCCCCGATTTTACCGCCCGGGAGGTGTTCGACCATCACCAGGTGATGATGCGGCACGGGCAAAAAGTATGCTTTCACTACAAGCCTAATTGCCGCGAGTGCGTGTTATTAGACCTTTGTCCCACCGGCCAAAGCCTGGTTACAGCAAAAAGTAATTAAAAGTAATTTTTTGAACTTTTTAAGAAGTTTTGTGAACTTTTATGAACTAAAAAAGCAGGCTTTTTGCCTGCTTTTACTATAAGAACTATTAAGCTCAATTTTTACTCTGCCGAAGCTTGGAGCATTAATGCACCTACCGTAACGTTGGTTCGGCTGTCGATCAGGATAGCGCCACCGTTAGCTTTATTGTCCTGGTACAGGTCAAAAGCCAGCGGGTCGGCGGTTTTGATGATGATGCGGCCAATGTCGTTCAGCTTAAAATCTTCCTCGTAAACTTTATCTAGCGTGTTAATATTGAATTTGTAAAGCACTTCCTGCACGCGGCAGCGCGTTACCTTGCTGTTATGCTGAATAAGGTACGTAAGGGAAGTATCAAGTGCGCGGGTATCCATCCAGCACAAATCAGCCTCAATTTGCTGCGATACCTGGGGGTGGGCAGCGCTGTTTACCAATATATCGCCCCGGCTCAAGTCAACATTGTCGGCCAGATGCACAGTAACTGATTGCCCTGCCACTGCCTCATCGTATTCTCTATCAAGAAGTTCTATCTTGGTAATGGTGGAGTTGAAGCCCGATGGTAATACCGTAACCTGATCATTTACCTTAAAGCTACCGCTCGATATACGACCGGCATAACCCCGGTAATCATGCAATTCTTCGGTTTGCGGTCGTACTACCCACTGTATAGGCAGGCGGGCATGGGCACTGCTATCATCCACTGGTATTTCAACCGTTTCCAGGTGTTCTAACAGGCTCTTACCATCGTACCAAGTCATGTTGTACGACTCATGCACAATGTTATCTCCCTTCAAGGCACTCACAGGAATGTAGGTTACATTTTGCAGGTTAAGCTTAATAGCCAACGCTTTATATTGGTCAACTATTTGCGTAAAGGTAGTCTCAGCATAATCCACCATATCCATTTTATTGATACAGACAACTACCTGTGGCAAAGCCAGTAACGATACCAAAAACGAATGCCTGATGGTTTGTTCAACCACACCCTTGCGGGCATCAATGAGAATGATAGCTAAATTAGAGTTCGACGCACCGGTAACCATGTTACGCGTATACTGGATGTGACCGGGAGCATCAGCAATGATAAACTTCCGTTTATCGGTTTGAAAGTACTTATAGGCTACATCAATCGTAATACCTTGCTCGCGTTCGGCCTTAAGGCCATCGGTTAAAATGGCAAGGTCAATGGTGCCGTCGTCGTTTTTGCGGTTAGAGCGCTGCAAGGCTTCCAGTTGGTCGGCCAGGATAGATTCGCTATCGTATAATAGTCTGCCTATCAATGTGCTTTTGCCGTCGTCTACGCTTCCGGCGGTAATGAATTTTAATATTTCCATACTCGTTTATGAGTGAATGTCTTAGTAAATTATACGTCATTGCGAGGTACGAAGCAATCTCTGCGTAGAAAAGTAGTCCGCTGCCTATCGTGCAGGGATTGCTTCGCTATCGCTCGCAATGACGGTTTTAGTCAATTAAAAATATCCACCCTTCTTGCGGTCTTCCATAGCAGCTTCAGATACCTTATCGTCTATACGGGCACCGCGTTCACTTATCTTGGAGGCGCTTATTTCGTTGATAATGTCATCGATCAGGAAAGCATCCGATTCTACAGCTGCCGTACAGGTCATGTCGCCTACGGTACGGAAACGTACGTTTTTGCGGGTAATTACATCTTCCTCGTCCATGTTCAGGAACTCAGCAGCAGCCATGAGCTGGCCGTTTCGGGTAATGCAATCGCGTTCGTGCGCAAAGTAAATAGAGGGCAGTGCAATGTTTTCACGGCGGATATAATTCCAAACGTCCAGCTCGGTCCAGTTACTGATGGGGAACACGCGTACGTTTTCACCTTTATGAATTTTACCGTTGTACAGGTTCCATAACTCAGGGCGTTGGCGTTTGGGGTCCCATTGACCAAACTCGTCACGTACCGAGAAGATACGCTCTTTGGCGCGGGCTTTTTCCTCATCGCGGCGGGCACCACCTATACAGGCATCGAAGCCGTTTTGGGCAATGGTATCTAACAAGGTAACGGTTTGCAAGGCGTTACGACTGGCATTTTTACCTTTTTGCTCAATGGCCTTGCCCTGGTCTATCGAATCCTGCACGTGGCCGATGATGAGCTTTTCGCCTAAGCGGGCCACCATATCATCACGGTATTGAATAGTTTCAGGGAAGTTATGGCCGGTATCTATATGTACCAGCGGGAAAGGAAACTTGCCGGGGCGAAATGCCTTTTCGGCCAAACGTACCAGTGTGATAGAATCTTTTCCACCCGAAAATAGCAGGGCAGGTTTTTCGAACTGACCGGCTACCTCCCGTAAAATATAGATGGCCTCTGCCTCGAGTTCGTCGAGGTAATCCAATGGTTGTTTACTCATTTTGCTGTAATGATCTCTTGTACCGAATGTAATCCGCACTCTTTTTTAGACTGGTCTTCCCACCACCAGCGCCCGGCCCTGAAATCTTCGCCCGGCTGTACGGCGCGGGTGCAGGGTTGGCAGCCAATGCTTGGAAAGCCGCGGTCGTGCAGGGTATTATAGGGTAT
>Ga0247807_10001946_pt1 | contig 11659 bp, 8 predicted proteins | sample UWRJL074202C1_FD_179931 | JGI IMG/M metagenome (GOLD analysis project Ga0247807, IMG submission 179931) | Plant litter microbial communities from Arlington Agricultural Research Station in Wisconsin, United States - UWRJ-L074-202C-1 | ecosystem: Environmental > Terrestrial > Plant litter >...
AGTAATACATTTAGAACTATCACCAGCACTGCTCGAAGGCCCTAAAACACTTGCATTACTACATTGGAAGAAGATGAATCCTGCCGCAGGCCAGTCTTTCGAAGCGATTCTCCTCGACTTTAAGAACACCCTTACGCCCAAGGAGTGCCAAGATTTCCAGTTCGTAACCTTAAGGGATGTCCAAGAAACTGCTCTCCGCATTCAAAAAGACCAAGAGAATTTGAGAGCCGTGATGGGGATGCATCGTCTTGAATCATTTTTAGAAGCTATGACACAATTCGGCAAAGTGGTAGAAGTCTTTGCGAACAGCAGCATCTTTGTTGCGTTCGTCTGGGGCCCTTTGAAGTTCATCTTACAGGTAGGTACTGGAAGCTGTAGCTCTGCTTGCCCCTTCTTACCTATCATACAAACCATAGCGAGAGCAATGTGAATCTTCTTGTTTGCAACACTTCCCACTCGCAATCGCAAATAATGCTGATACGTAGACCGGATGACATCAGACAGCAAGCACATTGACTAATACATTCGAGCTGATCTTAGACGCCTACAGCCAGATCGGGGAGCATATGCCTCTCTTAGAGCAATACAAGTCTTTATTTGGCACCAACTCGTCTATGACGCGCGTCCTAGTCTTTATATATAGTGATATCCTTAAGTTTCACAAGAAGGCAGTGCGAATGCTCCGGGGAAAGTGTATGTATTGTGTCAATCGATCAACGAATGCAATAGCTAACATTATGCAGCTGATGTTTGGAAACAAGTGTTTCGTTCCGTCTGGAAGGACTTTGAAACGCAATTCAAAGGAATACTTCATGATCTCACCCTACACAGACAGCTGATCGCAGAGCAAGCACAAATTTTGCATTTTGAGCAATCATGGAACAGCAGCCAGAAAGTGCTTGCTCATATCCAGCAATATGAGCAAGACAGATTGGCAAGATTAGAATGGCTTAGAAAGCAAAAAAATGACGAGAAGTACCACAAGCAACTAGCAGTCTTAAATTGGTTCTCAGCAGCCCAGACAGCGTCGGATCATGAAAACTTCTGTCGAACACGGAATTCATATGTGGGGAGTGGAGATTGGATATTGAAGCATGAAAAGATTCAGAACTGGAAAGAAATGGATCCTCCAATATCATCAATATTGTGGTTGAATGGGATTCCCGGTGCTGGTATGCTACTACCCCTCATGTTATTCGAGTCTAGTCTTCATACTTCCACATCGCTGAGCATTGCTAAGGAAAAACAATTCTTTCATCCGTTATTATACAAAGTTGTTTGCAAAAGGCTGCCAGCACTACTGCTTATTTCTACTGCCTAGAAAATGACCCTAGAAAGAATGACTGTATATCGATATACAGAGGTCTGCTGAGTCAGCTCCTGCAACATTGTCAAGATCTCATCCCTTTCTGCTATGAGAAGCTTTCATCTCATGGGGAGCTTAATTTGACCTCTTTGGCTCTTGCAGAGAAGTTGTTGAAACTATTCATTGAGAAGATCCCCAAGTTATTTTTCATAATAGACGGCCTCGATGAGTGTGACACCACGCAGCGAACATTGGTGTTAACATTCCTCACATCCATAGTTGAGCGATGGGACGATCGAGAACCAGGGAAGCTGTGTGTGCTTTTCATTAGTCAAGATTTCCCAGACATTAGAAAGACTCTTCAAACTGCTACAGTAATGGACCTTACCCCTGAGGACAATAAGAACGACATAAAGGCATATGTCCTCCATTGGTCAAACAAGATCCAACAAAAATACGAAATCGACGACAAAGACATCGACTTTATCAAGGAATCAACTTTAGTCAGGTCAAAAGGTACGACACCATGTGGGAAAAGGATATAAGAATAGTCGCTAATTTCTCATAGGAATGTTCCTATATGCGAAATTGGTGATGGAGAATCTATATGCGCAAGAGACTCGAAATAATTTTCTGAATGAAATTGGGAGATACTCATTTCCTGCGGGATTAGGAGATGCGTAAGTGAGATGAGAACCATGTCGCTTGCCAAAGCATGTTCTGAAGCTTCCTCGACTTTACGCTATTTTTATGATCTGTTAGTTGTCGCCAGCCATAGAATCAAAGCTAAGTTCCTTATAGTTACCAAAGGATACTGATCCGACTGGAGCGAAGCCTTGAGCCTACACAATGGGCGATCATGCGTAAGCTTCTAGGCTGGATGGTATGTGCTAAGAGGCCACTAAAATGGCGAGAGATACAAGCTGCAGTCTCTATAAACCCAGACGAGCAAAGCTTCGACTTTGACGGCAGGCGATTGCGAAGTAGTGTTGCAGAGTACTGTGGTTCACTGATTCAAGTGTTGTCTGAGGATCGTGTGGAGCTTGTGCACACCACCGCAAAGATGTAATATTACCTCACTCAATCACGGGATTGTCATTACTAACACAAAACCAGTTACATTATGGAGAGCGAATTCATTCGTCCACTAGCCGTCGAATGTGATCTAGCAGCGCTTTGTCTTCGGTATTTGACCTTTGAGTGCTTTGACGATAAGATAAGCCCAGATTATTTACATGATATCATAGCCGATGGCTTCATATCCTTCCAAGACTATGCTGCCGCAAAATGGCACCAGCACCTGCGAGCTATTATCAGTACACATAGTGCCAATCTTCTCACAGACTCGGATTCACAGGGCGCATTTCGAGATTTAGGACTCGGTTTGGAAGAATTTTTAAGTAGATACGAACAAGAAGTTATGGAAATGCCCATCTTAGAAGAAGCTAAGGCAGACTGCGAACAATTCGCGCCTTACCGTCTTCATACGAATCTGGTCTACGTGTGGAATCACGTACGCCAACATGATGGAAATGACGAGACCAGAAATGTTATAAGTGTTAAGTCACTTAGTGATGCTGTAGCTCGAAATCGTGAGGCTCTAGAAACCTTTAGCCTTTCCGAAGATGTTCGCATCTTTTACGGGAGCAAGCTCTTCAAATGCCCACGCACAACGTGCTTTTACTTCCATGAGGGTTTCGAAGAATGCTCGTCACGTAAGAAGCATATTTCTCGCCACGACCGGCCATTTCACTGTGCTTTCCCAGACTGCTCCATTGCAGAGTTTGGCTTTTCATCTAATACGGATCTCGAGAAGCATAGAAAGCTGTTTCACCCCGATTTTGCGGACCTGACCAGTTCGTTCAGTTCATATACAAAACCGACAGCGGGGACACGCTTCCTCTGCGAATTGTGTGGGAAGCACTTCACGACAGCCTTTCATCAACGCAATCATTTGAGAAGCCACGCAGGTGAGCGGCCCTTTAAGTGTAGCGAATGTGGTAGAGCATTCACGAGGAAGAATGACTGTAAGAGGCATGAGAAACTCCATACTAGGAGATAAAAAGGTAATCTTGCTTTGTCTACTGACAATATAGGCTTCGGATTTGAAGATGCTTTACATAATTGTGACCAGATATTTTTAAAGTATCAAAAAGCTAAGCCTCTTCTTGTTATTTCGATCTGTCAGGTAGATTCTTAACCTGCTTTTTGAATCTGTTTTGCATAATAGCTTAGCTTTGTCCTATTATTTTGATTTGTTGGATAAACTCTTTATCTACCAGTCGAAACTTTTTTATAGCGGCTACAATATCTCTACTTCCAACTCCATCTCTATCTCCAGTAGAAGCAGCAACAATGTATAGCCTCACGTGATCTGTTGCTCTTGCCTCCACATTGATTAGTAGCTTCTCACAGCCCATAGTTATAGTCTTTCTATTTCAGACACATTATCCATCATATGAGAATCACCTACGTAATTCATTTATAAAAACAACAGCTGCAGCTGCGTCACTAACAGCATTAATAGCAAATGGACCATTTGCAACAGCTGAGTCTTTCTTATTTTATCAATCTGTTACATGTATTATTTTCCTAATATTTGAATCTACGTTGCAACAGCCTAGCGCCTTTTCATTATTTGGATCGGTTGGATATCTTCATTACCTAACAGCCAATCATTGTATACAACAGCCTATTCTCGTCTTATTATTTCCATCTGTTAGGTCCATTCTCTACCTAACATTCAAATCTATTAACACCCTTCCTTTTTTTGGAGCGTTCCGATCTGTTTTGTCACGTCTCACGTGAAGAAGCACGTGTTCACACACCCATATTAGCTAGCAAGTTCATAGCCTTCGTAAAGTCAGACACTTGTTTCTCATACATCGAGAGACTCACATCCGTGACTCTCTATATGTTTGATGTTCTCTTTATCTAATAGTCAAATCTTTATGAAAACTTATCCTCTTCTTATGATATTGTTTGGATCCGTTTGGTATACTTAAACCTGACAAATAATCTCTGAGTAGCCATTGAAAAGAGAAAAGCTCCAGCCGCTTGGTTTATTAGTCTCGCTATTGTCATGGCTTCAGGTACCAAGCTGTTGCGGCCTTAGGCACACATCCCCATTAATTAGCTATACCTAGATCTCTCCCTACGGAGAGCTTCCTTCCTTAGACTCATCACAATACAAGAACCTTATCACACGTTTACGCACTGAGGAACCTCTTCTTTTGTCCCTATCGTGAATAGAGGTCTTTGACACCAGGTTTTATAACTTAGTTGACGTGGCTTATTTAGAATTTGACAATCTTCATTGTCTTGACGATATCTTAGATTATAGACAAGGTCAATTAGCACCCTGCTCTGGCAGAGCGTTACTGTCATTTGATGGATTTGGTTGTGTCTGATGATCGATAGGTGTGCCAATTTGACGAATTCGAGTGGCAGCGTTGCCAAAGTTGAGCTAAATTAGGAGCATCTGCAATGGAAATTAAGAATGCTCTTGATCTCTTATTAGAAAGATTTGACACTATTAGGAGTCGGGTGATTCGACTTGGCATTTTAGACCCTCCGTAGTTCTATCAAGGATATGAATATTACTTTACGAAGCCTAACACATATTTAACTGGAATTTTGGCGAAGATCTGAATGTCAATGCAACATAGACAACTTCGTAATTAAATTCTTCCCAGAAAGAGGAAGTGTTTAAATCCAGCCCTCAAGATTAGGATAATTTTCCATTAAAGTTGTCTGAACAGCTTCTAAGTAGTCTTGCTTCCAATATCATTCTTCTCTCTGCTCAAACGACCAACCGAATCCCCTTCAGCAGCTTCACTGATGATATTCGTAGCGACGGACTGCCAATCAACTCAATAGCAAGTGGGCGTGGCTTGAGGAGGGTGAAACTCGCCTCTGAGGCAATCTTCGCGAATGTAAGGCAGGTGACGAAGCAGCGCAATCACTTCATCGCTCTTCCCAGACAATCGCTGGAATGCTGACGAGATACTAGGCTAGCCCATTTATGGTGGCTCGATAATTTCAGACTCATCCATGTATAGCTCAACTAGGAAGCGGTAGGAGTCAGGAAATGCGCGTATTGTCTCATATTGGGAGTAAGTAATTTCGTCGAGTTCCAGCCTTCCAATGTTTATCATGGTTGTTGAAGTTGAGAATCAAGAACAAAATCTACGTTGTATCCTCATGTGCAATGATTTGTTCAAAGAAAGCGGTCAACACTTGGGTAACGGGTAGAATAAGACGAAGAATGTGAAGCGATACACAGCTGTGCTCTGCCCCTTGAGTTCCTATCTTGGCTCTCGCTTAGACTCAGGGGTAATTACAGCTTGAGCCCACCAAATCATCCCGCTAATGCCCCTCGTAGACCACACATGCAAAAATGACATGCATATATAGCCAAGCTTTGCAAGGGGAGACGCTAAATTTTGACAACAAGAGCCCATGGACTTACTGGAATAGGTTCTGTCGAGTTAAATTTGGTTGAGTATCTGCATCAACCTTCGTAGCTAATAGCCTAGATCCACAATGTGCCATTGGGTTATCCGAGGTGCAATTTACGCAAATTTTCAAATTTGCCAAGATTATTCCGACAACCTCATATCCAGAAAACTTTGGCATATATCGCTCTTCCTGTTCTTACCGTAAGTCATCTTTCGTTTTCAGTCTTTTCCTATCTTTTGCAAGTCGCTAGCCTTAAACGAACAATAGCTAAATTCTGCCAAGATGAAACCCTATATAATTCTCTTGACGAGTATTGCGGCTATATGTACTACTACAAAGGCCTGGAAAGATTCAGCGGTCCACCAAACAGTATTACCTACAGATGTACCATCAGGAACTCAGCATGATAATTGGCGGTGTGCGGTAGCGAATCTTACTCAGTATTTCGACGTTCCCAAACCAACGGGCAGCCTCCTCAGTGCTATCTATTCGTACGCTGATAAGCTGGTCGATGCTTGTACACTCACCGATGATATTGAACGTTTCCTGGACTGCTATCCAGCGAATGACGAATGGTGTAAATTCACCACTGCAGCACCAGCCTCGCTCATTCCAGATTACAAACTCTATGGCAGCGCTGCGTCCTCTTGGTGGGCCGCTCACAGCTCTTCTGCACTTTTTCTTGCCACAGATTGTCCAGAGAGATGGTTCAATGCAATGTACGAGGTACCCAATGGCGGTACCTGGCTGAACGACACCATTAATTTCGCTGCATGCTATGGCGAGGTGGTCACCACGACTACCTCGGCTTCATTAGAGTCGGCATCCACTTCTACAAGATCAACAGCAACTGCAACAACTCTTCCAGGAGTGACAGGAATTGCAACAGCCTCTGTGGCACCAACGCCTACGAACAGCGTCATGGGCCGTGCCGACGGCCTCGGAATGTGGATGATGGCAGGTGTCGTGTTTGCCGCTGCTGCCGTGAACTCGATATGAGATTCAAGCTGCACAGGAGACTCACGGTGGCCGCCCTACTAAGTAATGCGAATATAGGACTGTAGGGTAGTAAAGTAGCTATACTATTTAGCTTAGAATTATGTAATTATAATAAGAGTTTCTACGAAGAGAGTTCCGCTGGCGGATACAAATATTATTGACTCAGAAATGCAAGGTATCTTCGCAGTTCCAAGAAAATCCAGAGCGCTTGATGTGCTAATAGGTGACACCAAAGCTGAACCTCTATTCGTGATAAAGAAGCAAACAGTAATAACTGTGTTGGTTGGCTTAAAGTCGCCAATTGTGATAAGAGGATCTACAATGGCATTTGCCCTTCTCGAAGGTATCGAAGAGCTTCTCATCTTTCGTGGGGAGGATTGTAGTGGTGTTTGTTTTTTAAACTTGGTTTGAGTTACTATGGAGGTTGTGTAAGAGCTTCGTCTTCTTCAAGCATAATCCTTCAAGCAGCCTCTTTGGGAGAACCCTTCAGACTCGACACCCTACTTGCTTGTCGAAATAGATGGGGTGAGATTACTGATTGTTAACCCAAATGCTTATGAAATTATATTTCTGATCAGGCGTAAAGGCAAGCGGTGGCAAGGACGATAATAAGTGCACCGTGATGTAGGAAGAGGACAGTACTTTTACTTTTATCGGGCGTTATGTGGGAATATTCGAAGCGTTTATCTGGAGGACTTCCACTAAACTGGGGGGAGGTGGAGATTAATTCAGTTCATGTGAATACGAGACTAAATTTCAGACTGGGAAACGAAGTTGTCACGCATTTGACCGACTTCTAGGCTGGATATATTGCACAAATAAGACGAGAAAAACGAACATAGGTAGAGTTTATTAGCTTTCAAATTGGTATAACGACCCTCATTTTGCGGGTCGCCTAGACTCCTCAACTCCATTCCGTTATCTACAGCGGTCTCTCAAGGAGCAAATATCTCTCTCGAATGAGAGATTTCTAACATAATACGCACTTAGGACCATTTGCTGATCGGTATCATGTGTATCTTGCATGTCAGGAGTCCGTTTATAGTTACAGTGTCTCCTTCAGCAGTTTTCTTCTCACGGCTTAAGAACCTGATAAATGCTTTCCATTTACTCCTTCGGCTCCTCTTCTATGAAGTCTCCACTTCTCCCACCGCTCTTCCTGACCACACGAAGATTCTCAATCCGCATTCCTTTGTCCACAGCTTTGCACATATCGTACACTGTCAAGGCAGCGGCGGAACATGCAGTCAGGGCTTCCATCTCTACGCCAGTTTTACCATCACAAGACACCGAAGCAGTTATCTCGATACTTCCAAAGCCATATTCAGCCGCGTCCTCCGCGGGTTTAGGCTCGCGGATTTCGAGTTCGACGGTGGCATTAGTGATGGCAATTGGATGACAGAGAGGAATCAGATCAGATGTTTTCTTTGCAGCCATAATTCCAGCAATCCGCGCTACACCTAAGACATCTCCTTTCTTCATCTGATTCGCTTTGATTAGGGGTAAGACATCAGTGTTGGAGAAGTCAATGTTGCACTTCGCAATTGCTGTACGGGATGTGACTTCTTTAGCGGCAATGTCGACCATGTGTGCCGACCCAGATGGTGTAAGATGTGTAAGCTTTGGTTTCGCAGCAGCAGCTGACGTCGAGAATGAGCGAGATGAGATGGCCGGCGCCGACTCGACTGTCAAAGATGGCCTTTTGGCAGTTGTAAGTGGACTTCCTTTCATATTGGAGCTTTTTGGCCCAATGATTTCAGGTTTTGTGAGAACGTCAATGATTGTCTCAGGTGGTATGTTCTTCTTAGTTGACCTGTCGAGATTTTCTTGCTCCTTACGTATGGGCTTTTGTTTCGTGGAAGAAGAGTTTCGTGATACATTCAGTGTTTCAACTATCCTATACTTCGAATGCGGAGTAAGATGAAGGCTTCTCTCTATGATTGGATAGAAAGGTTTTAGTTGTTCTCCGTTTGGTCCAAAGTGCTCTGGAAAATGTTTCCATAGCAAGCCTGTGCCAGCAGTTAACAGTTCTCTATTTACGACTGTCCATCGTTTATCGAGAGGCTGTGGTATTATTGCGTACGGATCATTTAATTTGACGTACGTTTTCTTAGGCTTATCAGGGTGAGCTGCTGTACTATCTGATTTTCTCAGCATAGTAGGAGCTGTCTCGAATGCAAGAAGTTTCTCTCGTTTTATAGAAGCGTTTTGTGAAGTCACTTCCATCTTCTCTACCACAGGAGCCTTGGCGTCTGATAGTTTCGGCGCGCTACCTTCATCTGATCCTGACGATTTCCGGTATGGTAAATTGGACCTTCGCGTCCTCGCGGTTTTAAGCAGCAGGCGTTCTACTTTCCCTACTGAGTCATCTCTGTCTACAGAATTATCTTCGCCTATGGGATATCGAACACCTTCTAAGTTAGATGCTGAAACTCCGATAGACTTTCGGGATTTGCGAGCCAGTAAAATAGATTTTCGCTTCATAATTAACTCAGATTGATCGATTTCTTCTCCATTCGTAAATTGTTTGCTAATTGATCGTTGTGCAGCCTCCTTCACCTCTTCAAGGACGCTTTGTTCCACGCGTGATAAGGGCTGGAGAGGTAATAGAGGTTGGGTCTCTAGTTTTTTGGCAATGTCTGCTGACATAGGCTTTTCTTGTTTGGCCTGTTTCCGAGCAAGTTCAGCAGCCGCGTAAACTTCGATCACATTTTGGGTTAGTTGCTGCTCAAGCGTGTTAACGTCATGCCACGAACTGGCTTGTTGATTAAGCACTTTTTCTCTAATGTAAGTTTTATATGCCAACTTGGCAGCTTTGAGCTCTTTGATTTTTGTCAAGTAGATATCCACCCAAGTGGGATCTTGAGTTTTTGATTCTTTAACTATTGGATCCTCTGCTTCGAGAACAAGCATACTCTTTTTGTGAAAAGTCAGAGTGCTATGTCCTGTCCTAGGAGATTTGGAAAGCTTTGGGACTGTAGGAGTTACCTTCACAACTTTTGGCGTCTCAGGGTCAGCTAGTTTCGCAAGCTTGTTGTTGTAGGCGATGGAAACTGGGTCAGATTGTGGGCGACCGAGTGGTCCTTTGACATGTGTTCGCCTTATAATCCATCGTGGCTGCTGGTTCTCTTCTACAAGAGTGCCTGGTGTATCTGCGGTGCTATCACGAAGATCAGGAGAACTAGCCCACAAGGCAAAGTGCCGCGCCAATTCCTTCTGAGGTCGAAGCTGAAGTCTAGGATATTCTGATCTTAAATAATTAGGAAGGTTCAGTCCAGTTTCGAGAGAGAGATCAGCCACATTCCGTGAGCGAGAAAGCTGAGAAGAGTAAAAGCGAATCTGTTGACTTGAAGAAGAGTTGCTAAAGAGATGAAACGGGATCTTTTGCCTCAAGTCTTGGGAATTAGGTGGATGCAAGCTTGAGGTTTGGAATATTGGAGAAACTTTATCTACAAGTAAATCAGTATCAACAAGCACGATATAGTGGAAAGTATCATAAATCATCATCTCATTAACTATGTATATTACATACAGGGTATTCATAGTTGTGACGCCAGCAATGCAGTAGTCGAAAGACCAGTATAAGCTATAAGTGTTTTCAAAGAGAGATTACCCACCTATTAATATCATGGGTCGATTCTTCATATTTTCCAGCTCCCCTATTCCGGCATGCTTTTCTTTTTTCCCCTTAACAGCCAGTCCAATTACTTCTAGCAGCTCTCTTTCGTGTATAGTGCTACCGAGTGGTTCGGAAGGTGCTACCATACCTTGCTGACGACCTAACTCAATATTTTTCAAGGCTTGAAGGGCTAGCTCATCTATCGGGTTGCCATCGTTGCTTTTCCGAAGGATATCCCGAAGTGATACTTCATCATTACCAAACAGGCAAACTTTCAGATTACCGTCACTAGTGATACGGAGCCTATTACAAGTCCCACAGAAATTGTGTGTCATACTTGTGATAAACCCCATTCTTCCAACGAAACCAGGGATCTCGTAAGTCTTGCTGGTGTCGTTCTTGTGATCTTGAACTTTTCTTAAGCTAGGGTATTTGACTCGAATGATGTCAAGCATTTCTTGATACGGTAGCATTTTCCCTTTACTCCATTTGTTTCCGTCGAAAGGCATATATTCGATGAATCGGACTTCCAGGTCTTGTTCTCGTCCGAGCTCAACAAAAGGGAGAATTTCTTGATCGTTCATTCCCCTCATCACTACACAGTTAATCTTCAGCTTTATCCCAGCACCGAGTTTGTTCATCTCTAGGATCCTTTCTACGCTTTTCATAACGGCCTCGAATCCCTTCCGACGTGTCATAATTTGGAATTGCCAGGGATCTAACGTATCAAGGGACAGGTTTACACCAGTAAGACCTGCTTCTACCATACTGTCCAGTTTTCTATGTAAAGAAATGCCGTTGGTGGTAAGACATAGCTCGCGAAGGCCTTTAGATCGGAGGGAGCCAATCTGATGCATGAGAGGGAGGATATCTCGTCGAACAGTTGGTTCTCCGCCAGTAAGTCGAATCTTTGTAACTCCTTGGGAGACAAAGGTCGACGATAAGAGGAAGATCTCCGGAGTTGTTAAGAGGTCTGGCGCCGGTGATTGAGGTACACCTTCTTCCGGCATACAGTAGAGACATCTTAGATTACACTTCTCAGTTATTGATATTCGTAGATAGTCGTGCTGTCGTTGGAAAGTATCTGTGAGAAATGAGGAGAAAGGTTTGGCATTTCGTATCGCATCGCGCCGACTGCTGTTCTGAATCGACACTTGCTCTGACGAGAAATGGTGACTTTGGAGCTCCTGAGCCCCAGCTGCAGAAGCAATCCCCCTAGCTCTACTGCGAAGAAGCAGCTGACGCTTGCCACTATTAAGAGCAGCTTGCTGAGC
>Ga0247807_10001947_pt1 | contig 11658 bp, 11 predicted proteins | sample UWRJL074202C1_FD_179931 | JGI IMG/M metagenome (GOLD analysis project Ga0247807, IMG submission 179931) | Plant litter microbial communities from Arlington Agricultural Research Station in Wisconsin, United States - UWRJ-L074-202C-1 | ecosystem: Environmental > Terrestrial > Plant litter >...
GCACCGCCCTCGCCACCCGGGACGGCGGCTGCATGTGGCCCGGCTGCGACCGGCCACCATCCTGGACCGAAGCCCACCACATCCACCACTGGGAACGCGACCACGGGAACACCGACATCGCCGACGGCATCCTGCTCTGCAAATTCCACCACCTGCTACTCCACAACAACCACTGGGAAATCATCCACACCGGCGCCACCTACCAACTCATCCCACCCCAGAAGAACGACCCCAACCAGACCCCGATCCTGCTCCACTCCAAGAGCGCCGCCCTCACCGAACTGTTAGCGAGCACCTGATGCACAGCACCACCCTGCCCACAGCCGAGGACGCCGCGCTGCCGATCGGCCCATCCCGACTGAGTCGGTTAGCGCAGCGTGGCTGGCGTGGGTACCACGCCGAAGCTCGTGGCGCGGAGGTTGCCGCTAGTTCGCGTTTGTGGCGTTGGCCTTCAGCCAGGCGAAGGGGTCGACCTTGGTGTCGCCCACCAGCAGCTCGAAGTGCAAATGGGGGCCGGTGGCAACTCCGGTGCTCCCGACCAGTCCCACGAAGTCGCCCACCTTGACGACATCACCGACCCGCATGGGGCTCGAGTTCATCTGCATACCCGCATAGACGCTGGTGATCCGCTTGCCGCCGACAGAGTGCTCGATCTGCACCTGGTTGCCAATGCCGCTGTTGGTGACCTCGGTGAAGACGACCACACCGGCCGCGATCGCGGTGATCGGGGTTCCGTTACCGGGGGTGAAATCGACCCCCTGATGGAAGGTCGAACAGCCGCGGCACGGGGCGACCCGTTCGCCGTAGCCATCCGTGATCGGAACCGCGAACGGGAACGGCCACCGGATCGCACCCGTGGTGGCCGTGTAGGTGTAGCTGCGATTGCCGTAGCGCTCACGGAGCAACTCCGCATAGGAGGTGACGGTCGGCAGCTCGCGCTTCGGCGACGCAGCCGCCTCGACGACATCGCTGGACACCGCGAGCGACTGGCCCGGCACGAAGACGGTGGGTGCGGCGACATCCGGGATGGCGGTCGTGGTGATGATCGCGTTCGCCGGCACGGAGACGCCCACCAGCAGGGCACCCGCGAAGAGCATGGCCACCATCGAGAACAGCCGGGAGGAGACCCGGGCAGCGCGAGGCGATCTGCCACGCGCGGAACCCGAACGGTTTCGCGGGCCCGACGCCCTGGGCTTCTTGGCGAGCCTGCCCGGGCGGGCCGGCTTTCCCGATCGCGTCGGGAAGGCGGACGCAACGAACGGGGGAAGCTCCACCGACTCCGAGTGGGTGGGAGCCACCGTGGGCTCCACGGGAGCGATCGCGGAAGCACTGGCCGCAGTGTCCCCGACGGCATTCACCCTGGCGATGGCGGAAGTGCCGGACGACGATCCCTCCCCGGGCGAGAGGAACTGTCGGAAGGCGTCGAGAGAGGTGGGCCCCGAAGGAGCCACAACGGGATGCGCTGGGGCCGGCGACGGGGATTGAGGCCGGTCGATCCGCTCAGGCCGCACCTCCGTGGGCTGGACCCGCGCGGGCGTCACCTGTCCGGCGGCCTCGAGTTCGCGCAGCTGGCGGCGAGTGAGCGGCACTCCGGTCGACGGGTCGGTCACGACGCAGCGACCTCATCCGGAGCGGGATGTGCGGGGGTCGCGAGGGTGCACACGGTGCCACCTGAGCGACGAGCCATCTCGGTACTCCTCATAAAAAGCTACCGGCACACCACGACGGGCCGATCCAGTTCTGGGATGGTTGCCACCGGCTCACTGGCCCCGGGCAACGGATTCATAAACTTTAGCCGCTTTGCCCGGGTGCGGCCACCCCCGCGGACCACCCGTGCACCGTCGGCGGCGAACCCGAACCGCCGCGCGCGTCCGGCCGATAGCTGCGCCGAACGCAGAGCCAGGAGCCTGAACCCGCGGGCGGTTACGCGGCCGAGTCAGAGTCCGAGCTCGACGAGCCTGGCCTCGAGCAGCTCGGCCAGCTCCGGCGCTGCGGCGAGGATGAAGTCGCGGCTGGGAGCGGCATCCCGAAGCCCCTTGACCGTCGCACCCGCCTCCCGGGCGATGAGCGCTCCGGCCGCATGGTCCCACGGGCTGAGCGTGCGCTCGAAGTAGGCGTTGAGCCGCCCCGACGCGACCGCGCACAGGTCGAGGGATGCGGTGCCCATGCGGCGGATATCCCGGATCTCGGGCAGCAGCCGGGCCACGAGGTCGCCCTGCACCCCGCGCAACCCCGAGTCGTAGGCGAACCCCGTGCCGACCAGCGCCTGCGCGAGCGAGACGGGCGGCGCGACCCGGATCGGCACCTCGCCGAGGAACGCTCCGCCATTCTCGGTCGCGGTGAAGATCTCGCCCGTCGCCGGGTTGAACACGCACGCGGCGAGCGCACGCCAGGTCAACGGGTCCGGCTCACCCTCGACGACCGCAATGCTGACCGCATAGTGCGGGATGCCGTACAGGAAGTTGACCGTCCCATCGATCGGGTCGACCACCCAGGTGAGCCCGCTCTCGCCGACACTGGCCGAGCTCTCCTCGCCGAAGAACCCGTCCCCGGGCCGGGCGTCGGCCAGCAGTCCGCGGATGAGCGCCTCGGTCTCCCGATCCGCCTCCGTCACGATATCGACGGGGCTCGACTTCGACGCCGCGACCGTGGCTCCCTCGGCCCGGCGGAGGGCCGCGAGCTCCCCCGCGGTGAGGGCGGTGTCACGCGCGATCCGAAGCAGGTCACTGAAGGGCATGCTGGAAGCGTAGCCGGGGTCAGAAGTCGGTGTCCCAGGCGAAGAACTCGCCGCCCGATTCGAACGCCATCCAGCGCCCACAGTCGAAGCCTTCGGCAGGCACCGTGTCGGGCCACCAGTCGACACCGAGGTCGGTGGGCGTGCCCGAGATCGGCCCGGCCTCGCAGTAGCTGGCGGTGATGCCCCCGGTCGACGACCAGTGCAGTTGCGAGCCGGCCGGCTTCGAGCCCACGGCGAGATCGACGCCTTCCGCATCCGTCGGAAGGAAGCCCGGGATGTACGCGGCCGACGACGAATTCAACGCGTCGGAGTGATCGGCGAAGTGCTTGTCGCTCACACTCGGCCCCATCGAACAGCCGCTGAGCACGGCGAGAAGGAGAACGGAGACGGCGACCGAGGCAGTGGGTGACTTCATACAACCAGTGCAGCGCGACGGGCGGGGGTGGCGCGTCGGGCGCGAGGGTGAGCTGCGTCATCCGCTCGAATGAATGGTCGGCCGGAGTAGAGCGACCGTTAACCAGCGAAGGCCCCGGAGAACCGGGACCTTCGTGTGCTGGTGGCAAGTGAGGGATTCGAACCCGTTTGAGGCGCCCACATAACGCGCCCAATCGGCCATACCCCAACTATTCACCGAGTCTGTGATCTCGCGACATCACGTTGATCCCAAACAATCTCGGGGAGTTGTGGGGTTTCTGTGGGGTTTTTATGGGGCACGCAAGCCGATGATTGACGCAAAAGGCTGGGCGGCGCTCCTAGGACTCGCCGCCACACTGGTCGCGATCGACCATGATGAGCTCATGCCCGCAAACGAAATCGTCCTCGTCGACACATTCATCCAACAGGCACAAGCGGCGCGCGAGGAGCCATTGCCCGACAGCGTTGCATTCGAGGTTTTCGCTGCGCAGATGGACCTTCGCAACCGCCAGCTCAGCGATGACGAAATCGAGGCGGGCCGGATCGGCGGGGGTATGGATGGCGGGATCGACGGAGTGTATGTATTTCTCGACGGGGCACTCCTCGACGAAGACTCTGACATCTACGGCGCTGCCTTCGACACCTCGAAGATTCGTAAGAACGTCGACCTCGAACTCGAACTCATCCAATCGAAAACGTCACCCGGCTTTACGGAGACGGCTATCGACCTCGCGTCGTCCTCTCTGGGTCGATTTCTTGATTTGAACAAGTCTGACGAAGACCTCCGCTCTTACTACTCAAGTGACGCGATCGCGCGGATGCGTATCTTCACCAATGCCTGGGTCCGACTCTCGTCGCGTTCTCCCCGGATTGCAATCCGATTCGCCTACGTGACACGTGGTGACAGTGAAAACGTCACCGGCGCGGTAGTGCAGAAGCAGCGAGATCTTGAGGCTCAAATCAGTAGGGATGTGCCGGGAGCAGACACCAAGGTTGAACTCATTGGAGCAAGGGAGCTGTGGGCCATTGCGGACGCTGCTCCCGAGTACAACCTTCAGCTGCGCTTCAGCGACTATTTGTCTAAAGGGGACTCTTACACCGGGCTGGTGAGTCTCGGGGATTACTTCGAATTTTTGTCCGATTCGAATGGCACGTTGCGCAGCCACCTATTTGATTGGAACGTTCGCGACTATCAGGGCAAAACCAGTGTCAATAGCGAAATTTTGGCTAGCCTCGACTCGCCACAAGGTGAAGACTTTTGGTGGCTCAACAACGGGGTCACCATCCTGTGCTCAGACGTCAATATTGGTGGCGATAAGACGTTCACTATGGAAAACGTCCAGATCGTCAACGGGATGCAGACGTCACACAGCATCCATACTGCAATCACTCGCGCGGGAGTGGATGTGGAAAGAGCTCGGAACCGCTCGGTCCAGGTGCGAGTGTTCGAGACGCAGGACGAAAAGACTCGAGACCGAATAATCCGCGCAACTAACAGTCAGACGAAAGTGCCCGACGCGTCGCTCCACGCGACCGAAGACGTACATCGGCAGATTGAGAGCTACTTTGCATCCCGCGGCTGGTGGTATGACCGACGAAAGAATTTCCATCGGAACCAAGGGCGGCCGGCGGACCGAATTGTATCAATCTCAAATCTCGGTCAAGCCATTATGGCGATCGGTCTCGGGCGGCCGCACGACGCCCGTGCCCGGCCTTCCTCTCTTCTGAATAACGAAGGCGACTATGCGATCCTGTTCAACCCGAACCTACCGCTAGAGACATACCTCTGGCTTGCCCAAGTGCAGCGGCAGGTTGACACGTTACTTTTGCGCGCGGAGGTATCCGCGGACCCCTTCCTTCGCACCAACCTGAGGTTCCATGTCAGCCTCTACCTGGTGACCCAACTTTTTGGTGATGAAATTCACAATCCCGCGCAATTAAACGGACTGGCAGCTTCACAACCGTCCTTCAACGCCGAGCAAGTCAAGCTGGCAGTTGAGATACTGACAGTTGAAGCCAGTTCCTCCGATTATGAATCGCTTGAGCGCGCTTCGAAGGGGGGCCCGTTCGCCCGCCGCGTGATCGACATTGCCCTCGGAAACGTACGATCTCAGCATGACGAGCTGCTCGATCTGCGTGCTGCACAGGAAGGACGAGGTCAGACTCAATGAAATTGCAGTTGCACCTGTATACGAAGTCCATGCCGGATAAGCTGTATGCCTCGAAGACCATGGATGCGGAGCGGCCCATGCTCGGAGAGCGCTGGCCGCTAGAAGGGATCGAACTCGGGGCACTCGTCCGACAGGTTGATCACGGCTACACCGCGCCGATCGTCGTAGAGCTTTACACCGAACATCCCGACTCGGAAGTCCACCGCGCACTCGATAGAGAAAGCGGGTGGACTCGCCACGGCCGAGATCTGGATTAGCTGTCGCGCGCTAAAGGATCGCGCCTGCGCTACTTCTGCCGCCTCGCAACCAACCGGGTCAAATCATTTGTGATGTCAACCCCTCGACTGACTCACTAGACTTCAGTCCCGTTAGCGACTCGCCGCAAAGCTCTGTGGTTCGGCTATTGCCTTTAGTAGAATCCTCACTATTCGGTTCGCACCCACTTCTTTGAAGGAAGGGAATGGCCAACTACTACGCAGTTACCTCCGAGCACCCGGCGAGACGAGCAGATGCAGCTGAGCTTTCGAGATCGACAGCTGCGTGGATTATTCATGGAAGGCGCGCTCGACGCCTGGCCGTCATCTCAGGTATTCGAGGATGTGCACGGCTTCATAGCCGACCTGATCGCGGCGCGTTCGCTTCTCGAGGTACCGATCGGAGTGCCAGATCTGGCGACCGCCGATGTTTCTGCATTCACGCTGCGCGCCGGAGATGGCGCGACAATTGCGTGCTCGGTCGATCACGTAGATGTGCGCCGTGATAACACCGGAAACCCGGCATGGGGAAAAATTGATCGGATAATGATTAAGGATTGGACTGAGACGACGGAATGAGCATTCAATACGTCACAGACTCGACTCCGAGGTGGGCATCCGCACCCGGAGCCACAATCTTGAAGTTACTGCGCTCTCGAGGCCTCACTCCAGACGACCTCGCAGATCAGCTTCGTCTTAGCGATCCAGACGTTCGCCGACTTATTCATGGCGAGCTAGAGATCAATGAGGACTTAGCCGAAGGGCTCTCCACCGTCTTAGGCTCCACTGCTACTTTCTGGTGCAGGCGTGAAGAGCAGTATCGAGACTCGGTCACTTGGCTTGAAGTGGACGATCTCGTTCAAAGATCTCCGCTTGTCGACTTGATTGGTCGCGGCTGGGTGGAAGAAGCATCGGGTTGGCGCGACCAAGCAAAGGCCCTCCTCGATTATTACGATGTGTCCGATGCCGCAGAGTGGACCGCAAGGTGGGAGACCCGACTATCTGACGTTCATTTCCGCACTTCGGGAGCATATGAGTCTGACGACCTCTCTCTCGCGGCTTGGCTACGCCAAGTCGAGCTTCGTGCGGAAGAGATCGAGGTCGGACCGTGGTCACCGTCCGGTCTTCGAAGCGCCATCGAAGAATTACGTGGATTCTCACGCATCAGCAATCCGGAGCGATTTCTGCCTCTCGCTTCGGCAACTCTTGCCCAAGTCGGGGTTGCACTAATTGCTGTGCCCGCCACGCCAGGGAACCGCTTGAGCGGGTCTGCCTTTGCCCTAGAGTCTGGAACCCGAGTTGTGGGCCTCACCGCTCGTCATCGGTCTGACGATCACTTTTGGTTCACGCTCTTTCATGAACTTGGTCATCTCCTTCTTCACGGGAATCAAGGAGAATTTTTGGACACCTTGGATGCCGATGAGTCCGGCGACTCAGTAACGGAGTCGGAGGCAAACGCGTTTGCGCGAGACGCGCTGCTACCGCATGGCGTTGACTCTCTACGTGACCTTCGCGCAAACGGACCGCGAATGAGGGAAATCATTGCATTTGCCAATGCAGAAGGTATTGCACCGGGAATCGTGGTCGGTCGCCTTCAGTACGACGGCGTGCTTCGCCACAACCAGCTCCAGGGACTTATCCGGCGCTTCAAGTGGGAGGGCTCTACGCTGAAAACCTGACGTAGCGGGCGGGATACTTCTGCCAATTGCACACTGCGTCTTCGAGCACGTCCGGCCTAATCCCAGCGATTGTCCCAAGTTCCGACAATTCGGCCTGCAACTCGCGCGCTGATCCCTTTCCGACTTCACCGCGTAATAGCAGTTGCGCTCCACGGAGCGGCCCCGTTGCGCCGATTAGGTAAGAGTGCGGCGGGAATATGTCGATTAGAGCCAGCTTGGACAGCATCGTCAAATAGTCGAATCTAGCTATGCGTCCGAATTGCACGACTGAATCCAACGCTACGTAGATTGCATCAAAAGACTCTTCCGGGGTCGATTGCATAAGAGAATCGAACCGAGTCTGGTGATCTCCTCCTGCGCTTAAGACCCAATCAACGTAGCTTTGGACCGCAGCGCCGGTGCCATTGTCAGTCCACGCCTTCAGGCTGCCGTATTTGTGATGATTACCGAAACCATGCCTTCCAGGCTCGGTGTGGAAGTCGTCTTGATGTTCGTCCAACCAGAATCTGAACTGAGTTGGATCCGCGGCTGTTCTTTCCCAAGTCCACCACTCGTGAGGCTCCGCGCCGAATGCACCATACACGTAGCGGATATAGCGCCAGCCTGTTTCTCGGTGCTTCCCGAAGTGCACAAATAGGAATACTAGCCAAGCCGCTTCATCCAAAGAACCCGAGCGCGCGTGGAGTATGGCAGCACGAAGAGGATCAAATGCCGTCGATCTGGGGTCCGCGGAGACCGGATCCAGCACCCTCGAGAGCAGCTGATCGGTATAGGCGACTCGCCGCTCACTGTCGATTATCTGCTCGATTAGGACTTCGCGATGAGCGTCGGACGCGAGTCCAGGCAGCTGGCCGATGGTCGCCTCGAATCGAGAGATTGCTCTATCGAGCCTTTCAGCATCGGACCGGTAATTATTGCGCATTGAACTTCGCTTCCGCGTCGAAGTGCTTGTCGGACAAGTACAGACCGTAGAACGTGTTTGCGAGCTGATCCCTAAGAGCTTCCAACCGAGAGGTGTCGCCAGTCTTATAGGCATTCCAGGCTTCAAGAACGTCGCCCAAATCTCGCCAGTACCCTTCCGGATCTTTATCTGCGAGGTCGACCGCGGACGAAGTTCCGTGTCCCTCACGCAGCGCGGTCTCGTGACTCATGAAGTGCTTGATTCCATCTCGAGGATCGCCAACCGGCATGCTTGGCATCGGCGCTCTCGCGAGAGCTCCTTCCTTTATGAAAGCCCTGGCCTCGTCCGCGTTTTCTTCGTACAAGTGCAAGCTGCCAACCATGTGGGTGTAGGAACCCAACTCTCGGTCGAGTGCCCGCGCGACGATCTCTTGCAGCATGGTAAAGGCAAAAATGTCGTGCGGTAACCCGTGAAAAACGTCATTCGAACGCATGTAAACGACTAAGTCAATCCGGCCATCTCGATCGAAAAACTGCAAGGTCGACGTACACGGAACATCATCGTGGTGCCGGTCGAGGTCGTTCAGGTTGAATAGCTGGATTAGAGCTTGACGCGTCGTCGGATGGAGTCGCAATTGGGAGATAACCCGCTCGACTTGTGCGTTTTGTTCTTCTCCGAAGAGGCGTGGCCCGTAGGCGCCGCTACCTGTCTCGACCATCGAACGGTAGTTCGCGATGTAGTACTCAACGTGTTCTAGGTTGTCGCTCCCAGCGAGATACCAACAAAATTCGCCAAGGGCGCTGAAAAGCCTGCCTCGACTGGCACTACGACTAACACGCGCTCTTGGATCCGTAAGAGTGAAAGAGATGCCACGAAGTTCTCTATTTAGTCCGCGCGACGCCAATACTTCGTCGCCGATCTCCAGAAGCTTCTTGACCAGATCGAACATTAGATCATCGAGGCTGTCTGCACTGGGAATGTAATGCACTCCGACTTCCTCCGCTTTTCCTCGACTTCCACGATTCTGGTCGACCGCGAGACCAATATTGTTCCGCCGCGCCCATGCAAAGTGAGGAATGAACATATGATTTCTCGTGAGCACCCCTTGGTGCTCGCGTTGTCTATCGCCGGAGCGACGTGATCGTTGTCTTAGAAGGCCCGGATTTCGCGGGGAAGTCCACCATCGCGCGCGCCCTAATAGCTGACTTCGGAGGAGAGGTCGTCGCGAATGGTCAGCCGCCCCGCGATGTCGCACTTGTCGAACACTATGTACTGCAAGTGATCACGGCAGCTCATCGTGATGGGTTGACCGTCTTTGACCGGTTGCATGTCGGGGAACTCATCTATGGTCCACTTTTTCGATCTGAATGTCGGCTTAGCGAGGCTGATGTTCAATCCATCGAAGCCGAGTTGGATCGCGCTGGAGCTATGAAACTCCACGTCAATGCAAATGACTCTGTTTTGCTGGAGCGGCTTCGAGGCCCGCGCGGTGATGACCTCGTCTCGAAAGAGCGGGATCTCCTCGAGATCGCGGCCCAATACCGGCGCCTGCTCGGCAACGATGGCAACGATGGCAACGAATTGGCCGAAGGATGGCTGTCCATGGAGTCGACGGAAGCTCTTGCCCTCGCGAGCGCATGGCTGCAAGCGGAGACGAGGTAACGCTCTCCGGTCGCTAGATCGTCAACATCAGATGGCCCTGGCTAGTTCGAGGACGACGCCGCATTTCGACCTCCCGGCCAGCCAATGAATCCCCAATCTCATCGTGCTCCCAGCTTCAAGCTCCTTGCCGACGCCTCTGCTTAATTCCTAGTCTGTTATTTCTGACTCATATTTCTCCTAGATCTTTTCTATGTATTGCTCTTGCTTGTTGTTTGTCCTGTTCCACCGCCACTGCTCTACTTCCCAACCTCCCTCTCTCTGAACTTGTGATGAGAGCGGGAGGTTGGGAAGCCGGCTCGTCCGGGCAGTGGCGGTGGCGCAGGGAAAAACGGGCCTTTGCTATTCCTTTGCCTATTCCAATCCTTGGAATAGGCAAAGGAATAGGGAAAAGAAGAGGCAGGTATGTCTCGAGTACCTTTGGCATCCGATTCCGGCGCTCGTTCGCAGTGTTGGGCGAGCTCTTTGTCCACCATCGAGCCTGCGTCCACAGCTCGACGCGGCCCGGTAATCACGCCATTTTCCGAGCTATCGTGGCGGGTTATGGGGAGCGTCGAACCATACGAAACCAATAGCGGAAAGCGATACCGTGTGCGCTACCGCGACCCGAACAGGCGATCACGAGAGAAGAACGGTTTCACCCGAAAGCGAGACGCGGAGGATTATCTCGCGTCGGTGACCGTTGCCGCGAACAGAGGCGAGTACGTCGATCCCACGGCCGCGCGATCGACCATCGGCGAGCTTGGTCCGGAATGGCTGAGCAATCAGAGGCACCTCAAGCCGTCCGCATTCCGGCCAGTCGAGACCGCATGGCGCGTCCACGTTTCTCCGACGTGGAGTGCGCGACGAGTTGGCGATATCAGGCACTCCGAGGTTCAAGCATGGGTCACGCGATTCGGCGCGGGAGACGGCAAGCCACGGTCAGCAACCGTCGTGCTGCGCGCCTACGGGGTGCTCGCCGCCATCCTCGATGTCGCGGTTCGCGATCGGCGAATACCGGCCAACCCTGCTCGCGGAGTCAAGCTTCCTCGCAAGGCCAAGAAGAAACGGGTCTACCTCACGCCGGTCCAGGTCGAGCTTCTCGCCCAGAAAACAGGCGACTATGCAACCTTCGTGAACGTGCTCGCCTACACCGGCATCCGCACCGGGGAGGCAGTGGGCCTGCGCGTGAGCGCGGTCGATCCCATCCGCCGCCGGATGCTCATTGAGGAGAATGCAGTACGCATCGGGAGCGACGTCATTGTTGGCACTCCGAAGTCGCACGAGAGCCGCAGTGTGCCCTTCCCTGAGTTCCTTGCGCCACAGCTGAAGCGCGCTTGTTCGGGTAAGTCGGGCGACCAACTCGTGTTCGGTGCGGGTGACACTTTTCTCGGGAGAATCCAAAGCGGCGAGGGCTGGTTCTGGAACGCGGTCAACGAGTGCCAGAAGCTCGACCCGACCTTCCCCAGAATCACTCCGCATGACCTGCGGCACACGGCGGCGAGCCTCGCGATCTCCGCCGGCGCGAACCCGAAGTTGGTCCAGCGAATGCTCGGTCACGCGTCCGCTGCGATGACTCTCGATACCTATGCAGACCTCTTCCCGGATGACCTGGAGACCGTTTCACAGCGACTCGATCAGGTGCGCACGAAAACACTTGTGGGGTTTTTGTGGGGGAAAGAGGATCTGGACATGGAAAAAGCCCCGTAAACGCTGGGTTTACGGGGCTTTCGAAGCGTGGCAAGTGAGGGATTCGAACCCCCGAAGTTGAAAACGGCTGATTTACAGTCAGCTCCCTTTGGCCGCTAGGGTAACTTGCCAGGGCGCCCTCGTCCACATGTATTCATCTGACCGAACGCGCTGA
>Ga0247807_10001948_pt1 | contig 11656 bp, 8 predicted proteins | sample UWRJL074202C1_FD_179931 | JGI IMG/M metagenome (GOLD analysis project Ga0247807, IMG submission 179931) | Plant litter microbial communities from Arlington Agricultural Research Station in Wisconsin, United States - UWRJ-L074-202C-1 | ecosystem: Environmental > Terrestrial > Plant litter >...
CAATTGCGCATTGGTAATAATTGTTGTAAATAAAATAAAAAGAGTAAAGATTCTTGATTTCATAGGCAATTTGGTTTTTAGATATGCATTTAAGAGTGAGTAAAATGCATTTGTATAGGTTTTGATTTAGCGGCAAATATAGAATTTTTAACATATAATATCTTATTTTTAAGATTAAGAAAAGAACTATTTTTAGAATAATGTAGTAACGATTGAGACACTTCGATAATAGTTTTAGTCTTAAAAATGTAATTTATAATTTCTCGCCTATTTGTAAAATGTTATAAAATTTTACAATTCACAAATTTTATAACGAAATTCACAGATTTTAAAAAAAAGTATATCTTTAGCCAACTAAAAAAACCAAGAAAATGCAAGAAAACGACCAGGAAAATTTTAAGAGAGAACTCGGATTATTAGATGGAACCATGCTTGTGGTAGGTTCTATGATCGGATCTGGAATATTTATTGTTAGTGCAGACATCGCACGACAAGTTGGATCTGCGGGATGGCTAACCTTAATTTGGCTGCTTTCGGGATTAATTACGATTATTGCAGCAGTGAGTTATGGCGAATTAAGCGCTATGTTTCCTAAAGCCGGAGGACAATACGTATACCTAAAAGAAGCATACAATAAGTTAATTGCTTTTTTGTACGGCTGGAGCTTTTTTGCTGTGATTCAAACCGGAACGATTGCCGCTGTTGGAGTAGCTTTTTCTAAATTTGCCTCTTATTTGTATGAGCCGCTAAGCGACGAAAATATATTGTTTGAATTGGGTGCTTTTAAACTCAATGCAGCACAAATTGTTTCGATTCTTACGATTGTTTTGTTAACCTATATCAACAGTCGTGGGGTCAAAAACGGAAAAATTCTTCAAACGGTATTAACCATTATTAAAATTTTATCGTTGTTGGGTTTAATCGTTTTTGGACTAACATTAGCTGCAAAAGCTTCGATTTGGGATGCAAATTGGGCTGATGGCTGGTCAACACGCACGTATAATGCCGAGAGTAGCTCTTGGTTACCTATTAGCGGTACCGCTTTGATTAGCGGAATCTCGGCTGCAATGGTTGGATCATTATTTTCTAGTGATGCATGGAATGGTGTAACATTTATTGCAGGAGAAATCAAGAACCCTAAACGCAATGTTGGTTTAAGTTTGTTTTTAGGAACTTTTATTGTGACCATTATTTATGTGCTAACCAACTTAATGTATTTGGCTGTCGTACCATTTGATGAAATTGCAACAGCAAAATCAGATAGAGTAGCAGTAGTCGCATCTCAATATATTTTTGGTAATATTGGAACTCTGATCATTGCCATCATGATTATGATTTCGACTTTTGCCTGTAACAACGGATTAATCATGGCTGGTGCCAGAGTATATTACACAATGGCAAATGATGGACTATTCTTTAAAAAAGCAGCAGTTCTTAACGATGCAAGTGTTCCTGCGTGGGCACTTTGGGCACAATGTTTCTGGGCTTCGGCTTTATGTCTGACTGGAAAGTATGGTGATTTGCTGGATTTTGTAATTATCATTGTTTTGATTTTTTATATCCTGACTATCTACGGAATTTTTATCTTGAGAAAGAAAATGCCAAATATCGAGCGTCCTTATAAAGCTTTTGGATATCCGTTTTTACCAATGTTGTATATTGTAATCGCAAGTGCAATTTGTATTTCATTATTGATTACGAAATTCTCAACATGTGGTTGGGGAATCCTGATTATGCTAATAGGAATTCCGGTTTATTATGTAACGAAACCAAAGGAAAACAACTAACGTATTGATTACGTCAATAATAAAATAGAAAGCGTCTTGTGTAAGCAAGACGCTTTTTTTATTCAACATAATACTAGTCTCAAAAAAAAGACACTACTTATTGCATTTGCAAATAGTAATGTCTTTTTTAAACAATCTAAAAACGTGTTAGTGTAAGTTACACCAATTCAGGTTCGGTAGACGATTTTATAGTTGAATTAATAATGGACAAAGTAAGAGGATCTGATTCTCCTGAGAAAAACGCATCTAATATTTCCTGAAAGATAGGACTTGCATTTTCGACCAATGAAAAAAGAGTCATTGAAGAACGTAATTTTCGAGCGTCTAAATCTCCTAAAATACCGTCAGCAGACTTTCTTTTAAAAGTTAAAAACAATTCTGAAATCTCGATCAGGTGTTTTCCTAAAATAGGATGCTGTAAATATTCTGAGGCTTCTTGTATGTTGGCAATCGCATAATAATTTGCTGTATCACTAGATCCTAATCCTTTTATCTGTGGAAAAATAAACCACATCCAGTGCGTTTCTTTTTTTCCTTTTTTAATTTCAGAAAGAGCAGTAAGGTAAAGTTTGTTTTGCGCATCTAAAAAACGCATTAAATCATTGTTTGAATAAGCCATTATGGTGTTTATTTTTAAAAAAGGGTTGCAAAAGTACTAAAAAAGAGTGGTGCTGCCTAATAAAAGGTTCATACAGTGAATGTTTTAACTTTTAGAGGAGGAATTTTCTACTCTATTCTAGAGAAAAAACACAGGTGTTTAATGTTTCTTTGTTTATATTGAAAAATCAATAATTAGATTCTATTCGGTTAACGCTTCTAAAAGTCAGGTTGATTCTGGGCAACACATCCCGGGTCGTTTTAGGAACCTGATGCTGCCAATAACTGTTTGTAGTTCCTGCCATTAGCAGAAATGATCCGTGATGTAGCGGAATTTCTATTGGCGGAATTTCTTTCCTGTATTTATGTCGCAGCCTGAACATTCTGGTTTCTCCAAAAGTAACCGAAGCAATAATAGGATCTTTTCCGGTGATGTCTTCCCTATCGCTGTGCCATCCAACGCCATCTTTACCATTTCGGTATAAATTTAACAGCAAACTGTTAAAATCCAGTTGGGTTTCTTTTTCGACACGGCTTCTAATGGTTAGCAATTCGTAGGTCCAGTTAGGACCATTTTTATCAGCACCAACATTTTCCTTATCCTCATACCAGGCAATCATTCTGGGTACAGTAACTGTTTTGTCATAAATTTGCATTTCGTGTTCGCGCCATTTCGTTTGATGCAATAATCTTTCATAGAAATAATCAGATTCTTCTTTAGTGAAAAAATTATCAATTAAAATTAATTCAGAATCCGGAATGTCAAATACTTTTTTTGACTCTAAACCTGTAGCAAAAAATTCAGTATCGTTAAATAGTGTCATAAGCCTATGCTTTAAATTTATAGCTCTATTTTAAAATTGTTATTCGATGTTATTTTGAAGCCTTTTATTAAAAAAAACTTTCCTCGGATTTTTTTCAGCATAAGCACATATTAAATGCGTAATGTATTGATTGCCTTTATAAGGTGTTACATGATCTTTTATCTCTGATGATTGTGTAATGGTAATATCAGATCCTATATAGCCCATCCCATAAAAATGACCATTTTCTACCCAAATGCAGCTACGCTCTTCTCTGGATCGGCCTTTGTCAATAATGGCAAAACTGGGTCGGTTGCTTAATAAAAAAGCAATAGCATTTTCAATAATTTCATTATGAAATGCAGCCTCAGGTAAATTCGAGAGATCATTTTTTTTGGGCATTTCTCCTTCTTCCGGTTTTGTGTATTTGCAAAAGCGATGATCAATTTCAAACTGTTGTGCCAGATTACGCAATACATCTATACCATCATACTGACTATTGAATTCGTGAATACAGGTTTGAAATTTATTGAGTTTTCCAATGACCAAATATTTGTATCCGTTTCTGGCTTCGTATTGGTAAAGTCCGTACTTAGGATCAAATCGTTTTAGAGCCTTGTTGTACGTTGGCCAGAGTTTTTTGATCTCCGTACATTCCAGTAAAAGGGCCATAAGTTCCGTAGCACAAACCTCAAAAGAAATAGCATAAATATCTCTTAAGAAATTTTGCCTTTGAGAATTCACATTATGACCGCTAAAATGAGATGCTACCCGTTTTTTTATGTTGATCGCCTTTCCTACGTAGATGACTTTATTGACTTCATTATAAAAATAATAAACACCCGGTTTTTCAGGTAACTGATTGAAATCATCAGGAGAAAGGTTTGGAGGCAAACGCTGATCCTGCGCCGTTTTTTTAAGCATTTTTTCGATCTCACCTTCCTTATCCCATTCCAATAATTGCGAAAATAAAATGGCAGTTGCATCAGCATCTCCACCAGCACGGTGTCTGTGTTCTAAAGGAATTCCTAAAGAGTTGCAAAGATTTCCTAAACTGTACGATGGTAATCCCGGTTTTATCTTTCGTGCCGCCCGAACAGTGCACAGTTTTCTCGCAGTCCATTTAAATCCGGCTTCCTGGAGTTGGTGACGCACAAACGAATAATCGAAATTAACATTATGTGCCACAAAAACACGATCTGTAAGCATCTCTAAAACGGTATCTGAAATGGTGTCAAAAGTGGGAGCATTTTTTACCATTTCATTATTAATGCCAGTTAATGCAAAAATAGGAACAGGTATATCTTTTTCAGGATTTACAAGCGTTTCATAACGATCGATTACACTTTTTCCGTCATGAATAACAATGGCAATTTCTGTAATACGACTGTCACTGGCGTTACCACCGGTGGTCTCAATATCTACTATGGCATATTCTTTTTTCATGTTCTTTCTAATTTGAAAATTTCATTCGATGTCTTGGCAAATTAATTTCATGACCTTGCGGATAAGGTTCCCGATGCGTAGGGCTAACATCTTCCTTAATGAGTTGTTGTGTCTTAAACTGATCTTTGGCATCCATATAGCGGGGATCAGGAATAAAAGGCATTTTAGCCATTTTGGTAATGGTAATAGTAGGAAAGTGATAATCGACTTCGACAGTGCCTAACAAAAGATAACAGCCACCACCCTGAAAAGGATATTGCAGTAAGCAATCAGGAAAATGAGCCGTATCAAAATAAGTACCTTCGTGATCAATCCAGGTTCCAAAATACATGTTTCCCTTTTTAGTTGGTACTTGCTTTCTTGAAATAAGATACGCCAGCATACGAACTTGTTTTTTATGATGTGCTACCAAATCTTTGGCCATAACATCACCACGATGGGGTGTTTGCAAAAGATCAAAAACAGTACAGGAAACAGGAAAGCTTAATAGCTCGATTTCGTCGAAAGCATCTTCAAAAACAGAACGATCCAACGTAGGAAGCTTATATTCCTTAGCAGGTTCCTGTAAAAGCATTAAACTTTTATGCTCCGGTTTAAACTTGTTTAATAACAAACTCGCAATAACCAAAAGCTGATTTTTAGTTTTTCCCGTAAAACGAAAAGCACCTATAAAAATAAGGATTTTAATGCCTTCAATTCCAATTGGAATTCTATTAATGAAATCTTCCATAGAAAGAAAAGCACCATTTTTATCCCGATCAGATTCAATTAAATGAGCAATTTTAGATTCTAAACTTTGCAAATGCATAAAACCCAAATAAATGCTGGTACCGTATAATGTAGTTTGATATTCGCTTTTATTCACACACGGATTATGAATCGTTCCGCCCGACATTCTCGCTTCATGCACGTAAACTTCGGTTCTGTAAAAACCACCCTGATTATTGATAACTGCAGTCATAAACTCTACAGGATAATATACTTTTAAATATAAACTCTGGTAACTTTCTACAGCATAAGATGCCGAGTGTGCTTTGCAAAATGAATATCCTGCAAATGATTCTATCTGACGGTAAATTTCCTGACTTAGCATTTCAGGATGTCCTTTTTGAGCACAACTCGCAAAGAAATTATCTTTTACTTTTTGCAAAGCTTCTTTCGAACGTCCTTTTCCGGACATAGCACGACGTAAAATATCACCATCTGCAGCAGGAAGTCCTCCGTAATACTGAGCAATTTTAATAACATCTTCCTGATACACCATGATGCCATACGTTTCGCCAAGCTGTTCTTTGAACACAGCATGAAAATATTCAAATTGTTCTGGATTATTATGACGGAAAATATATTCTTTCATCATTCCCGATTGTGCAACACCGGGACGAATAATAGAAGACGCTGCTACAAGAATTTTATAGTTATCACAATTCAGTCGGCGAAGTAATCCGCGCATGGCAGGACTTTCGATATAAAAACAGCCTATCGTGTTACCTTGTGCTAAATAAGTATTGCACAAAGCTTCATTTTTAGAAATCGAAGTATCCCGAATATCCAGACGAATCCCCTGATTCTTTTCAATTAGTTTTACACTGTCATCGATATGGCCAATACCACGCTGACTTAAAATATCAAATTTTTCGAAACCAATTTCTTCCGCAATATGCATATCAAAAAGTACGATAGGAAAACCTTTTGGAGGCATTTCCAAAGGGGTATAATTCGTAATTGGTTCTTCAGAAATAATAATACCACAAGAATGCATACTGCGCTGATTGGGGTATTTTGTGAGCATCATACCATATTCCTGAACAAGTTGTACAATAGAATTGGTTTGGTGTAGTTCCATCGGATTTTTGGCAAGCATATCCAATTCTTCTTTCGGAAGACCAAACACTTTTCCGACTTCTCTAAAAATAGACCGATATTTAAATTCGACATTGGTTCCGCAAAAAGCAACATGATCTTTGCCATATTTGTCGAATATATAATGAAGAATAATATCACGTTCTTTCCAGCTCCAGTCGATGTCAAAATCAGGTGGACTTTTACGGTTTAAATTTAAAAAACGTTCAAAATACAAATCCAATTCCAAAGGGCAGATATCCGTAATACCAAGGCAATAAGCAATAATACTATTCGCGCCACTGCCACGACCAATATGCATAAAACCTTGGCTATTGCTATATTGAATAATATCCCAGGTGATAAGAAAATAACCACTGAATTCTAATTCATCAATTACCTTAAGTTCTTTTTCGATACGTGCTTCTGCAAGTTTATGATTTTTACCATAACGGTACAATAATCCCTCCTGAGCTAATTCAGTTAGCTTTGCGATATCAGTCTGACGATTTTCAGTATAAAATTTCTTGTTTTTGGGTGTTCCAAAAGTATATTCAAAATTAGAAGAATCAATAATGTGTTGCGTATTGGCAATGATTTCCGGATGATTTTCATAATACGGTATAAGAGATTCTAATGGCAGCATTTTCTCCGAAGTTCTGCAATAATCTGATTCAGTTAGCTTCGATAAAATAATATTGGTGTCAATGGCACGCAGAATTTTATGGAGATTGAATTGTCTTTTATTGCTAAAAGTAACCGATTGCAAAATCACCATTTTAGAAATTCTATTTTTAAATGCAGAAGTAAAAAGTTTGGAAACTTCATCCGGACGAATTCCGATAAATTCATTTTCACGAAGAAACTCAGGAGCATTTTCTAAAGTATAAATCACAAAAACCGATTTGAATTCTGGGGCAATCAGGGGTAGCGATTCTCCACTGAAATTATGTGCGGTTAGAAACTGATTCATTTCGGCTAGTCCGCTGGCATTTTTAGCCAAACCAATATAGCGGAATTGATGATTAGATCGAAATTCAATTCCCACAAGAGGTTTGATTTCTTTTTTAGCGCATGCTCTTATAAAATCATAAATTCCGGTTACGGTATTAATATCCGTAAGCGCCATAGCTTGTACACCACACGTAACAGCTTGTTCGATGAGATCATCGAGTGCAATAGTGCCGTAGCGAAGCGAATGAAAAGAATGACAGTTGAGATACATGATTTTATTTGATACGTTTTAGAATTTCATCTTTAGTATTAGGTTTAAAAGAAGCTCCGGCACAACGCATCACAGCGTCAAAACCGTAACGGTTTTTCATTTTATCCATTGCAGCATATAGCGACAGCATTTCCTGAGTGTCTTCGAAAAGATCAATTTGGTAAGTACCGCGAACCAATCCGCTAAAGCGAATACCAATCAAACGAAGACGCATACGACGCTGATAGACTTTATCAAAAAGATCCATTACATTTTTAGTCAGAATATGATCTGCTGATGTATAAGCAATTTTGCATTGTTTGGTTTCAGTATCAAAATTGGCATAACGTATTTTAACCGTAATCGTTGAGGTTAACCATTGTTCAGACCGAAGCTGAAAAGCTAATTTCTCGACCATCCCGATTAATATTGATTTTAGCATTATAATGTCTATTGTATCCTGAGAAAAAGTATGTTCTGTAGAAATAGATTTTCTTTCGGTATAAGGTTCTACAGGCGTATGATCGATTCCGTTGGCTTTTTTCCAGATATCCAGGCCATTTTTCCCAATCATTTGTTGCAGTACTTCCGCAGGCATTTCAGATAAAGTTTGTATCGTACGAATTCCAATTCTGGATAAAAGCTGAAAAGTAACTGTTCCCACCATTGGAATTTTTTGAATAGATAGCGGATTCAAAAAGGCTTGTACATTTCCTTCCGGGATTTCCAGATTCCCTCTTGGTTTACCTTCGCCGGTAGCAATTTTAGAAACCGTTTTGTTTACAGACAAAGAAAAACTAATAGGCAATCCGGTTTCTCTGATCACAGATTGTGCGAGTTCATCCGTCCATTTATAACTGCCGTGAAAACGATCCATTCCTGTAATGTCGAGATAAAATTCATCAATGCTGGCTTTCTCCATTATGGGCGCTTTTTCCTGAATCACCTGCGTAACATCATGCGATAATTGAGAATATAATTCCATATCACCTTTGATAATTTTGGCTTGTGGACAAAGTTTCATTGCCATGTGAATAGGCATTGCAGAACGTACTCCAAAAACACGGGCTTCATAAGAACAAGAAGCCACAACGCCACGATCACCACCACCAATAATTAATGGTATACCCATTAATTCTGAGTTGATTAGCCTTTCGCAGGATACAAAAAAAGTATCCAAATCCATGTGTACAATCGCCCTTGCCATTTCCTTGTTTTTGTATAAAACAAAATTAGTACAGATAATAACATTTTTTTGTATATTTGTTGTTCCAAATTATAACAAATTAATTATGTCCTTATTTTCAGATAACATCAGAGCATTGAGGGTTAAGCATAAAATATCTCAGGAGAAATTAGCTGAAAACCTTAGAATTACCCGAGGAAGATATGTTAAGTACGAAGACGGAACTTCCGAAGCGCCGTACGATATCTTAAAGCAAATTGCCTTATATTTTCATATGAGCATAGACTTATTATTGTCTGTCGATATACGAAAGATAAATATTGAAAACCTGATAAAATTGGAAGGTAATCGGCTTATTTTACCGATACAAGTAGATAGTTTTGGAGAAAATTATATTGAAATTGTATCTCAAAAAGCAAAAGCAGGCTATCTAAACGGTTATGCTGATCCGGAATATATTGAAAGTTTACAGCAAGTTTCGCTTCCGTTTTTAGGACCGGGTAAACACCGCGGATTTCCTGTCGAAGGCGATTCAATGCCGCCGCACGAAGATGGTTCTATAATCATAGGACGTTATGTAGAAAGGCTGGGAGAGGTGCTGGATGGTAGAACTTATATTCTGATTACCAAAAGTGAAGGTATGGTGTACAAACGTCTCAACAAAAACAAAAAGAATGCTTTGGTTTTGGAATCAGATAATCGCTTTTATCCAAATTATGAAGTCAAAGCCTCTGATATTTTAGAAATTTGGGAATACGAATGCAACATCGGACGCAGTGACAAACGCCACGAACAAACAGAATCTCAAAGCATGAAAGATTTACTTTTAGAAGTGAAACGAGAAGTAATGGAGATTAAAAATAATACGTCGAATACGTAAAGTTCCTTTGACAGACCTAACAGGTTTTTAAAACCTGTTAGGTCTCTTATTGAAAAAGAATAATTAATTTACACTTTCAAAGCAAACCAAAAAGTACTGCCCAATCCTAAGTTGCTTTCTACACCAATAGTTCCGTTTTGAGCTTCTATAAATTCTTTGCTAATCGCTAATCCCAGCCCGGTTCCGGATTTTTGACTGCCCGGAATCTGAAAATATTTATCAAAAACCTTGTCTTGATATCTCGTATCAATTCCTTTTCCGGTATCGATCACCTGAAAAACAATTTGATTGTTTTCCTTTTTTAAACGAATGATAATCGTACTTTTTTCATACGAATACGTAATAGCATTAGATAAATAATTAATCAAAACCCAGCCTGTTTTTTCGCTGTCGGCTTTTACATGCTGTAAATTATCGTCAGCATCAATCACCAATTTAATTTGTTTTTGCTCAGCTTGTACTTTTACAGCTTCCGTAGCATAATTTACAATAGCAAGCGGATCACTTTTTTCAATACTCAACTGAATATTTCCGGTTTCTAATTGAGATAAATTCAATAATTCCCCTGTAATTTTCAATAACCGCTGGCTGTCATCCTTAATACTTTCAACCAATTGTTTCTGATCGTCATTCATGTCCCCCGTTTTAGTATTTTGAAGCAATTGAAGACTAAGTTTTATAGAAGCAATTGGTGTTTTTAACTCGTGTGAAACCGTGGCAATAAAATTAGTTTTTGCAAAATCCAGTTCTTTAAATAAAGTAATGTTTCGCAGGATAATAACATCACCAATATTAATTGCTGTTTCTTCTCCGGTTGGTGTTATTGTAATATTGATGGTTTCCTTATCAAAATAACTTTCTTTTCCGTTAGCAAAAATTTTCAAAGTTTGCTTTTTCGGCAGATCAGGTTCTTTAAGGGTTAAGGAACGAATCAAATCATTCGATAAGGATAATTCAGAAGCAGGTTTTGCTATAACATCCTCCAGTTTCAGACCAATAATTTTTAAAGCCTCATCGTTGGCAAACAAAACAATACCTTCATTATCAAGACCAATAATAGGATCGTGCATATTATTGATAAGCGTTTCCAGACGTTTTTTCTCAAAGAATAATTTGTATAAATTGCTATTGTTGTATTCTTGAAGCTTTTGTGCCATTGTATTAAAAGATTTTGCCAAATCACCATATTCATTGTGATTCGTAAAATGCACACGCTCCGAATAATTTTTATTAGCAATTTCCTTAATACTCAGCGTTAACTCTTTAATAGGATTCGCAATATTGTTAGGCAAATTAATCAGTAAATTAAAAGCGATCAAAAAGCACAATGTACCCACAATTGCAATAGAAAAGTTAGCCGTTTCGGCAGTTTTTTTAGCAATATCACTTTTTTGTTTTATCGCATCTAAATTGAGTTTCATGATAGCAAAAATGTCCTGTCTGATTTTGGTTTTTATCGTTTCATTAAAATTGTTTTTTTCTAAAAGAGCAAAATTCCGTTTAAGATTAGCAGTCGCTTCTTTTTCTCCCGGCTCCGTTACATTTAAGGATTGCTTATCCAGATTTTCCTTAAAAGTATGTTTTTTATGATCCGTACTTATTTTAATTTCATCCAGCGACAAAATCATATTTCTCGAATACTCTAGCGTATTATAATTGGCTTTCAGGATATTTTCTGTGTCTTCCTTGATAAGGAAAACAGAATAAGCACTTACTAGCGAAAGTATAATGATCATTAAAAATAACAATCCAACTCCAAGATTCAATTTGGTTTTAATTCTCATGATATTTGTTTTAAAAACATTTTATTTTTTTAAACCACGTAATTGATATAAGAAAATATAAGATAACGCATAATTAAAGTAAAGTTACAAGATGAAAAAAAAATAAACTTTGCGGCTTTGCGAGCAA
>Ga0247807_10001949_pt1 | contig 11655 bp, 9 predicted proteins | sample UWRJL074202C1_FD_179931 | JGI IMG/M metagenome (GOLD analysis project Ga0247807, IMG submission 179931) | Plant litter microbial communities from Arlington Agricultural Research Station in Wisconsin, United States - UWRJ-L074-202C-1 | ecosystem: Environmental > Terrestrial > Plant litter >...
TGGGATTAACAGAGCCGGGAGCATCAGTTCTTATTCGTGCAGCGTACAAATTATTAAAACAACAAACGTATTTTACAGCAGGTGTAAAAGAAGTTCGTGCCTGGACCATCAACATTGGTTCAACAGCTCCACAAGCGGCTGGAGTTATCCACACTGATTTCGAAAAAGGATTCATTCGTGCCGAAGTTATTTCGTACGAAGATTATGTTCATTACGGTTCAGAAGCAAAAGCAAAAGAAGCAGGAAAATTCAAAGTTGAAGGAAAAGAATATATCGTAAAAGATGGTGATGTAATGCATTTCCGTTTCAACGTATAAATTTCCGAAGAATAAAGAATATAGAGAATAGACTAAACTGCTGGAGAAATTCAGCAGTTTTTTTATGCTCAAAAAAGAAATTAGAAAAGAAGTAAATAAAAAAATAGAATAAAAAAACCGTGCAAATCCTCGCTTTTGCGTTAGCGAATCGGTGTCATCTGCGTACCATTATTTTTTTGGCTCAAAAATTGGTTACAGAAAAATTAACCAATAACTAATTTAAAAAACAAACCAATTAAAATGCTAAAATCAACTTTCAAATTTCTAGGCTGGACTATCCTCGGGATCATTACTTTTCTTGTTTTATATCTCATTGCAGTCTATCTGATTTCTAAAATCACTGTCAATTCAGATGTTGCACAAGTAGAAGAAAAAGATGCTGTTCCTATTTACATTCTCTCGAACGGAGTGCATACAGACATTGTAGTTCCAGTTGTAAATGACATTAAAGACTGGCGAAAAGAAATTCAGTTTAGTCAAACACAATCAAAAGATTCATTGATGAATTTTATCGCTTTTGGCTGGGGCGACAAAGGTTTTTATCTCGATACGCCAGAATGGTCAGACTTAAAAGCAAGTACAGCCTTAAAAGCAGCATTCGGAGTCAGTTCATCAGCCATGCATACCACATTTTTCAAACAATTAAAAGAAGGCGAAGATTGCAAGCGTATTTTAATTTCAAAAGAAAACTATCAAAAATTAATCACTTTTATTTCAGAAAGTTTTAGTGATTCCATTCACCCACAATGGATAGAAGGTCACAGCTACGGAAAAAAAGATGCTTTTTATGAAGCAAAAGGAAGTTACAGTTTGTTTTATACTTGTAACACCTGGGCAAATTGCGCATTGAAAGCAGCCAATCAAAAAGCAAGTTTATGGACAGTTTATGATAAGGGGATTTTTTGCCATTATAAATAAATCTAACGTAAAGACGCAAATTTTTTCTCATTACGACGAAGGAGAAATCTTCGCAAGTAACTCCGCAACGAGGATTCAATCTTTGTACAGCTTCTTGCGAAGATTTCCCCTTAGTTGAAAATCACAATATTGTGTTTAAACTTTGCGCCTTTGCGCGATTATTTTTTAAAAGATGAACTTAATGACATTATCTAAAATTAAAAACCACATGGGAAAAATGTAAAATTCATCAAAAAAGCAAGAATCCTCATTTTTTTATAATTCCTTAAATTTGAGTGTATATCTAAAAACCAGAAGTATCGTGAAAATCAAAAATATATTCTCCAAGTCATGGTTTCTGCTCAAGAACACCTTTTTAGAATTCAATGACGATAATGCCATCAAACTTAGTGCTGCATTATCCTATTATACCATATTTGCATTGCCGCCATTATTGATTATTATCATCACTATTTGCGGTTTTTTCTTTGGTGAAGATGCCGTAACAGGTCAGCTTTATGGGCAAATAAACGGATTGGTTGGTAACGGTGCCGCAATACAGATTCAGGAAGCTATCAAAAATGTGCAGTTATCAGGAGATAATTTTTTTGCAACAATATTCGGAATTGCAATGTTGTTAATTGGAGCATCGGGAGTTTTTGCCGAAATACAAAGTTCTATTAATTTTATATGGGGATTAAGAGCAAAACCGGACAAAGGAATTAAGAAATTTATTCAAAATCGTTTAATGTCATTTTCAATGATTGCTTCGGTTGGTTTTTTAATGTTGGTCAGTCTTTTTATAAGTACAACATTAGATTTAGTCAGTGCACGTTTAAAAGTATATTTCCCGGAAAGCACCGTTTATTTGTTTTATGTAGTCAATATTGTTATTGTTTTGGCGAGTATAACATTGCTTTTTGCCATTATTTTCAGAACATTACCGGATGGAAAAATAAGATGGAAAGATGCTTTTATAGGATCAACCGTTACAGCAATATTATTTATGATTGGTAAATTTGCCATAGGATTTTACTTGGGTAGTTCTACAGTTGCTTCAGTTTATGGCGCAGCAGGGTCTGTAATAATTATATTAGTTTGGGTGTATTATTCGGCAATTATTCTGTATTTTGGAGCAGAATTTACCAAAGTATATGCAAAATCTTACGGAGGTAAAATTTACCCGAATGAATACTCAGTAGAAATTCAGAAAGAGATTTACGAAATCGAGAAACCAAATAAAATATAGTTAACCATATGACTTATAGGGTTTAATTAATAAAAAACACACTTATGAAAATTATAGCCTTTGGAGGGAGTAACAGCAAGCATTCTATCAATAAACATTTAGCCACTTATGCTGCAGGTTTATTCGAAAATGCCGAAGTTGAAGTTTTGGATTTGAATGATTTTGCGATGCCATTATTTAGCGTTGATCTTGAGAAAGAAGTCGGGCAGCATGAAAAAGCAAAAGCATTTTTGGACAAACTGGAAAGTGCAGATGTTTTAGTAGTTTCTCTCGCAGAAAATAACAACAACTATTCTACAGCATTCAAAAATATATTTGATTGGTCTTCCCGAATTAACAAAGAAGTTTTTCAGCAAAAACCAATGTTACTAATGGCAACTTCGCCAGGAACAAGAGGTGGTGCTTCGGTTTTAGAAATTGCCCGTAATGCTTTGCCTAGATATGGTGCAAACGTTAAAGCGACATTTTCATTACCAGCCTTTAATGCTAATTTTGATTTAGAAAAAAATCAAATTTCTAATACAGAATTGGATACAGAATTAAAAGGTCTTATAAAAGAATGTTTTTAAATCTATGAAAATAAAAAATATTGCCTTTATAATTCTTTTCCTTAATATCCTTTTTTTGCATTCCTCTTACTCGCAAAAGTATAGTGATGTTGATAAAATAGTGGCTAAATATCCTAAAAACTTTAGTACTACAAAAGATTTAGCGGAGAGAATTCAGGACGATTTTTCTTCAGAAAAAGATAAAGCGCGCGCTATTTACAGTTGGATTGCATTCAATATCAAATATGATTATAAAGTTTTTTTAAATCCACCCAGATCACAAGGTTTTACTTATTCGACCGAAGCTGAAAAACAAAGAAAGATTCAGCAGATTAATGATAAACTAATCCAAAAGACCTTTACCTCTCAAAAAGCAGTTTGTGAAGGTTTTACAGCCTTATACCAACACTTGGCAGGATTGGTTGGATTAAAATCAGAAATAATTCGCGGAGATTCTAAAACCAGGCTGGCAGATATTGGTCGAAAAAATACTTTATCAAATCATGCATGGAATACAGTTTTGATTGATAAAAAGTGGCGTTTGATTGATGTTACCTGGGGCCAGGGATATTATGACAGCAGTAAAGGAAGAATGGTAAATGATTTTGATCCCATTTATTTTGATACAGATCCAGATTATTTTTTCGCCAAACATTTTCCTGACTCAGGTTCTTATTTAGGGAATAAATTAAATAAAGAAGAATTCCTGAACGGACCTTTGATTTATAATAAAACAATTCAGGGCGATTTTAAAATTAAATCACCTAATTCCGGAATAATCCAGGCAAAATACGGAGATAAAATTACTTTTGAAATCAATAATGCTTCAAAATCAGATCTGATTTTCTATTTGAATAAAAAGAATCAGGCCGTTAAGATTACGAACTCAAAAGAAAAGCGTGGTGGATTAGAATTTCAAATCACTTATGATAAAAATATAGGCGATTATATCACTATTTATCTGGATACATTTAGTATTGTTTCATTTAAAATAATTAGGAAATAAAATCTAATTAAGAGGTTTGTTTTATAGAATTTTCTTGTTTTATCGAATTGCCGTACCTTAGCCGTAAAGAGATGAGATTTAATGATAACAGTTTATATGCTGTTAAAATGTAATTATGAGTATGGAGACAACTTTTCTGAAATCGATTTTAGATAATGATTTCTATAAATTTACGATGCAGCATGCTGTAATAAAACTTTTTCCAAAGTCGAAAGTACGTTATGGTTTTATAAATAGAGGTAAACATATTTTTCCCCCGGGTTTTGCTGATTTACTCAGACGATCAGTAGATGCAATGGCTGATTTAGGATTGACAAAAAACGAAAAACAATATTTAGCCAAGTTTTGTCCGTATCTGGATCCCACTTATTTAGACTTTTTACAAGGCTACACTTATGATCCTTCAGAAGTGCAGATAAGTCAGGAAGGTTCAGAAATAAAAGTAACAATTGAAGGTTTTTGGTACCGCACTATTTTATGGGAAGTACCTTTGATGGCTTTAATTTCGGAACTTTTTTATAAATCAAATCATCTCATTCGCTTAAATGATGAGGCTATAAAAACCTTGACCAAAAATAAAATCGACAACTATAATAGTTTAGGAGTTTCAATTTTAGAATTTGGTACAAGACGCCGTCATTCTTATGATGTACATGTTTTAATCAATAAAACTTTGCAAAGTTTTGGCTCAGAAAGTTTTATTGGTACCAGTAATGTCCATTTTGCAATGGTAAATAATATTAGGCCTTTAGGAACTCATGCGCACGAGTGGTTTATGTTTCATGCGGCCCAATATGGTTTTAAAATGGCGAATTTAATAAGTCTGGAACATTGGACACAAGTTTATGGAGGTGATCTCGGAATTGCCTTAACAGATACCTATACAACAAATGTTTTTTTCGATCAATTTGATAAAAAATACTCCAAGCTTTTTGATGGCGTACGTCATGACAGCGGGGACCCTATTGAGTTTGCGCAAAAAGTGATTTCGCATTATACTAAAATGGGAATTGATCCAAAATCGAAAGTGATTGTTTTTTCGGATTCACTGAATTATGATAAAGTAAAACTCATAACCGATTTCTGTAAAGACAAAATCAAAATGTCATTTGGTATCGGTACTAATTTCACTAATGATGTAGGTTTGCCGCCCATGAATATGGTCATAAAACTGACCGAAGTTAAACTCGATAACAGACATTGGCAAGGTGTCGTAAAACTTTCTGACGAAAAAAACAAAAATACGGGAACGCCCGAAATGATTGCTTTAGCGAAGCAGGTTTTGGGAATCAAGTAGTATTTTTTTGTTTAAAAGCTGATTTTTTATATTTTTATCGGCCGTATTATTTTAAAATCAATTTAAATAGGATTTAAAGCTGTTATTAATCGTAACAAAAAGAAAATACGCTTTCATTTTTTGACTATAAATGGTACATTAGCCAAAAATCCAATTCACTTTATGCTAGAGCAAAATCAATATACCGAAGATAATATTCGATCACTCGATTGGAAAGAACATATCCGTATGCGTCCGGGAATGTATATCGGGAAATTGGGAGACGGATCTTCGCCGGATGATGGTATTTATATTCTTCTAAAAGAGGTTTTAGATAACTGTATCGATGAGTTCGTAATGGGCTCCGGAAAAACTATTGAGGTAACAATAAAAGATAAAACGGTTTCGGTTCGTGATTACGGACGTGGAATTCCGTTAGGAAAAGTAGTCGATGTAGTTTCGAAAATGAATACGGGAGGAAAGTATGATTCTAAAGCTTTCCAGAAATCAGTAGGTTTAAATGGTGTCGGAACAAAAGCAGTTAATGCCCTTTCGAATTATTTCAGAGTAGAATCAGTTCGTGATGATAAACAAAAAGGAGCAGAATTTTCAGCTGGAAATTTGGTCCTTGAAGAAGATATCATTGACACTACAAAGCGAAAAGGAACAAAAGTGACCTTTACGCCGGATGAAACAATCTTCAAAAATTACAAATTCCGTATGGAATATGTCATTAAGATGGTCAAAAACTATTGTTACCTAAACAATGGTTTGACGATTATTTTTAATGGCGAAAAATACATTTCTGAAAATGGTCTTAGAGATTTATTAGAAGAAACAATCAGTGCAGAAGATCTTGAATATCCTATTATTCATTTGAAAGATCATGATATAGAGATTGCTTTAACGCATAGTAAAACGCAATATAGCGAAGAATATCACTCTTTTGTCAACGGGCAAAACACCACGCAAGGAGGAACACATTTAGCAGCTTATAGAGAAGCAATTGTAAAAACCATTCGTGAGTTTTACAATAAAAATTTCGAAGCATCGGATGTTCGTAAATCCATTGTAAGTGCGATCAGTATCAAGGTAATGGAGCCGGTTTTTGAGTCTCAGACCAAAACAAAATTAGGTTCTACAGATATGGGTTCTGATGACGGAACACCCGCAGTATCCGTTCGTACTTTTGTAAATGATTTTGTTAAAAACAAATTAGACAATTACTTACATAAAAATCCTCCAACAGCAGAAGCATTATTGCGTAAAATTTTGCAAGCCGAAAGAGAACGTAAAGAATTGTCAGGAATTAGAAAACTGGCAACAGATCGTGCTAAGAAAGCCAATCTTCATAATAAAAAATTAAGAGATTGCCGCGCACATCTTCCGGATACTAAAAACCCTAGAAACTTAGAAAGTACACTTTTTATTACCGAGGGAGATTCGGCTTCCGGATCGATCACAAAGTCACGTGACGTAAATACGCAAGCAGTTTTCAGTTTACGTGGTAAGCCTTTGAACTCGTACGGAATGACTAAAAAGATTGTATATGAGAATGAAGAATTCAATTTATTGCAGGCCGCATTAGATATCGAAGACGGATTGGAAAAACTGCGTTACAACAACATTGTAATTGCAACTGATGCCGATGTCGACGGAATGCACATTCGTTTATTATTGATTACTTTCTTTCTGCAATTCTTCCCTGAATTAATTAAAGAAGGACATTTATACATTTTACAAACACCACTTTTCAGGGTTCGAAATAAGAAAGAAACAATCTATTGTTATTCAGACGAAGAAAGAAAAGATGCGATCGAAAAATTAAAACCAAAACCGGAAATCACCCGATTTAAAGGTTTGGGAGAGATTTCTCCTGATGAGTTCAAAAATTTCATTGGAGAAACCATTCGGCTTGACCCAATTATGATGGATAAAAACACTTCGATTGAGCAATTGTTGTCTTTCTATATGGGGAAAAATACACCGGACAGGCAAGAATTTATCATCAAGAATTTGAAGGTAGAGTTGGATGCGGTTGAAGCTGAGGTTTAGAAAAAAATAGAAATATGAAAACCTTAGCCATATAGCTGAGGTTTTTGAGGTATACAATTCGGAGTCTATGGCTCGGATTTTAGAATTTTGAATAACGAAATCACTGATTACGTAATTCAAAATTTAATTTATTTAGATTACTTTAAAAGCACTAAGTGCAATCTATTTAAATTTATAATCATAAAAACAATCAAAATGATAAATAAAATATCGTTTAAGAATTATAAGCTTTTTAAAGAAGAGCAAACATTAGAATTAAGACCAATTACAATTTTAATTGGAAAAAATAATAGTGGGAAGAGTGCCGTTATGAAATTACCAACTTTAATTGCAGGTAGTTTAAGTGGTAAATTTTCCCAACCATTTGAAACTAAGTATCAGGAGGTAAGAATAGGATTAAATCCAGAGGATGTATTTTATAATAGGGAAATTACAAATGATTCATTGGATTTTGAAATTTCGCAAGGAGATGAATTAATGGCGAAGTGCTCGATAATTGGAGATATTCACAACAATATTAGATTAAGAAGTTTAAATTATAATAATATTGAGATAGATTTAAAGACTACTAAAGTAAAAGGTTTTGTTCCTGACAATGTTACACCAATAGAGACAATTAACTTTGATTATATTGAAGCTTTTAGAATTAAACCAGAACCTAATTTTCAAAAGAATGCGTCAGAAATTAATAAAGTTGGTATAAATGGTGAGAATTCATATCCTCTGTATGCGAAATATTATGATGAGCAAAATCCTATATATAAATCTATAAGCGATTGGTACTATGAAAATTTTGAAAATTGGAAGTTAGAAATTAGTCAAATTTCAGGTTCTGTTATATCTTATGAAATTACATTAAAAAATGGAACGAATAAGCCAATTAATATTGTGAATACCGGTTCCGGAATAAGTCAGTCTTTTCCTTTGATTTTGAGATCTTTCATGGAGGTTGAAAAGCCGACTCTTATTATTATGGAGGAACCAGAAACTCATTTGCATCCAGCTGCTCACGGTAATCTGGCAGAAAGATTTGTTGATTCTTTTTTAGAGGATAATAATAAAAGTTATTTAATTGAAACTCATTCACAAAATTTCGTTTTAAGAATGAGGAAATTAGTTGCAGAAGGGAAATTAAAACCTGAAGAATTTTCGATATATTATGTGAATTTTAATGAAGAAACAAATGATAGTACTTTGGAACAAATTGAAGTTGATGAATTCGGCAGGGTCAGTTTTTGGCCAGATGGTATTTTTAGTGAGACTTTAAACGAAACAATGGCAATTAGAACTGCTCAACTAGATAATCCAAAATCCAAAATATGATAATTGAAATAAAAAAAGAAGTTTTTAATGAAAGAGATTTTAAAGGCTTAAATTTTTTTCTTCAATTATGTACTTATAGAGATAGGTATAAAATTTTTACAGAAATTGATAATGATTTAATTAATTCTAATGGGTTTAAAAGATTAGATTATGACGATCAATTACTTTTAAAAGAAAATTATAATAGTTTTATTACAAATCAAACAATACAATCTAATATTATTCCTTCTTCAGATTATTTTGTTACTACAGAAATTACTGAAGAAAAAGAATATTTTACTATTGATGAGGCTATAAGATATTTTATTCAACCATTGAGTATTATATTAGAAAACAGTAAAAATGATGCTTATTTTATTAATGCGATTTTTCAAAACTATAGTAATGATGATAGAATTCAAAGATATCTTAGTAATAATTGGATTCAATTTGAAAATGCTGGCGGCTGTGATAATATTGTTAATTTTGTTGAAGGAAAGAAACAATCTTTTAATTCATTACATAAAATAGATAAAAGTAAATATTTAAGATGTTTCGTTTTAATGGACTCAGATAAATTGCATCCATTAGAGGAGTTAAAAGAAAATAAACTAAAAACCGTTAGAGAATTAAATAGTAATAATATAGACATGCATATTCTTACCAAAAGAAGCATTGAAAATTATGTGCCAATTGAAGCAATTTTAAGTCTAGGAAATAGGTATAAAAATTGGGTTGATTTATATAATGGTTTGTCTAATCTTCAAAAAGACTATTTCAGTATTGAAAAAGGTTTATGTGGTTTAGATGGAAATCAGCAGCCAAAAAAAACTAGAGAGCAAATAAATCAGGATACAAATAGCTTATTTGATAATATAATAACTGAACCATTTATTGAAAATGGATTAATAAATGGACTTAAACATCAAGGTTATGGTAACTTTAAAGAAAATTTCCCCAAATTATTTGAATTAGTTGTTGTTAATAAAGATGCTTTAGATGCTAGGGTGAATTCAAACGAGTTTGAAGAGATTATTCAAAAAATAAGTAGATTGCTATGAGTAAGCTAGAAATAAGTACCAAGGTAAGACGTTTGTCAAATTACTTAAGTGAATTTGAAGCAGGATTAATTCAAATACCTCCATTTCAAAGAGATTTTGTATGGAGCAATGATAAAAAGAAGGATTTATTAGATAGTTTAAAAAATGGTTTTCCTATAGGTTCTGTTCTTTTTTGGAAACCAGACTCATCAGTTAAGAATGATTTAATTGATGAAGAAATTCAAATGATTGGGGGATATTATTTAGAAAATACCAATTCAGAATTTCAATATATTCTTGATGGGTTTCAACGTTTGTCAACTTTGTTTGGTTGTTTTATAGATTCAAAAAAAACACATCTAAAGAGAAATGAACAAATTTGGAAAACAAATTTTGATATTTTTTATGACTTAAAAGAAGATAAATTTGAGTATAATAGAAAATTTAAAAATGACTTAGAGTTTCACCAAATCCCACTGTATTATTTTATAGATGGGGAGAATTTTTTTGATTTTTCAACTTCTCTCATTTCACTGAAATATACAGACGAAGAAAAGAAACTTTTTATTAGTAGATATAAAAATTTTGGAGCTAAAATTTCAAGTTATGATATTCCTGCAATTGAACTAATAGGAGGTACAATCAAAGAGGCTGTTAATATTTTTTCTCGATTAAATTCAAGAGGAGAAATTGTTTCTGACGACTGGAAAGTGTCTGCATTGAGTTATAATAAACAACGTAATTTTAGATTTGGTAGCGAAATTGATAAGCTTTTTGAACATTTATCTAAATATAATTTTTATACTTCTCAAAATGATAAAAAGAAAAAACGAAATTTAGTTTTACAAAGTGTTCTAAGTGCTTTCGATGAAGAAAAAGCTTATTTTGACATTGCTAAAACTACGGAAGAATTAGAGAAATTAGCAAGCGAAGATAATTTTATTGATGTTTCTTTAAATGCTTTATCTAATTTTGAAAAGACTGTAGAATTTCTTTTTAATAATTTATTAGTATTAAATAGTAAATTTATTTCGTCTCAATATCAGTTAATATTCATTATTAATTTTTTTAATAAAGTAAATTCACCCAATGAAAAACAAATTAGTGAATTAAAGAAGTGGTTTTGGGTAACTTCTTATTCTAATTATTTTACTATTTATAATTTGGCAGATATAAGGTTAGCGTATAAAAAATTTAATAGTTTTATTCAAAATGAAAATACTAATCCTATTTATATTGCCCCATCAATAAAATTTAAAACTAAGGAGTTTCCTAAATCAATAGATTTTGGAAGTGCTAGAGGAACTTCCTTAGCACTTTTTATGGTAAATTATTCAATAAATGAAGATGAGATTTTGGAAGGAAAATCAATAAATTCTAATAATATAAAAGGAGTTATTGAGTGTAAGTTATTTAAGAATGAAAAAGCAACTGAAAATTTAGTTTATATTGTAAAAAAAGATGATGAACTAAATAATTTAATTAAAAAATATAAAGATTTATCTTTTATTTTAAATCCTGAATATAAAGGACAATATAAAGAACTATTCATTACAGATGAGATGCGAGAGACTTACGCTGATTTGGATGATAAAGGGGTTTTAGAACTAAGACTTCAACTTATTATAGAAAAGGAAAAGTTTTTTGTAAAAGAAGAATTAGAAATTGAATACATTAAATAAAATAAAAATCGATTTCAATATATGAAAGACGAAGAAGACGATAACATAATTCCAAACGACGACGAGAATAATTCTGAAGAAAACCAGTTTGATGACAATCAGGATGGAGATGATTCTGAAGAAATTATCAGTGTAAATGCTAAGAATTTTGAAGGGCAGCATTTTTACGAAAATCAGGAAGAAGAAGGAGAAGACGTTATTACGAAAGTAACCGGAATGTACAAAGACTGGTTTTTGGATTACGCTTCTTATGTAATTCTTGAACGTGCAGTTCCGGCAATTG
>Ga0247807_10001950_pt1 | contig 11653 bp, 9 predicted proteins | sample UWRJL074202C1_FD_179931 | JGI IMG/M metagenome (GOLD analysis project Ga0247807, IMG submission 179931) | Plant litter microbial communities from Arlington Agricultural Research Station in Wisconsin, United States - UWRJ-L074-202C-1 | ecosystem: Environmental > Terrestrial > Plant litter >...
CGCGATATTGGATGCCCAATCACCGTGGTCCCGATTGCGCGGGCGCTCCAGCACGACGTCGCCGAGAGTCACGGACTGGGCCGCTCCACGGCGCTCGAGCACGGTGGAGACGACGGCGAGCAGGGAGGCGGAGAGATCGGCGGGATTCACGGTGGTCAAGCTTATCCTCGCCTGTCGGTCACGGGTTGCGGGAGGCGTGCGCGACAATGAGGAAATGCCCGTTCGCACCCCCGTGGTCCTGTTCACCGTGTTCGCCCTCACCCTCGCCGCGCTGACCGGCTGCGCTCCGAGCGTCGACCCCTCGCCCGCACCCGGGACCTCGACCGAGCCCACCGTCGAGCCCGCGCCCGAGCCTGTGACCGAGGGTGCTCCGCTGGAGATCGACTGCCGGGCGCTGGTGAGCGACCAGGCGATCTACGACTACAACTCCAACCTGGGGCTGCTCGACGACTTCTCGCCCGAGAGCGGAACCATGGCCGAACGAGTCGTCGAGCTGGGCGGCACCGCGTGCGCCTGGCAGAACGAGACGAGCGGGGAGATGGTGGTCGTCGCCGCGGCGAACCCGTCGAGCGAACAGATCACGAAACTTAAGGCGGAGCCGGCATTCGTCATCCAGGACGGAATCGGTGAGGCTCAGGCCTTCAGCGGCCTGTTCTGGGTGGTGGCGAGCTCGCCCGACTTCCTGGAGGCCGGCGACGCGACGCCGCTACTGGATGCCGCTATCGCGACACTCGACTAGCCGAGCTGCAGCCGCTGGATGCCGTCATCTGTCGGTAGCTCGTCCACGATGGCCAGCACCGTGAGCTTGTTCAGCACGAGGTCGGCCCAGTGGTTGGTGAGGAACGCGATGTCCGCGGCGTCACGGCCGGTGGAGATGCGCACCATCGACTGGCGGGGCGCCAGGCGCGTCGCGTCGACGACCCACCACTCGCCGTCGATGAACGCCTCCGCAACCGCGTGGAAGTCCATCGGGCTGAGACCCGGCGCGTAGACCGCAGCCATGCGGGCGGGCACGTCGAGCGCGCGCAGCAGGGCGATGACGAGATGGGCGTAGTCGCGGCAGACACCGCGGCGGGCCATAAGCGTTCCGGCGGCCCCATCGGTGACACGGCTCGAACCGGGCACGTAGCTGAGCTTGTTCCACACCCAGAGGGTGACCGCGCTCAGCAGCTCGTGGCCGATGAGGCCGCCGAACTCGGAGCGCGCCGTGGGCAGCAGGCTGTCGGACTCGCAGTAGCGGCTCGGACGCAGGTAGATGACCTGGTCGAGGGGGTCAACGGGGGCGGGCTCGCTGCGTCCCTCCACAACGGCACGGTAGTCGACGACGAGCGAACCCGGGCCTGCCGCGAGGCGGTGAAGTCGCGTGCCGTGGCGGTCGGTCAGCTCGGTGAACTCGAGGGGTGTGCCATCCAGAACATAGGTCGCCGTCTCACTCGCGAGCTCGGCGCTCGTCACCGCCGCGATGCTGAAGACCATGTCGGTGTTTCCGGCGAGATTCATCTCGAGGTGCGAGGAGACAGTGCGCTGCATGGGTCGATCTTGTCACGGCCAGAGCAGGTCCCGTTGCCAGTCGCCGTCGACCTTTTCGTAGCGCAGCCGGGTCTGCTCGCGGTGGCGGGCCGCCTGCCAGAACTCGACCGTCTGCGGGCGCAGGATCCACGCCACCCATTCCTCGGGCACGAAGTCGGGGTCGGCGGTCACGCGGGCCTGTGCATCCGCCTGAAGGTCAGTGTGGTCGGCCCCGATGGGCGTGCTCTGGTGGCCGGCTATCGCCGTCGCCCTGGCATTCGGATGACGTTGCAGGAAGTCCGCCCGTGCCACGTCGCGGGGCCCTCTCTCTATGGCGCCCACGACCCGGATCTGGCGACCCTGCTCGCGCCAATACAGCACCACGGCGGCCCGCGGATTCTCGGTCAGGTCCCGACCCTTCGGGCTGGACGACAGGCTCGCGAACCACAGACCCTCTTCGGTGAGGTCCTTGAGCAGCAGGGTGCGGGCGCTCGGCGCTCCGGCGGCGTCACTCGTCGCCAGCGTCATCGCGTGCGGTTGCGCAACGTTCTGCGCCAGCGCTTCCTCGAGCCAGTCGCGCAGGAGCTCGAGCGGATCTCGCGGTGCGGCATCCGGAACCAGCTCGGGCATGTCCTCGCCGAAAACCTTCAGGGCTCGAAGTCGGTCGCGCAGGCTGGGTTCGCTCATGCGGTCAGCCTACGACTGGTAGCCTTGGTGACGTTCTCCGGGCCCCCATAGCTCAGGGGATAGAGCACTGCCCTCCGGAGGCAGGGGCGGCAGTTCGAATCTGCCTGGGGGCACCACAAGAAAGCGCCGGTCAGACAGTTACAGTTCCTCGAGAGGTTCTCGGCGGACTCCCTCCGCGGCAACATTTTGGCAACACTTTCCGAACGAACAGCCCACGGGACGGAAGGCTGAGCATTTACTCAACTTCCTCCTCGACGTCGAATCCGTTGCTGAACTTCTCACCGACGAAGGCACGCTTGCCAAGCGCCCAGCTGCGGAGCCACACCGGCAGGTCATCGATTTGCGGCTCAAGTTCCTGCTTCGCTGTTTCGCTCTCGAAGAAGGCTGATGCGATTCGCGCTTTCCAAAAGGTCTGGCCCAACGGGGTGAGGTACATCATCATTTCATCGATGTAGTCCGAGTCGTGAGCGTAGGCCTCGAACGCAACCGCAACCGCATACAGATAGGCGAACTTGCTGCCCTCTCCGTCGAATTTATCTGTCGGATCTAGCGGCTTCATCGGGAGACGTACGGCCAGTTGATCCGCGAACGCCCGGGCGCCCGGCCCTGACACGACGAATTTTCCACGTTGCTTTGCCCGTCGAACCGTATATGCGAAAAGCCCTTCCAGCTCTGGACGATCTGTCCCGTCCGTTGCTTGCTCGATTCCAATCCAGAGCGCACCGATGCGCGTTCCAGACACAGACGGAACCGTGAGCAGATGACCTTGAAGATCAGGCATGTCGGCGAGCTGTTGTGCCCAAAGCCAAACCTTGAGGCCGGAGCGATTCGTGCGTGAGATCTCGGGGCGCTCCGCGATCCGGTCGACTGTTTCGCCCCAAGCTTGACGGTAGCGGGTGGCGTGACCGGAAAGGTCAAGCGCTGCCCACGCTGCCAGGAAGAGTTCGCTCGAGTCGAGTCGATCTGGCCCCAAATACTCAGTAATGAATTGAGCCCGAGCATCCTGGTTGAGGCTGAGCAGAGCGCTGAAGCCAGACTCGCTCACCACACTTTTGTCAGCCCACAATTCAAGAACGCGATCAAAGCCCTTCGCACGGGCCCGACTGGGGAGTGGAACACCGTCCATGAGTCTGAAAATGAGCTGCTCGTCGCGAGTCATCGCCGATGCTTCCTCGAACACCTTCGACGCGCCGCGATCCACCTTGTGATCGAAAGCCTGAAGGAGCAGCTCTGGAAGGACGGATGTTGCGTCACTTTTGTGAGCATCGATGAGCGTCTGGGCAATGTCTGATGGCGGCCCGCCGCTTCGAGAGAAGGCCTCGGCAGTGAAGTATTCAAAGAACGTCCTGTGAGTGAACCCGAAGACCCTCTCGCCGTGCTTTGTCCCCATCGTGCCCAGAAGCCAAGCACGAGTCGCACAGAAATCTAAAAATTCGCCCGCGCGTCGACGTGCTTCCCCGTCCTCTACACCGACGTGATCTCTCAGATAGATCCCGATTGTCTTTTGAATCACGCTTTCGGACAACCCACTTTGAGCGCTCTGAGATTTGTAAACCCAGCGCGCAATTTCTTGCATGATCCGATCGCCATTCGCGTGCAGCTCTTCGGGTTGATCGATGTGTCGATGCGAATCCCAAGTGTGAAAAAGTAGGTCGGCGCATTCAGCGTAAATGTCTCTACGGCGGCGAGGGATTGACCCCCGCTCGCGGTAAAGAACGCACAGCAGAGACAGCAGCAACGGGTTCGCCTTGAGGTCGATCACAGTTTGAGACTCACGCTCAAATTCCACGATCAGGTCGGGCCGCTCAATGAATGTGAACCAGCGATTGACGTAATCGATCGACTGGTTTTTGCTGTACTGGTCCAGTGTCAATGTCTTAAATGAAGACGGCAAAGGCGCTCGTTCGTATCCGACCGACCTCGAAGTGACAAGGATCGAGACGGCAGGAAATTGGCGGGCGAAAGAGGTGATCCGCTCAACCATTTCGATTCGCAGATTGATATCGGTGATCTCATCGAGACCGTCGAAGATGAGTAAATAAAGGCCCAAAGTGAGGCCGTCGCGCAGTGCTGACTCCTCAAACTCGTGATTCGAGATTGAGCCGATCGTCGTGTGGAGATGCTTTGAAATCGATTCGGAATTAGCTAACTGCACGTAGTTTCTGACCGTCACGAGCAAAGCGGCCTGCCCATCCTCCGTAGCGGCAAGCTCCTGCCTTAAGTTACGGACGAATGTGCTCTTACCCGCTCCTGGAGCGCCATGAAGCACGACTCGAAATGGCCCACCTTCCCGGTCCAGTTTGATCACGTCGTCTGCGGCCTCCGTTGCCACGAGCGTTCTTGGTACATATAGATCGGCAAACGTGGCCGCGCGAGACGTTGTCGCGTAGGTGATGATTGGAAGCGGCGGTGCCTCTGCGATCGACTCTCTCATGATCGCCGCAGTGTCTATCGCTTGCGCGACTCGCTCGATGTCGGCGCAAAGCTCCGACAGGCGCTCGACGTGCCGCGACGTGCCGCTCCCTTTACCCGTCGGTCGCGCTATCGGGGACGTCACGAAATCCGTGAACTCTTGGGCCGCCTCACGCAACTCCTTGCCAGCAGGGGTGACACCGTCATACATGTGAAGGATTCGGTCCCAGATCGACTCTCGTCGATCTAGCCACTTGCTGGCGTGGTCGGCTTTCCACCGCTTGGTGAGATTGTCAAACGATCGTTGGATCTCGTCTAGAGACGAAGTCCTCACATCGGAATCGGAAGTCATCAGTGTGATCGCGAGCATGCTCAGCAGCGCACGGGTCTCGCGATCGTCGAGGAACCTCTCCAAATCTTGGGTCTCGGCCACTGTGAGCATGTCCTTCTGCTCGTCGATGTCCAACCAGCCGACTTCGACTGTCCCGAAGAGACGCAGATTACGTAGTGCTGACCGAGACAACGGGCCAGCTGACTGAGCAGCCTTGACCGCGCCGCCAATGGTACCTACAACGCCCGCAACGGCAGCGACAGATTCGATCATGTTTGAAGGCTATCGCCCGAGGATCAGTCGGCTTCAACTTACAGCGGAGAAACCTTGGTGCCTCGCTCGAGAGGACTCCGCCGTCATGCCCCGGGCGGGATGGTTCCGGACGGCTAGTCCTGTTTTGGGGTGATGGCCGCCGCCGCTAGTGCCACATCAAGCGCCGCCGAGACGGCGTCGAGGTCGCTATCGAAGAGATCAGAGTAAACGTCGAGCGTCACTGCGGCAGAGGCATGGCCGAGCATCCGCTGCACGGCCTTCACGTTGGCCCCGGCGCTGATGGCCAAGCTCGCTGCAGTGTGCCGCATCTCGTGAGGCGTCAGGCCCTCATGGCCGATCATTTCTGCGGCCGAGTCAAACCACCCACGACGAAAAACCCGCCCCCGCAACCAGCCACCGCGGGCTGCCGCGAAGACCGGCGAGCCGGCTTCTTTGCCTTCGACGTGACTGGCCAACGCTGTGAGCAATGACGCCGGCACCGGGATGGAGCGAGCTTCGTAGTCCTTCGGCTGCGAGTCAATTTGGACTCCGTCCACCTCCACAATCGTGTGCTGGACCTCGAGCCGCCCGCGAACGAAGTCAATGTCCTTCACTCGCAGTCCGGATGCCTCGCCCCAACGGAGTCCGCAGTACGCAAGCACTCGCACCAGCAGCCCGTAGCCGTTTGCCTCACCGCGAACATGCCCTTGCCTAAGGAATCGACTGCATCAGCCAGAACTCGGACCTCGGCATGGCTGAGATATCGCTTGGACGCCTTCCAACCCTCGGTAGGTTAAGCCCATGCGCCGGGTTCGCAGGTAGTCGACCGTCCTTAACCGCCATCTGAAGACTGCCCGATAGGACTTTGACGATCTTGCGAACGCTCGATGCGCCTTGCGACTTCGAGAGCCCGCCCGCCCAGGACTGCACGGTCTTATGGTCGAGAGAACCGAGAGGGTATTTGCCGAGCTGCGGTTTTATATGCAGCTCCACGATCCCTCGAGCCCGCTCGCGCGAGGTGGGCCGCCAATCGGATCGGCTGTTCATCCACGAGTCGAGCCACTCCTCCACGAGCACCCTCGACTTGGACGGATCGATGTACGCGCCCCGGCTCTTGTCGATTTCAGTCTTGGCCAAGAACAGCTCGGCGTCCCGCTTCGTCTTGAAGCCACGCTTCTGTGTCTGACGATGATCTGGTCGACGATAGATCACTCGATAGCGCTTCCCGCTCGAGGTCACGTATGCACTGATGCTCCCCATAAACCGACGATAGTTATTACCCCTGACAGACCGATATAACTCCGTATACCCTCTTCCTCTGCCCGCCTCCGCTACCCCCAAGCTGCCCTGTCCTACCGCCTCTCCTTTACTTCCCAACCTCCCGCACGGAACTTGTGGAGTGGGGGAGGTTGGGAAGCTGGCTCCGCCAGGGAGAGGCGGTAGGACAGGGCAGAAAGGGGCGAAAGTACTCGTTTGGGTACTCGCGACGGATGAGTACCCAAACGTGTACCCCGGCCACCTTCAATACCCGTCAAGCGACGTCGGTGGTCGACCGACCATTGGATACGACGAGACTCCAGCGGCTAGCGGTCCGGGGCTAATCCGCTCAGCAGGGAAGGGCGACTATCGGCTCGTTGCGGCGCCGGCCGTAACGGCATCCCCTACGGTTGCGACATGAACCAAGAAGAAATGCAGGAAGCATTCACGACCGCCTTCGATCAAGCACTCGTCTTCCATGGGTTCACCGACTACATGCGCGACTACGAGATGATCGTCCAGCTCAGTGCTGACCCTCGAACCGGAATCCCGAACGAGTACGTCCGATACATTTTCGTCAATTGCGTTCTGGCGAACGTCTCCACGGCTCTTCAGCCAGAAGGCTGGGCGACATCTCTGGATGATCGCCTCATCGACTACGCCTCCGGCGTAGACCTCGATGGATACACCTGGGGCGTGAAATGGCAACTGCTCTATCCCGGCTTCGAGTTAGTTCCAGATTCTCAAGTGGCCGCTCCCTGGGCAGCCGACCTAGGCATCCCATTTCACGAGGTTCGTGTCGAAACCAACGGACACAACCTGACTCTCGTTTACAGTGATCTCAGAATTGAACCCGCGCCCTACAATTACACGCCGTTCCGCGTAGTAGCCCCATTCTGGGACGGGAAGATCTTCTGAAGCGAAGAAGCATATGGGCCTGTCTGCTTCTTCGATTACTGGGTCTATCGCTTGGAAAGACTTATGGCGCCATTGGGACCTCCCGCTAGTTCCGCTCGAAGGCAAGGCGCAGCCGCGGCAGCCCAGTGGCAACACAATGGCAACACTTGAGCCAAGCCGTGATCAGTCAATCTGATCGACTGTCTCACCAAATGACCGTGTATGTGCGCAGCTTCGGGAACCAGTCATACGCGCTACACCGTTTGATCGCCCTCCGGAGGCAGGGGCGGCAGTTCGAATCTGCCTGGGGGCACCACAACTCTCGAAGACCGCTCGTGCTCTTCGATTCGGCTCGCTGGCTGGCCCCACCGGGGTATGCGCTTCGCCGGCGATCGAACGGCCACAGATCGACGCTGGGCGCCGGACGAAGGTCGATCCTTGGCCGTTCGGTGATTCTGGCCCGCTCAGAACAGCACCGGCTGCACGCGGTCGGGCGTCATCAGCCCGGTCAGCGCCACCCGCAGCGCGACCAGCGGCGTCGGCGACCGCACGAGCTGCGGCAGCATCGCCTCGAGCAGCGTCCGGGCATCGGCGGTCGCTTCCGCGAGGCCGTGCTTGAGCACGACCTGCTCCCCGCCCTCCGCCCGCAGCGTGACTGCGATCCCCGTCGCCACGAGCCCGGCCCGCTCCGCCCGGCGGCAGACGCGGGTGATGCACGCCTCCACGAGTTCGGCCGGAGTCCAGTCGCGACGGTTGTAGCCCGAGATCGTTCCCTCGGTGGTCAGCGTCGTGCGATTCTCTACGGTGTGGATGACGGCGTCATCCGTCCCCTCCCGTATCCGCCGGAGCTTGCGGGCCATCGTTGTGCCGCAGACGCGTTGCACCTCCTCGCGCGGCCGGGAGTCCAGGTCGCCCAGTCGAATCACGTCGATCAGCCGCAACCTCTCTACCGTCTTGCCGCCGATCCCCCACACGTCGGCAATCGGCAGCGAGACCCGTAACTGCGCCTCCTCAGCCGGCGAAATGACGCGCAGCCCATCCGGTTTCGCGGCACGCGACGCGAGCTTCGCCATGAGCTTGGTGCGCCCGACGCCCACGCTCACGCTGATGCCCAGCTCGCGCTTCACCCGCGCGCGCAGCTGTTGCCCGAGGGCGGCAGCGAGGTCGGGATCCGACGTGCCGGCGTCGAGGAACGCCTCCTCCATCGACCCGGGCTCGACGGCGGCGAAGTCCTCACCGAAGATGTCGAACAGCTGGTCGCTGACCTGCTCCACCTCGTCGCGCGGCACATCGATGAGCTGGAGGTGACCGCACAGCGCGAGCGCCTCCTGCGCGAGCATCCCGCCGCGCACGCCGAATTCGCGGGCCGGATAGTTGGCGCTTGCGATGAACACGTGCGCCACGACCGCCATCGGCACGTCGACCAGGTCGGGGCGCCGCCGCAGCACCACCGAGGCGAAGAAGCTGTCGGCGTCCACGTGCAGCAGGAGGGAGCGCGCCATGGCATCCATCGTACATATGTTCGAATGTCGCGGTCAGTGCCCGCCCGCGAGGATGCCGCGAATCGACGCTGCGAAACCGGCGGGATCGGCGAGGAACGCGACATGGTCGCCCGGCATGTGGGCGACGCGAGTGCCCAGCTCCTCGGCGAGCGCGAGCGACGTCTGCTCGGTGAGCTGCCCGGTCGACTCCCGACCGACGCCGATGACCACACGGGTGGTGGACGTGCTCAGGGCGTGGATGTCGGGCTCGAATCGGGTCGTCGCCTGCAGCTCACGGGTCAGGAACCGCGTACCGTCGAGCGCGTCCTGCTCGGACATCTGCGGCGGCGGACCCTGGGTGTCTTCATCGAAGCCGGTGGTGCCCATGAACTTCGCGAACGCGGCGCCCAGCCCGTCGCGGTGGTAGGTCGCCACGATGTCATCGGTGTTCGCGCGGTGCGCGGCGGCATCCGGCAGCAACTCGAGCACGGGCGGCTCGTGTGCGATGAGGGTGCGGATACGCCCGGGATGACGCTGCACGACCGCGAGTCCCGTCACCGCGCCGCCGCTCGTGCCGAACAGGTCCGCGGTCCCGGCACCGAGATCGTCGAGAATGGCGACAACGTCATCCGCTCGCAGTTCGGGAACGGAGTGCTGGTCGGGGTCGTCGATGGTGCTGTTCGCGATGCCGCGCGGGTCGATGGTGACGACCGTGTGATCGGCTGCGAGTTCGTCGGCGAGGTGCGCGAAGTTCGGTGAGCTCATGGGAGAGCCGATGACGAGCAGCACTGGCCCGGAACCACGGACTTCGTAGTACTGCCGCGCCCCAGGGACGGAAAGGGTGTGTGTCGTAGTCATGTGGACACCGTACACATGACTACCGACACGGTCAGCCGATCTGGGCGCGCGAAAAGCTGAAGACTTCTCCCTGCCGAGCGGTATCATCGCCAGATGCAGAGACGGGCCGCCCTCGACAGCGTGCTGCGTCAGCTCTCCCGCAACCAGTCCGACCGCGCCATCGCGAGCCTCGAGCACACGGACGACCCCTACCTGCTCGGACTGCTCTCGTTCGCGCTGTTCATCGGCCAGCGCTTCACGCCTGCCGCCGAGACCGCCGCGCGGGCGCTCGCTGCGGCGGACGACGCCGAGGCACTGATGCTGGCGCGGGCCGCGACCGGCATGGCCGCCTCCGCATGGGCGAGCGAGGAGACCGCCGACACGCTCAGCGCGGCACGCGACGAGCTTGCCCTTCTGGACGGCGCCGACCGGGACTCGGACACGTTCATCCGGTACCTGCTCGCCGAAGCCGCCCTCACCTGCGGCCGCCTGCGGCTCGGTGAGGAGATCGTCGCGGCGTCGCCCGCCCTGCCCACGGTATTCCTGGGCGACGAGGCGCACCCGTTCCTCACGATCATGCGGGTCATGCGCATCCGCCTGCTGTGCTTCCGGGGCCGCATCACCGAGGCCCTCGAACTCGGCGAGGCCGCGCTGGCGCTCGCCAGGGAGCCGCTCTCCGCCCTGGTCGTCGACGCGACGATGTGCCTGCTGCGAGGCAACGCGGCACAGAAGGGCCAGGTGCGCGCGATCGCCGATCGCCTCGAGCGTGCACTGCCCGAACCCGTCGACCACATCTCGAGTGGCTGCTACCTGCTCGTCGCCTTCGGACTCGTGGCCACGGCCGACGTCACTCGGGCGGCGCGCTTCGTGCTGCTCGCCGGGCAGACGCCGGGGCTCGAGAAGCTCACTATTCTCGACCGGGTGCTCGGCCTGGAAATGCTGGTGGCGGCAGCGGTCGCCGAAGAAGACCTGACCTCCGCGGAGGCATGGCGGGCACGCGCGCTGCCGCTGCTCGGCGATCCCATCGCCCGCCCCACCGTCGAACGCATCATGAGCCGCCTCGCCCTGCTCGCCGGCGATGCCGCGGGCGCCGCGGACTGGGCCGAGCTCGCCGTAGAGCACGCACGAGCGGACGACCGGATCATCGAACTCGCCGAGGGCGAGATCGTGCTCTCCCGGGCCCGCATCGCCTCCTCCCAGCGCGGAGCCGCGAGCGCGAGCCTCGAGGCACTCGCGGCCGGCGCGGTCGGCTCCGGCTACCTCGCGGCACGGCAGTCCGCAGCGCGCGAGCTGCGCGGCATCGGTCGTCGCCTTCGCCCGGCGGCCGGCTCCGGTTTCGCCGGCCTGTCCGCGCGCGAACGGGACGTCGCCCTGCTCGTGGTCGAGGGCTTCGGAAACGTCGCGATCGCCGCCGAGCTGCATCTCTCGGAGCACACCGTTCAGGTGCACGTCTCGCGGGTGCTCGCCGCATTCGGCGTCGCCAGCCGGTTCGCCCTCGCCGCCCAGCTGGCCTCGCTTCTTCCGCAGGGGGTGGATGACCCGGCTCCCGCTCCCCTGACCCCGCGCCAGCACGCCGTCGTCGATCACATCGTGCTGGGCCACAGCAACGACCGCATCTCCCGGGATCTCGGCGTGAGCATCAAGACCGTCGAGAAGCACGTCAGCGAGGTGTTCCGCCGCTGGAACGTCGCATCCCGCATCGGGGTCAGCCGCGTCGCACGCGGTCGCGAAGGTTAACGCTTCGCCCTACTGCGCCGCGGCGGCAGGTCGCCCAGCATGGGGAGCATGAGAAATCGTGGAGCCCTGGCCGTTGCATCCGTTCTCCTGCTGGCCGGCTGCGCGCCGGGGACGGCGGAACCCTCGACGGGTGATGCGCCGGCGGCCTCGGATGGCGGAACCGGCTGCGAGGCATCGACCGACGACAGCTACGCGCCGTACAGCGACCCCGCCCTGAGCACCCACCCCGAGGACGGCACGTCGTGGGGCGACG
>Ga0247807_10001951_pt1 | contig 11653 bp, 6 predicted proteins | sample UWRJL074202C1_FD_179931 | JGI IMG/M metagenome (GOLD analysis project Ga0247807, IMG submission 179931) | Plant litter microbial communities from Arlington Agricultural Research Station in Wisconsin, United States - UWRJ-L074-202C-1 | ecosystem: Environmental > Terrestrial > Plant litter >...
GCTAACCAGGCCATTAAACTGATCAAAGCAGCAACTGGTTATGACGAAGTTTTGAAAAATCAGCGAATCGCAGAAATGAGGTTCTTGCGTGGTCATTTCTATTTTGAGCTTAAAAAAATATATAATAAGATCCCTTATATCGATGAGACTGCAGAAAAAAAGGAAGATTATTATGTATCCAACGAGGCGCTTTCTTCAGAACAGGTTTGGAAAAAAATAGAAGATGACTTCAAAGCCGGAATAAATATTCTGCCAAATACACAAACTAAAGAACCAGGGCGCCCTACCCGTTTTTCTGCCTGGGCATATCTTGGTAAAGCTTATATTTTTCAGAAGAAATGGACTGATGCCAAAGCAGCAGCAGATACTGTAATTTTAAAAGGCGGATATTCACTGAATGCAAATTTTGCTGACACTTTTCTACCGGAGAATGATAATAGCCGGGAAATTATATTTGCAGTGCAGAACTCTATCAATGATGGTTCTACCAATAGCTACAATGGTTCTATAGGAGACCGGTTATTTCCTATTGGCGGTCCTTATTGGCCTGGTGCACAATATGGTTTTTTAAGACCTTCACAAAACCTGGTTAACAGTTATAAAACAAATACCCTTGGTTTGCCGGCAGGCGATAATATTGACGTTGTCCCTGCTGACAATGTAGATCCAAGGCTGGATCACAGTATTGCCCGTCAGGGAATTCCATTTCTTGATCTGCCCGAAACATATACTACCGCATGGGTAAGAGATGTAGCAACCTATGGTCCGTTCAGTTTAAAAAAACGGTTGGTTTCCCCGCTTGGTGCACATTGGCTCAGAGTAAATCCGTATACAAATGACCTGAATTATTATATTATCCGTTATGCAGATGTTTTATTATGGAAAGCAGAAGCAGCTATAGAAACAGGAGATTTAGAAACCGGCCGTCAGCTTATTAATCAGGTCCGCCGAAGAGCAAGAGATGGCAAAAAGGTTCAAAAACTAACCGGAGGTGATGCTGCAAATTACAAAGTAGAAGAGTATACCAGTTCTTTCGCCAATTACGCTCAGGCCATAAAGGCATTAAAACAAGAAAGACGATTGGAATTCTCTTTAGAAGGCCATCGCTTTTTTGATTTGGTAAGATGGGGAGATGCAGCAAATGTACTGAACAACTATTTTGCAATTGAGAAAACAAAAAGAAGCTTTCTTTCTATTGCTTCTTTCGTTGCAGGTAAAAATGAATATCAGCCTATTCCTCAAAATGAAATAGATTTGAGCAAAGGTGCATTAAAGCAAAATCCAAATTATTAATCAGATCAATAAGCGGGGAGCAAGCACATAAAACTCCCCGCTTTAATTATAGAGCCATGTTATTAAAAAAACATCAGGCCGATCATATAGCCACATGACCTGCTTACCACTCTTAATTTGAAAAATCCAGTACATATTAAGACAAGACAGCGAATTCCCTTAGCCTCAAGGAGATTAAATGAATTTGACAGGGAGTTTTTACCTGATCCTGAATCTTTACAAATGGACAGTCTGGATCCTTTAAACCTATAAACAAGCCAGTCAGCTTGCATTACCCATTACGAATCAGGCGCATTATTTTTCATAAACAGCAATTTAATATTACAAAAATATTCTTATGATTAATAAATATACCAATACACTAAAACAGATAACACCTTATTTTCTTTCATTAATTATCAATCCTAATTTGATATACAGATCATTCTGTGATCAAAAAAAGGAGTAAATCATTCTTTAATTCTTGTAATTCATACTTCTGTATCCAATTTGGATAATTCCAGGACTATCCAAAATCCTTTTTGTTTCGCCCTGTTTCTCATTGGCCTTTATTTTGCAACATTTCATGTAACAAAAATATTTTTTTGAAAAACATCATTTTCTTATCCCCTTTAAAATCTATAAACAAATGATTCAAAATATTGGAAAAAAGCTCAGAGCAATTCGTAACACGCATTGCATTAGCCAGAAAATTGTAGCCGATCAATTAGGTATATCTGTTACTGCATACTCTAAAATCGAGACAGGAATAACAGATGTATCCTTCCATAAAGTTCAGCAAATAGCTGATATATACGGTGTTTCGATAATTGACATGCTACGAATAGGAGAAAAAGATTCACAGGACGAACAATATCCTGATGTTAAAAAACAATTGGATGATCTGAATGAGCGCTATAACGATCAGCAAAAGAAGATCATTCAGTTATATGAAATTATAAGAACCCAAAAGTCTGCTGCCCATTAATTCAAATCGATATAGCCATTTCCAGAAAGGCTTAAACACATCGTGAAAGGGGAAAAATATACCCATACAGGGAATTATTTTCCACACCCCTTAAATAAATCCCCAATCCTATTGCCTTATATAAAGAGATAAACAAAAAAGCTTCCCTTCTTTTTAAAGAAGAGAAGCTTAGCTATTTGTTTTTCAAGGGTTTGAAATTTATTGGAGAGCGCCTGAGAACGCGAAGTCAGGATGTTCAACACTTTTAAACTGGCCTAACGTCTGTTTATTTGCCGGATTAGTAAAGTAATCTACAATAAACTGATCTGTACTTAATCTTTCATTAACCAGCGGTGCCATTGCCGCAGTAATTAGTGAGGCATTACCATTCATTGTACCTAAAGTAAATTTGTACACACCTGCTGCAGTCTTAGTGTAAGTATAGTTATAGCTGGCTATGAATCTGTTAGCATTCTGATAGACATCCGCATTCAATACCAATGTTTTATCATTTGCATTAAAGACAAAAGCCATTTTATCTAATCTCAGGTTATAACCACTAACTAATGTTGCTGCGGCAGCTTTTGCTCTTCTTGCAATAAAGTCTGACGACCATCCAGGATATGACGTTGCATTAGGAGTAGTAATGGAAGTATAATTAATTCCAATCAGTAAATGTAAAGGTATTAAAGGAACCGGAGACGATTGTATATCAACCCTCTTTCCGTCAACAGTAGTATAGAATATACTTTTTGCAGCATCCCATATAAACTCCTGCATCAATTTACCTTTATAAGATACAGGACTTTGCAGCAGCATCCCATTTAAAGTAAATACAAATGGAGCAGTAACTGCAGTAATATTTCCCTTTTCTAACCAGCGCAGCGTCATTACTTTCAGGTTAGGATCAAACTTGGTTTCTACATTTGTTGCTCCGTCTAAATTCACATAAAGCGTACTGTTGTTACCTATATAATCAACTGAGTTAGTTAATGAATTTAATAACCCTTTATTATTATACAGATCCTGCTCTTCTTTAGTAGCTCTTACCAGGACAAGCTTGCTGTCCAGCAACTTACCAGATAATTTCAGAGTATCTCCGGTTTGTACACCAAAATTAAATTCGAAATCCGAATATAGTCCCCAGCCAGGCGCACCACCAAAGATATTAGGATCAGGATCTGCCAGGATATGCATATAATTATAAGTATCAAACACCAAAGCCGGATTCTGACTTGCTTTTAGTCTGTATGAACTTTCTTTACTTACTGTAGCCGGTCCGTAATCTAAATCAGCATACATAGTTACCCTGTTCTTTTTATCAAAATTAAGGTAAAATGCAAATCCCCCTCCACCATTAGGGTACAAATAGGCTTTCCAGCCATAAGGACTACCCGTTAATTGATCGCTATATTTGGTAAGTGCCTCAGCAACTCTTTCCTCTGGTTTTTCTCCATCTATCAACACGACATTTTCCTTTTTACAAGCAGAAAACACAGTTAAGGATAGCAGCGCATATATTATAATTCTTTTCATCTGTTTATCTTTTAAATTATTGTCCCATAGCACCATAGAAGTACGATTTTTCATCAGTCTGTTTATAAAACGCACCTAATGAACCTAAACCGCCAATATTTCCTGGTATGATCTTATTGATCCAGTCTATTTTGAATTTATTATTTTTAAAATAGTTGTTTACCGGTGCAAAAGCTGGATTGAGCGCATTCATATTCGCATAATTGGCAGTAGTTGGTTGTACCGCAGCTAATTTAAGTGTTACGACATTTGCAGCATCAATAGCCATTGTATAATCGGCATCCGCAAATAATACATCAGAATCTTGTAAAAAGCTATATCTTAAAGTCATTGTTGTAGCTGATTTGAAAGTCAACGTTACATCTAGTAATCCAAGATCAAAGCCTGCCGTCATATTATTTACTGCCGCTTTCCACAAGCTTAAAAATTCTGGTGACTGATTAGCATCTTTTAATGGGTTTGAATACATCCTGGTATAACCTATCCCCGGGCCGATCAGCTTAGCCAATACTGGCGGGCTTATGTTATATAATGCGTTTTGCACTTCAGTTTGTAAAGCATAGAAATCAATATTGAATCCAGACTTAAAGTAATCTACTACATATTGTTCCTTCTTCTTCAGCTTCACCTGCGCATCTGCCGGTGCAGTACTTACAGCAGCATTGTAACCCACACGCCCCATCATTAGCATATTAGATGACATTTCTGCATAATCCTCTTCAGGCGCTGCTCTTGCGTAAGCAGTAATAAATCCTAATGCCCTGGCCTGCGCAAGCGTACCTAATGTCCAGTTACCCATATAACCACCTCTTGAGATCGTCTGAAAATCAGTCTGATAATCTACAGTCTGATTTAAAATATGAGTATACTCATGCTGTATAACCTGTATCGCCTGTTTTACAGAGGCCAGGTTGGTTTTATCAAAAGTATTAACTACATATAAAACAATCTTACGACCACCTTCTGCTGTACCTAATGTAATACTTCCATCCTGGTTGTAGGAAGCACTTCCTGCAAGAACAAACTGCTTAGGAGAGATTCTTTTAATAAAATCTGCTCCACCAATCGTCTCAAACGGCTTAATCCATACATCCCTTACAGTTTCCATCATAGGAATGATCTGTAACTCATCAGGTGGCGTAATATTTTTTCCACTGGTCAGTTCAAACCTGTCAAATCTATATTTGGTTTCGATATTATAAGGGTTCAGATAATTTTTATCCAGCCACTCATCGGTGGTTGTCTTAGCTATGATATTTTTGTCTATAATATTCAGATTAGCATCTAATTTCCCTTCCTTCTTACAAGAAGCAAGTGTCATTAAAACAAATAGTGTAAATACACCAGTGTTAAATATATTTTTCATCAGTATAAATTTATTTTTAATAGTGATGAAGCTATCATATGCTGCCCGGTTTTGTTTATTCCGGTAAATGTTCTGCACATGATGGTTTCATAATTACTTATCTAGGGTTTAATGCAATACCAGACAATTCAACTTGCGATGGCATTTGGAATAAACGACGCGGATCATCAGCTTTCAATTCAATGATAGTACTGTTATCACCTGCTGCCTTTACATTATGCTTTACTGTAATCCTGTGTCGCAGGATATCAAACCAGCGTAATCCTTCCATTACAAACTCTGCTTTCTTAAAATCAAGAATAGTTTTGATCACTCCTTCAGCAGCAGTAGTACCTGGATAAAAATTCGCGATTTTTGTTAAAGTAACCCCATCACTAACTGGATTGTAGCCGGCAAGTCTGGTGCTCGCAAAAGTATTAATGTCCTGCAAAGCGAGATCATTCTGACCCAATCCAGCATAAGCTTCAGCTCTGTTTAACAAAGCTTCATCAGTAGTCAATACCGGAACAATCGTATAAGGTTCACCAATAGTTGCATTCTGACTTGTTTTAACAAAATACTCATTCCATTTTAACAAGCTATAATTAGGTACACCATAATTATACACCGTATGTACCCAGGTTTTACCTGTTACATTAGCAGTTCCAAACATAGCATCCGAAAGCAGCTGACCAAATCCATAACGATTTGTTCTGGTTCTTGCCCACGAAGAAGATGTTTCTATCAAAAGTAAAGTAGAGGGTTCAGTAGCCATCGTAAAATTAGTATACATTTCAGCACCAGAATAGGTCTTGTAACGTGTACTCCATGGTCTGAGCATACCAGCAAAAGAATTTCCTGAAGAAATAGCACTTACATGCTCAATTACCTTTGCAAACTCTTTCTTAAACAAATAGAACCTTGCTGCAAAAGCATGAGCAGCTGCGATATTGAAATGGTATTTAGGCACACCATAAGCACTGTTCTTAATTAATGGAAGGCCTTCTGTCAGATCCTTTTCAATCATTGCATATACCGAAGCCACGGTACCACGTGTATACTGACCATTTACAACTTTCTCCGGTGTCGTAACATAAGGAATTCCAGGAGAAGTGTTGTCTCCACCAGCTACATAAGCTTTCGAATACAAAGTAACCAGCATGAAATGTGCATAGGCACGGGCTAACAAAGCTTCTCCTTTATAAGGCTGATAAGCAGTTTTGTCAGTAGCTTTTTCAATTGCCGACAAAGCCTCATTCGCGGCAGCAATCGCTGTATAAGTTCCATTCCAGTAATCCGTAGGGGTATCCTGACTATTATCAGGATTGTCCTGCCAGAAATAAGGTAAGGTAACAAATCTCTCTTTATCCACAACTTCTGCGCCTTTATCCTCCATATTATCAGACGCTGCTTCAGTAAAGGCGATATAATTCGACTCAGAATAAGCACTGGTTAATAATTGCGCAACTTTATCTACAGAATTTATTTGTGTTCTCTGATCTGGTGAATGTTCCAGAAATTTTTTACAGCCTCCGGTAGAGACCAGAGCCAGTGCCAGAAAGGGTATATATATTTTTTTCATGTTCTTCTCTTTAGAAACCAACTTTTAATGATAATGTAAACTGACGTGGGATAGGTAAGGCTACTCCACCTGAACCAAAGAATTCAGGGTCCTGACCATTTAACTTCTTATCCGAATAAATCAGGAATAAGTTGTTACCAACTACACTTAAAGAAGAATTGGTAAAGCCTAATCTCTTTGAAAATGCTGTCGGTACCGCATAGCTTAATATAATTTGTTTCATTCTTACAAAACCACCGTCTGCAACTCTTTCAGTAGAATAGTTATAATTGCTGTACGCATATATTCTTTTGAAATTTTCTGCTTGCTGCGCATCCAGAATAGAAGGCCAGTTAGTTTTCAACTCATCGCCTGGTAATACCCATCTGTCCAGAAATCCTTTAGGCATAGCATCAAGATCACTGTATGTAGTTTTGAAAGCAGGATTTAACCTCACTTTATTACCCCCGGAGAAAGTAACTAAAGTAGATAATGTAAATGCTTTATATTTGAAAGTATTAGAGAAACCACCAGTGTAAGTAGGATCTACAGGGCCTTCATATTTCAAATACTGTACAGAATTACTTTGTAAATTAATATCATTACCAATTTCACCGTATTCGTTGATAAAACTTGGAGAGCCATTTTTCGGATCCAGTCCTTTAAAGTCTAAAGAGAATAAACCTCTTTGAGCGTAGCCCTCTAATGCACCACCATCAGCACCAGTCAATCCAAAAATTAATGGCTGACTTTTTAAATTGGTAATTTTATTGGTATTACGTGCAAAAATGATTTGCGTCCTCCAGCTCCAGTCATCATTTTTCAGCACTGTCCCGCCCAATGCAACCTCAATACCTTGAGATTTCATATCTGCATAGTTAGCCTTTTTAACAGTTTCACCGCCAATTCCACCAGTTCTGAAATCACCAATCAAGTCAAAACTTTTTCTCTTATAAGCATCAACAGTTAATGAAATGCGGTCATCAAATAATCCTAAATCAAGGCCTATATTAAACTCATTTAGTTTTTCAAAAGTCAGCTCTGAATTCTCCAGACCTGAGATGTACAGCTTAGTTTCTTTCTCTGTCAGGTAAGGGCGTTTGGTAGCCATGCTTTTAACTACTAAACTTGAATTTGTCGCATCACCCATACTCGCAACCAAACCATAAGTCGCACGTAAAGTAGCCCGGTTAAGTACTTTCTTTAAGCCAGCACCCTGCATGAAATCTTCCGTATCAATATTCCATGAACCTGAAACATTCCAGGTAGGCAACCATCTTGCTGTTGTTGACTCCCCTAAAAGATTAGATCCATCATATCTTCCTGTTGCGTTAAAAGCATATTTTCCTTTATAAGAATAAGCACCTCTTAAAGAATAGTTCAAATATCTCTCATATCTGTAGCCCATGCTGTAATAGTTAAAACCACCTTCAACATTTGATTTTACAATTGCCGGATCTATAAATGGGACACCACCTTTATCATACTGATAGCCATATCCGTCAAATGTTTTATTCTGACGATTGATATAACGTAATTCCTGTGTACCAAAAATGTTAACCGTGTGGTCAGTATTAAATACTTTATTATACTCTAAACTGTTACGCACATAGTAATTGGTAATATTATCATCATTCGTATTGTAGAATCCTCCAAAAGGCAATACAGAAACCGGAAGTGCATTCGGATCATCAGGATTTGAATATAAAAATCTGTTTCTCTTTTTAATAGTAGCATCAAGAGGGCTGATACCTGCACGGTAGGCTTCAGCCATATTAGAATGTTCAGTTATTTTATGTTCCTGACTGGTTCTTGCAAAACGGTATGCACCATCAAAAGAGTATTTCAGGTTATCCGTAATTTTATATTTTAAACCCGCCTGAACCTTTAAATCTATCACATTTAATTCTAATGTGTTATTCTCTAATTCATTTAAGATATTAAAAGGAGCAAAGTTCTGCGTAAAAAACTCACGGTTACCATTTTCATCGTAAGGAGTCAGTGTACGACTTGCATTTAAGGCATAGCTGAAAGGGTTGATATCAAAATCACGGTCATAAGTTCCATAAACAGGATTCCCTTTTCTACCTAAAGTACCCGGGGCTCTTTGATCACGGACAGATCCCTGAGTAATTAACTCAACACTTAACCGGTCATTAATCTCAAAATTACCACGAATGTTACCCGTAAAACGTTTCACATTATCACCTATTGACCAACCATTATCCTTTAAGAAACTGGTGGAAGCATATATTTTTGAACGTGCTGTACCTGAGGAAACACTAACTGAATGCTCCTGCATAAATGATTGTTTAAACAAGACATCAAACCAATCCGTATTCGCATTTGCATAACGTTGTAAAAACTGCTTTTGGCTTGGCGCATCATTTCTCAGCGCATAAGTATCTGTTACAGGATTATAGCGATACATCTGGTTATACATTTTAGTAAACACACCGCCATTTTCAGCACGTGAGCCTTCTGCATGATTCAGCAACCCTTTATTCTGCATCTCCAGATAAATATTCATCTGATCTGCAGAGTTCACAATATCAAAACTACTGTAAGAAGGTTTCATATAACTTGAAAAGTTCCCGGTGTAAGAAACCACAGGTTTACCTTCTGTATTCTTACCTTTTTTAGTCGTGATAATTACCACACCATTCATTGCTCTTGCACCATACTGAGCCGTTGCAGCAGCATCTTTCAGAATATTAAAACTTTCAATATCGTCAGGGTTTAAACCTGCTACAGACGATCCGACTAAAGTAGAGGGATCTCCGGTTGAAAGCTGCTCATTGGAAATGTTCACTACATCTTCAAGAATAATCCCGTCAACAACCCAAAGCGGCTTATTATCTCCTGTAATTGAAGTTGCACCACGAACACGGATTTTAGGTGCAGCACCAAATGTACCAGACACATTTTGTACAGAAACACCGGCAACACGACCTTCTAACATCCTGCTCACATCAGTAATACCGTCACGCTTTACATCCGAAGCCTTTAATACAGTAGATGATCCAGTGAATAATTTTTTATTGATATCCTGATAACCGTTCGAAATAATACTTACTTCATTTAACTGACCAGCATCTTCATCCATATTGACATCAATTCTGGTTCTGCCATTTACTTCTGCCACAACAGTTTTATAACCTATAAAACTGAAAGTCAGTACAGCATTATCCTCTACCTTAATCTGATATTCTCCCTGAGCATTACTGGAAACTGCATTTTTAGCACCTTTTTCCCTGATACTTACCCCAGGAAGATACCCGCCATCTTTTTTTGACATCACGCGACCTGTAACAGTAATCAGTTGTTTTACGACCTGGAGCGGGATTTTTACTAGAATCACCTGTTTCCCAACAATGTTATAATTGATCCCCTTTTCCTTCAGGGGCTCCAGGTCAGCCTTAATTGAAACCAGCTTAGCCGGAACTTCAATATTTGTGGCCTTATTAATTTGTGCAGCATCATAAACAAAACTCACCTGATAGGCTCGTTCAATCTTTTTAAGATAAATATCTAATCTTTCTATCTTAAGTGCTTCACGCTGTAGTTCTTCAGCATGGGCAAACGAAGTGCAAAAAACAAAGCACATCAGTATTGCCATGAGGCCATACTTAAGTCTTCGCCATTTTTCTGAGTAGTGTTTCTCCATAATTGGTTATTAGTTATTGGTTTAAAGTTGATTTATTAAAGGTTCTTTATCGTGATCCGGTGATCATTAGAATCTATTTTGATCTTATAGGTTTGTTTTAATACAGTTAAGATTTCGCTAAGATTGCTGTCTTTAAAATTGGCATTGAACTTTTTAGCGCTGCGCATTTTATCATGTACAACCAGGTTTACATTATAATAAGCACTTACCTGTTTGCAAACCTCCTCCAGCGGCATATCCACAAAAACAAGCTCTTTGGTGATCCAGGAAGTCGCATTTGAACTACTTTCCCATTCCATCTTATGCCTGGCTTCATTATAATTAATTGCCTGTCCTGCCACCAGAATAGCAAAAGAGCTGACTGAGTTCGGAGTGAACATAACCTTTCCGGTTTCAACTGCCAGTTTTATAGAAGCATTGTGATAATTTATATTGAATGATGTGCCCAGTACAGTAACTTTCGATTGTCCGATCATGACATTAAAAGCCCTTTTAACATCATGATGTACTTTAAAAAAAGCCTGACCTTTAACCAGAGTAACCTGACGGGCAGTATCCGCCAATATTTTAGGATAGCTGATCCGGGTATTTTCAGCCAGAACGACTTTTGTACCATCACTCAGAAAAACTGAATCTATTTGCTGTTTAGTCTCTTTGACTAAAAAGGGCTCTTCAACTGGTTTAGGATAGAAGAAAATGGCAGCAGTAGCTATAACTGCAATAGCAGCTGCTATTTTAAGCCAGCCAAAAGATCTTGTTTCCTCCTGGTTTTCTCCATTTAATCTTTCGCTGAATTTCTTAGAAGAGCTGATATGATCAATTTCATATAACCTTTTTGTTAAAACAGAAGATTCCCAAATAGTTTTTGTTTCCTGAAAAATTATTTCATTTTCATCCGACAATCGTCTCAGATCTGAAACTTGCTGCGCCAGAACTTCATCATCAGGGGTATTGAAATGGTTCAGAATAATATTCTGAAATGTTAAATTGTCGTTCAAATGTTTAGGTTTTGTATGGATGACAAATAAACACTCAAAAACCCCTAGTCTATTTTACAAAAAAATGATACTTATTTTAAAACAATTAGAAAAACATGTTTTAATAAAGGAATAAGGACAATAAAGAAAAATATCTGACTTTATTTTTTGAGTCCTGAGTATGAATATTATTAATAACACGCAGTCTGAGTAATCTTAAGGCATTACTCATATGGTTTTCAACAGTTTTCTCAGAAATAGACAATTCAATAGCTATATCTTTATATTTCAATCCTTCCAGCCGGCTTAGTTTAAAAACTTTCTGACA
>Ga0247807_10001952_pt1 | contig 11653 bp, 14 predicted proteins | sample UWRJL074202C1_FD_179931 | JGI IMG/M metagenome (GOLD analysis project Ga0247807, IMG submission 179931) | Plant litter microbial communities from Arlington Agricultural Research Station in Wisconsin, United States - UWRJ-L074-202C-1 | ecosystem: Environmental > Terrestrial > Plant litter >...
ACAAGACGGATATTGCGGAAGTGAATGTATTTCGGTTATGATTCCCCTTGGGAGTGAGCGCGTAGCGTAGACCAATTCGACTTCTTTGTGGGCACATGCAAGTATTTGTTCTCCACAAAATATCTCCGCGGTCCTGAACAAGCTTTGGACCGCAGTAATAAAAGGAGATTCGCTCAGCTTTATATGTGAAGACGAATAGTCGCGTCTTCTTTCTTTTCTTCCGTGGTGTAAAGACGCGAAATCATGAAGTGCCCCTTGCGTTTCAAGGTTACGGTCTTGGTCGATCGTTTCGACATGCCTGTTTGATCGGCTGTTATATGTAATTTCACGTCAACACAGGCATTGAATCAAGATCAAAGGAACGTGTGACTTAGAAGGATATGGCAGCAGCAAGTTCAGCAAATACGTAGCTTAAGGGAAATGCATAAACTTCTTCAAGTGGCTCGGTATCTTGTGATGAGTGAACAATTTATTGGACTTCACTTGGGAACGGCACTGAGCTCGGTTCAATCTTCTCGTCTCTTGTTTTCCGTAGCTTGACCATGAAATATGAGTCTCCCCATCAAGGCAAAACGTAGTCAAACTCATCATCTTATCTATAAGCTACTCAAACCACCGAAGTCCTGGTGCTCTTTGTACTGTTAAGCATCAAGATGTTCGCTTAAGCCTCATGACATGACTAGCCAAGCGAGCTAATGTTTGGACGCCCAGACCTCATGAAACTCGCAACGCTTAACTTTTGCAACACCATGCGCTGGATACTAACTATTTACTGGCAATGACTGAGCAGATCAGCATCATATCTCTTGGCCATCGTTTTATATGCCTGTCTGGCAAGTAGGAGAATTGATGCAGATGCGGCTGCATAGATACGCCTCCATCGTTCAATGGCGCCCCTATTCTGCTCTGATCTGGAGGATCACTGGTAGGTGAATGAGTGATCCACGCTGATGGTGAGACTTGACTGTGGGGATCCCCATTGCGTGGCTAGCTCCAGCTGTCTTATATGCTCGTGTGCCAATGTTCTTCCTTCTTCAACGACATCTCTTGTCAATCGTTCATTTGCCTTTCCTTGACAAGTCTTTTCCTTAGCATCCAGTTGACCTGGATTGATTGTTTTGTCTTTTTTGTCTTGGAAAATCTGCTGGATCAGGAAATATATTCGTTCATTTTTTGCTTCTTCGGTTCCGGTATTGTTGCAGCTGGGTAGGTAAACGATGTTGAACGATCTGAAGGTTGGATTGGCAGGGTCGTTGTCGGAGGCATTTACCACAGCACTTCCTTCGGAGACTAAGGCTCGACATCGACGTTTCTATGAGAACAGACAAAGGCGGGAGGAGAAACGGAATGAGAAGAGGCAGACAGCAGCTCCCACTTCCGCTCCAGCTCCAGCTCCAGAGATAGAAAGCCCGGATAGTGGCGAGGACAGTGGTGAGGACAGTGTCGATGATGGTGTGGATAGTCCAAGTTCAGCGGATGAGTCTACAACTCTGGTACCAGGACCAACACCAGTGAGTGGTACTTAATGGCCCTAGTGAGATCTCGACTAATGCATAGAAGGCCGGTCAACCTGAATCTACGCCTCCAGCAATAGCGAGTACAACGCCTCCAGCAGCGTTGGAGGCAACCTCAACACCTCTACCTGCTGCAAATCCTTCACCAACGCCAGGACCCTCACCACTACCTAGCCCACCATCAGCTCCAAGCCCATCACCTGATTCAAGCCCATCACCTGATTCAAGCCCATCGCCAATTACTAGTGCATCGACTGCAGCTAGTCCATCACAAATTCCAACCGCATTACCCGCGGTCGATGCGTCACCCTCATCTGCAGTAACATCAAACTCCAATCCCCCATTGGCAACGGTACCGCTTCCAACCAACGCTTCAAGATCTAGAGAACCTACTGTAACTTCTGTTTCCATTTCAACTTCCGTTGCCCCTACTTCGAGTAGTAGTGATATAATACCACAAAATACAGCGCCAACGACCATACCCGGAACCACGCTCCAGACTTCCAGAACCAGAGTGGAAGCAGTTAGCTCAACAAGCAGCCCATCTGTACCCTCAGCTGTTTCTAGCACTGTGCTAGCGTTGAAAGATGTAAGTTTTATTTTTCAAGGACTATTTTCGTGTGTGCTAACTCATACTTAGCAACAACCCACGAACGTTGCGAGTTTACCACAGACGTCTGGTGCTGGGTCCTCAATGATATCAGGAATCAAATCACCAATCGACGGCAAAATGGTCGCAGGCGTTGTTCTTGGAGTTATGGGCACAGCATTCATCATATTATTCATAGTATGGCGTTATATGCGGGTCCGCCGTGTTCGACGCGAGGACGGTGATTTGGAAAAGCCGACTATGGCCCAAATGGTGTTTGGACAGACTAGCAAGACGAGAGATGATGTTAACGATGATACCAGCAGTGTCTCTAGGTTGTGGGGAGGAGGTGCTACTACAGCAGGGGTAAGTTTACGTTTGCAAGAAATTAAAGTAGTTGGACACTGACAACATATAGGCTCCTACTGAGGCTGCATATCAACAGGCATATATCCCACCATCCATGCAAAAAGGTGGGACTCATGAAGATTCCGCTTATAACGATAATCGATTCTCGCAGATACAATCACAAATGCCTAAACCAACAGCATTCGGAAATGTTGCGCCGCCATTGCCTGCAGCCATTCCAGCTGCCAACGGACGTGACGCACCACGAACGGATGATAATGGTTTTATCCAACCACCCAATCGATGGTTCGGTCGAAATTCTAGTGTTTCGCAGGCCAGTATCCCACGATTTAGAAGTATCAAATCTTGGGCTTCCGATCAGCGAACAAGAACGCAAAATACGGCTGGGACGGAACAGGGGGACCAAGTGGAATCATCGAAGTGGAGTGTGAGCACTGATTCCAGGGATATGTCAAATCCTCCTTATGGCCAACGATAGGACGTGGCATCTGATATGAATGTTGTTGTATGGTAGTGTTAATGTTATAGAGTTGTACATACAATAATTACACATGTTTGATGTTTAAGATTTCTTGTTCCTAGTATTTGATAGCAGCGAATCAATTACGTCCATGCTAATTAATACCAAGGGAAATAGTTCCGAGTGTCATTACTTCATTCAAATGCTGAACTTGAGATAGGGCCGAGGATGAGGAAGGTTTTTGAAGCACAGTTGCCGTGGTGGAATATTCCAAACACCCAGTTGATCATATTTTACTTGCAAAGCTTGAACGAAAAAAATTGGAAGCTGTAAGACCGACATAAGAAGTAAAGGAATAGCAACTTGATTTACGGGTAGCATGGTATAGGAATTCAAACATGTTGAATTGAACGGCAATAAGCTCACCGCTTTCGTCTTTATATGCGTAAACTTGCCTGAAATATAAATTTCCATTCGCCCTCAATACGTATAGCACTACCATGTATTTGTTATATATGTGGCAGTTTTATTGTAGAGTAACAGGTGACGAATCGTAGACTACTGCGGAGGAGCGGTATTGATATTTGCAAATGGGGGTTTGCTGGCTTGGTGGTCACTTGTCCAATATGAATATACCAACCGTAAGCTTTGCAACCTTGTACCAGTCATCATTTAGCGTGCGACAAATTATCTGATGTACACACTTTTGATGTGCTTCGTACCATACTTCAATTGTACAATAAATGACTTCAAATTAGCAATAGCTTGACATAAGACTTTTCTAAAGGCTCCAGTCTTTTCTACCCCTCGTCCTGATTTGGCCTGCTCTCAATTTTGATATAGGATCCCTGTGCACAGAGAAAGTCCCTCCATGGCAACAGTGCATATCACCAATGTGCTAGTGACTGGTGGCGGTGGTTTCCTAGGCTCACATATTGTGCGACAGTTGCTAGAGAAGAACGGCGATGGTCCTGTGCCGATGGTGACATGTGTGAGCCGCAATCCCAAGGGACGCATTCAGCACCCACGTGCAGTATATAGAGCAGGAGATATCACCATTTTGAGCGACGTCCAGGCGCTTTTTATGGAACTTAAGCCACAGGTAGTAATACATACCGTATCACCATCTGCAGACGATTGGCCAGCTGCGCTACAGCAAACCAATATCGATGGCACCCGTATATTGCTTCGCTGCGCGGACGCATGTCCCCAAACACGTGCTTTTGTCTTCACCTCGAGCAATTCAGCCATTATCCCCACGCAGACTCTCTTGACAGAGGCCGACTCGCGCTTTGTCGAGCGAACTTCCAACCATTATGCTCGCACGAAGGCAGAAGCGGAGAAAATGGTCCTGGGAGCAAATAGCCTCAACCTACGCACGACAACCCTCCGTCTTCCTGCCATCTATGGTGAGAACGATCATAACTTCCTCCCGCAGCTGGTCCAGAGCATTCGGAAGAACGAGCATCGGGTGCAGCTAGGCACGAACCAGAAGCTGTTTGAGTTTGTGTACGTAGAGAAAGCAGCCCAGGCACATATTCTTGCAGCAGAGGCACTTTTGCACGACTCAGGAGCTAAGGTTGACGGGGAAGCTTTCTTCATCTCGGATGGCCAACCGCAACCATTTTTTGACTTTTGCCGCAAGGCGTATGCTGCCGCTGGCCATCCGGTCAAGCCTGATGAGGTGAAGACAATCCCGCTCCTGCTGATTCAAATCATGGCTTCCGTGGGCGAGTGGCTTTACTTTATCTTTACCTTGAATACGCGGAGACCGGTACTGCGACGTCACAATATTGATCAGTTAGCCAACGGATGCTATTGGTCTATTGAAAAGTCCAAGGAAAGATTTGGTTATGAGCCTGTGGCGGACCAGGATGCAGCCATTAAGCAGAGCATGCAGTGGGCTATGGCAGAATATTGGGACAAGGGCGGCGTTGAACGACTATGAATGTTGGATACGGTTCCTAAAACGCATTTCTTAGTAGTTGTACCTTAAAACATTAGTTTGACCTCATAATATAGTAGTTCCAGACTCATCACTCCACTCGAGAAATCATCTTAAGCCGCTAATTGTCTGTCATTCAAAGCGGAGCTACCCAGCATCGACTGTGTATAGACGTAAAACTCCAAATTGTGCGTCTGTAAAAGTTGTATTTCTTGGAAATCCTCAGCACAATTTACACAGTTCTGAGTTTTGTACACTTGGCATCGAACGAATGATAGTTTTGGGATTTCCAGTCCTTACCATCTGCTATGTCTTAGTCTCCCATCAGCTTATTGACCCTCTTCTCCAGTGTATCTTCAAAAGCCTGCACGCCACCGCCGAAGACTTTCATCTCTCCTGCTTTCAATAGATAAACCGTCCGCTTGACAGGAAGCTGTTCGTCGTCCTCACTTTCACTATCATCCTCATCATCACGATCCCGTTGCCCCTCCACCACTCTCCGAATCAAGTATCGGTCATGAGATACCACCAAAATGGCGCCATTCCAACTACTCAGTGCATCCGCAAGCGCAGTCACTGTATGGTAATCCAAATGTGTGGTAATTTCGTCAAGAACCAGGAGCTGAGGATGTTCCCAAAGTAATCTTGCGAGAGCGAGCCTGACGAGTTGACCACCAGATAGCTTGGTGAGTGGAACATCGCTTGCTGTCCGGCCTGGTAAGCCTAAACTTCCAAGGAGACCGCGCAACTCCCCTTCTATTTCGCCTTCTCCCGCAGTATCCCTCGTCATGAGCGCTAGCGCAGTAAGCTCTGCCTCAGTCCGGCCCATTGCTTGCAGTTCCTCGACTGCATGTTGAGAATAATACCCTAACCTCAACCTCGGATGTCTACTGACAACTCCTTTAGTCGCCTTTGTCGTATCAGTAATCAACTTGATGAGCGTAGATTTTCCACAGCCGTTTAAACCTACGACACCAACACGATCACCAAAATGTATTGTCATATCTATATCTTGTAGCACTATGGGCACTACAGCGCCTTTCTTAGTAGCAGGATACTTGAACGTGACTTTCTCCAAAGAGACCAAAGGACCTGGAAAGCGCAAGTCAGGGGCAGGGGGTAGCAGGACTGAAACCCCTCGTTCATCAGCGGGAATATCAATTTCTGCTCTTGCAGTGAGGTGAAAGCCTTGCAAATCCCGATTAAGTTTGAATCTTCCTCCCGTAGCAGACTTGGCTGCTCAGCGAATTAGCAACATGACTACTTGATATTTGGTTAGAAGGTCACGAGCTGGATAACATCGCGAGTGCCAACACCAAGGAATTACGAGTATTTCCGGTCAAGTGGTTGGCTCTTGCGACGTTTCCCATTTTCTAAGCTTCTCACCAAAAGACATTTGATTTGGGTGAAAGGATCAACCTACTCATTCCCATTCGATCATCCAGCTTCTTCTGCCTAGATTTCGCTTGCCGCAATTTGTTCTCATCGCCCGCTGCTTTGCCCTGTTTGATGTTCTGCTGGATGGTTTGTTGAATATGTGCTTTTTGCTTCTCTTGTGCATCGCGCATTTTTCCTAAGTGCAACTTCTTTTCACGCATAGTAGAATCGTACACATTGAGGTCACCACGGAAGTAGGTGAGCGTTTGATCCTTCAAGATAATGAGCTCCTGACAAACACTATTGATAAAGTCTCGATCGTGAGATACAAGCACTACTGTTGGTGGATTGGGACCGGCATCGCGCAGCTGCAATAAATAGCGCTGTAACCATATGATGCCTAGAAGATCGAGGAAATTGGTAGGCTCATCGAGAATCATGATGTCAGTAGGTTGGAGGAGACACGCAGCTAGGTTAGTCCTCATTTTCCAGCCACCAGACATATTCGACACTGGCTTCTCTAGGAATGTTTTGGGAAAACCTAGCCCAGACAAAATAACGCGGGCTTTGACTTCAATCTCAGCGATATGTGCAGGTTCAATTTGGGACTGCAAATCAGCCAGCATATCACTTGCTGCATGATTCTCGTCTCTTAATGTCTCTTCATCGATGTCTTCATCCTTTTGTAGGAGACTTCCATAAGATTAGTCAAGGAGTGCTATAAGATTTGTCGAAGACCTGCCGTTCTGTAGACTCTGCAAATTTCTTCTCAAAAGCAACCAGTGCTTTCCTTGCGGCCATTCCTCTGGCTCCGCTACGCAGTCTAGCATCTTTATCGTGCTCGAACAGATCCTTCTTCAGTCGTTCATGCTGTACTTGGCGTAGTGCACGAAGGGGGGCATAGGTAGAGCCTTGTCCATCCACGGCTTTGGTCAAAACTGATAATATATGTCAAAGGAAGCTCTCATTCCGTTTAGGACATCCATACCATCAATTTCGTTTTGGATTTCATTTCTTGAAGTCGCTCTATCAATCACAGTCTCCAACACCGAAAGCTGGCGTGATGATTCCACCGGAGCCGATAGGTCAACACCAGACTGCTCGCTACTAGACGTTTGCTGGAGTATAGCAATTCTGGTCTGTATTGGAATACCGGGAATCAATTTTTCAGCAACTGCCCTCAGAATCGCTAACAATTTTATTAGCCAGCTGCCTTTTTTTAACCATTAAGAATATCACATGCACAGCCTCCTGAGAGCTACGAATGAACATGATGTATTTCACTTACTGGACTTCCCTGTCCCATTTCTTCCTACGAGTGCATAATGAACCCCGCTCTTAAGCTTTAAGCTTGCATTAACCAAGATTTCGAGACCATCGGCTCGCGCTTTGCCTTTGGGCTTCACACCAGGTTTGTTGCCGGTCGTGACCGTGATATTCAAACCATCAATGTCAAGCTACACGGAATCAGAGGCCATCACTTCAACTCATAGAATCTGTTCACCTCTTGATAGACTGGATTCTCGATATGGAATCGCGTCTGTTTCGTTGAAACTAAAATTACTGATGCCGATTCCTCAACGGTCGTCATGTTTGTAGGTTGATGAAAAGGATACTATGTACAAGAACAAAAGATACAATTAATTTAAAAAGGGTAAGCATTGAAGCTTGAATAGGAAGAAGAGAGAGAGAGATGGCGATCCTTTAACTACGCTTGATATAGGGGGGTTCTTGTTGCTTGATATTGTCGTTCGAGTTCTTGAAATGCTCAATTGTGTTTGGAATTGGCGATCTCTCGGCCTGAGTCATTTTTCTGTGGTGGCTGTAGTGGCCCGCCACCAAGGAGCCAGCCAGTCAATGTCAATAAACCAACACAAACATCAACATCAACATCAACATATATTTCCGATTTATACAACCACTTTCTCCTTTCTCCAACGCTAGCGCCGCATGCCGGCATCGTAGTCCTTTACCGGCACTCAGATCCCAATACGGCAATATGAGTAGAAAGAGGAAGGCGATCAAGACGGATCACTCTATGAGCGGGCAGCAGGGGTCACAGCGGTGTCCCCAACCAAGAAGAATAGTCCAATTGGAACCTTCCCATCTACTACGCCCTCCATGTCTTATTTATATATCTGATGCATGAAAAATCATCGTTCTTGTCAGACAATGAAAGCTAGCATTCAATTCTCTTAACTGTTCTACATTCCCCAATGGCACAGGACTAAATACTGGGTCGACCCAAAGACCTAAAATGCCACATTACCTCGCCTCTGCTGCTGATTTTGAGATCATCAAATATGCACCTTCTATATCACAGCCTGAACTAGACAAATCCGGCTCAGAACCTCAGATTCTCACAGCATCGACATGGACACATGTTGGAGCTCCTTTGAACCCTGACTGTCTCCCCTCGAGCTACCACACGTGGAGTCGCGGTACATTTGGGTCTGGCGATGTCCTCGCCCTCTTAGTACCATTCCTAACATTTCTTCACAATTTTATGAAAGATACGCATATGACACACTACTGTCTCAGTATTAGAGCTCAGAAAGCGAATCTGGACTTTACTCGGCCTAGGTGGCATGTTGATCGAAGGTTTTTCGATGCGGATAGACCCGAGAAGGGTGTACCGGAGGAGGCCAACCTACGGGAACGTGGAGGAGAAAGGAAGCCATCAAACTGGAAGATTGCTACGGCTCTTGTTGGCCCCGGGACTTTGTTCTTGAAAGACGGAAGGAGGGCTCGGCAGTTGCAAAACGAGATCGAAGCTCGGAAAAAATCCGAGAATAGGAAGAGGGGGCATTTTGCTGTGGATGAGACGCATGTGTGTACCTCTTTTCGATGTCTTGGATGCGCAGACATGGCGGAGTCTGTGAGGGTAGATTTAGCAAAGGCAGTCCGGGGAATGGACATCGTGCAAGCTAAGAGCGGAGAATTGGTTGTCTTCAAAGTTGATGGCTACAACTCTTGTGACGGAGAGCCGGCTATGCACTCGGAACCAGATATGAGTGACGGGGATCGACTGTTTGTCCATGTAGTACCTGGAAGAGAGGAGGAGCTGAGAAGATTAGTAGAGGGATGGGGAATGGAATTTCCAAAGGATTGGTGTGTTGGAGTTCTTCAGGACTGGGAAACATAATAGAACAAATGACTTTGAGAACTGCGAATCCATTGACCCAAGACTGTGGGGTGCTGCAATCCAACTGATAACTTGGTGAGTACATTTCCCCTTGGAGGTTATTAGTGTATCCTCGGATATTGAAATGCAGGAGACATTGTTGAATATCGTCTTAATAATTGTCACGGACTTTTCTCAATTTACAAATATTTCCAATAGCATTAATGCGGCAAGAATTCGTTTGGTTCTTCAATCCTCAGACAGGGACAACATATCATCTGTCAAGCCAGCCCCTCTATTACGAGTGATTACGGTGCATGTGGTGTTAGATATGTATGGTCATGTGATTACGTGCACTTCACGATCCATTTTCCATAGAGACTTTCTCGTTCTGTACCTTCGGAAGAGCTCTCGTCAAATTTACAAATCATCGCACCTGAACAGCGGGACAAATACGACAGCCAGGAGGATGACCAAGGAAGCGAATTCTGTATATATTGCCGCCGCAGCTGTGTTCAAAGAGCCTATGAGGACCACCAGACGGAATTCTGTCCCTAGTGTCGACCCGATTGAGCGGGAAAAGCAGAGACACTGATCAGGCCATTCTTTGCATCATCCCCTCCTGACGTATCTTCCACAGTGACACAGGATCAATGACTGCAGCCGGCAAGCGCAAATGGTGAATAGCATCGCCGTGGGAGTTGATAAAACCATTTACTCGTTCGTTCTTGATTTGTAGGTGGCAGGAATGAGAGGCAACCTCCTGCCAGGACTCGACCACCTCATGACTGAGCCTAAGATCCCATGTACCACGCCACGTCAGGGTAGCATGCCTACTCACCTTGTTCGTCTGATAAATCACCGCACATGCTTCTCCATCTGTACTATTCCATAACACCATGGTTTCCAACTGTGGCATATTTAGCGCAGCTAAGCTAGCATCATATAATAAAGCAAAAATCTCTTTTTGGGGGGCTTTCTGGACTAGAATTGATGATGTGAGTGTCAATGATTGTAGGTAATGCCAGGTATAAGAAAGCTGACACGATTTGAAAAATTGCTGAGCATCAATCATGTGTGAAATAGAAATTCGTTCAAAGTCACGGCTTCTCGAGGCGAAGGCTTTAACAAGCATAGTGCTTGCGCTCGGGCTGGTATCTACCATGGGCGAGTGTGTATCTCTGCGTAGTGCCATTGCAAGCTGATCATTGAATTCCTCAATGATAGATACTGTTCTCACGTGGCTCGGTAGAGCGTCCTGAATAATGGAAGCCAGTTCTATCGGAAGTATTAGAAGGCAATCAAACAGGTGGTCGGGAGAGATACATACCTCTATCGTGCAGGATCTTCCACGTGCGCCGCCAAACACGCCATGGCTCGTAGACTATAGTTTCTAGTCGAGGGAGTCTCTCCCATAAAAGCCGTAGTGCTGGTGTGAAAATCGGACGTCGAAGCTGTCGACGTATCACAAAACCTGTAACTGCGTGAACCTCGGGGAGATTTTTCGGTAGGCTCCAACAGATTGGGGAGAAGAGTCGCAATATAGCTATCGCAGGAGGGGCCTCGACTTGCTGACCATTAACCCAGCCGTGCTTGGGGTCGTGCCATCTAGTGGCAGCTTCCTGCTGTTGGACTAAATCTCCAGCATGTTCATGTTCAAGTCCAAAATGATAATTCTTGAACCAGTGTTCCGAGTCGCTGAGTGAATAGGCATTCAGCTCTAGTATCAGACAACCTGCGGGCTGCCAGGTGCTAAGAACAGAAAACAGTTTCAATATAGCACGTCCAACAATAGTGTTATGTCGTGACGTCCAGGAAAGTGACTCACTCTCCTGACAAGAGCGACAGGTATATTGTGGAAGTTCAATATTTAAGCAGATGTAATGAACAAGATCCCTTTTCCGTATAACCATGTTTTCGAATTCCTCGAGGCATGATACCTTCAATGTTAGCCGGTGGAAGTTTTTTCGTTCCACAATGGCTTGCCACTCTTTGCAAACAGCCGCACACAATCCCCAACCGGTATATTTCTGGCGTGTGATTTCCTCTAAGATCATAAGGCGAACCTCCAGAGGCAATAAAACCCAGGAGCTACTAGTTTTTGACTTTTTGGTGCTGCGAAGAATTCGCTCACTCTTCGACATGTTGAGATGAAAGCTTGCCAGTTGGTATCTGAGTAGTTGGAAAGGGAGAGAGTTTTCAAAGTTTGAAGGAGGTTAGTAATATTTATACGCCGACTTTTAAATACCATTTTTCAATTAAATATAATAATCAT
>Ga0247807_10001956_pt1 | contig 11634 bp, 9 predicted proteins | sample UWRJL074202C1_FD_179931 | JGI IMG/M metagenome (GOLD analysis project Ga0247807, IMG submission 179931) | Plant litter microbial communities from Arlington Agricultural Research Station in Wisconsin, United States - UWRJ-L074-202C-1 | ecosystem: Environmental > Terrestrial > Plant litter >...
TTGGACTTCCGACATGTTGATGTTTTTTTTTTGTTGATGCTCTGAAATATTGAACTGTAGTTGTCTTGTAACTGATATAGACAGGGTGGTGGATAATATAGAACAAATAAGTCGTTCGTTTCTGATGAGATAGAGAGCACGACGATGGGAAGGTCTGTTCTGTTGATGAGGAAAATGTAAAGTAGAGGAGCAAAAAGTTTCAGCGGCAGGAGAGATGCTTTTATTTGGATAACCAGGGCAGGGGCGCTAGACGAGATGAGGGGGCACGGTCCAGTTTATAGTGCAGAAAGAGCCCCACCAGTGTTGACTAGTTTTTTGCGCTGATCGCCATGGAAATTTAAAGAAATCCACAATAACATAATGAGATTTACCTCTAAAGAACTGAGATTTTTTACGGGAACCGCCATTCGAAAGGCTAGTTTATGAGGCTAGTGGAATCCAACTTTGGTTGTCATCGGACACGATCGAATGGGGACGCTCCAAAAGTCAGGCATAATCACCCTCTCTGGCACCGGGATATTGCTGGTTAGTTGGACTGTACCATTGTACTGTACTGTACTATGTATAGCATCGTCGTTCCAAGAGACAGGAGATCACAGAGAAGTATGGAGTTTCAGAGAGCATGCCATTTTGCCCTACTGCTGATTGTATGTTCAGGGCGTGGGTGACTGACTAGTACTACGAAGGATTTTCTTGCTATCTTGCTTCACTGCTTCTTATACGTATTCCCTTGGCTGGAATATACTTTCTGTTTGTGTGTGTACGTCCCGGTTTTAGATAAGAGTCTGAACCTCATTCTAGGCTTGAGTTGCTACCTCCGCCCTCCACAGTTCTTGCTCCCTTCTAGATCTGCAAGGTCGCTCCAGGAACTATCTTTCCATATCCCATTTGGCCCCCCACAGGTACACATTAACACATACGCACATACGCACACACACACATACGCTCATACACACATAAGCTCACACACACATACGCTCATACAAACACAAAGCGAGGGAACGACAGATAGAACAGCCCACGCCATCTAGAATTGTGAGATCATCGCCCAGATCATGTCTGGTCATGCGAGCAACCTAGTAATCGAGTAACGACACCTTCTCAGGACAAGGAAGTTTGCGCCTGCGATTGGTTGGGCACTTTGGCGTGGTGGTGAGGTGTGCAATGCAAGTCCGCAATCAAGGTGTGCATAATGGTGCTCACATGCGGCCTAACGCTCCTTAGCAACGCCTCCTTGTGCTCCTCATCCTCGTGTTGGGTCACCTCATCCCAACGGCATCCCATCAGCAACGGCTCATATTGCATAATCAAGAAGACAATTGTTGGATAGCCCATTGATTGATCTTCTGGCCCTGTTCATATATACGGTAACCTATGACCCGAAGATCCGATATATTGGGAAATTTGATCTGTCCTATTTAAGATAAAGGCTCCAGACCTGAAGATCCGACCTATCAACCTCATTCGACCTTGGCAAGTTAGGGGGTTGCGGGTTTCAAGACAATACAATATAAAGTTTCGATATCCAGGGCCATTCAGCTGTGCTTCAGGGACGATGCAGAGTGATTTGCCCGCCTGTTGCTCTGTTGCATCTCCTTTGGAGGATCCGTCCACCGCGTCCGGTTTCAGAGTCCACACCAGAACATGATTTAGAAATCTGGACCACTGTCAGCCGCCCAATATTTGGCCGTAAGCTGGTGTCAAATTTGCAATAGTGTGTTCATTGTCATAGTCAGCGTCTTAGTCCTGGTGCGAAAGTCGGCGTTGTCTCAGTAACAGCCACTAGGCCCAGTTTAAACCTACCCTTAATTTCCCTGCATCAAAAACCCATCCCTACAAGGGGTTCAGTGCCGGCAGAGACATGCTGTAGCGCTGGAGCGTGCTGGTAGCGTGTGGTCACTTGTGGTTGCGAACGGCCCAATCCACTACATGTTCTTACTACTGGTCCGAGACAACCCTGGACGGTCATCTCGACTAACTCGAACCTCAACCAACAGTCAACTCATCCTCTCGTTATTCAATTCTTCACAAACCGCTCACCACCGGTGTGGATAAGAATATATAGGACCAGATGCAGGCGTGGTCTATGGCATTTTGTCTACGGCTGATAGCTACCAATTTTATTTGCTCGTGATCTTCCAATTTCTGCTGCTAAAGAAAATAGATTAGACGACATTTGTTATCAAAAATACAGGATGTCTGGCATGAATCGGCAACGGGAAAGTGTTGCAACCACAGCTAGGCCAGGATTTCGCATGCGACACCTCACAGCGCGCCGGTGAATTTCGCACATATGCCGACAGCTACGCAATGACGCGAGGCTTTGCTCGCTCTCTATCTAATACGCATACATTCTGCCCATGGTCTACAATTGACTTTATTGCCGAGACAAGTCACCATCAAAAAAATGGGGGAAGATCATGAGACGAACGCCGAAAGGGATATGGGCACGATCGTCAGACACACCGCTGAGATAAGAACCCGGTACCCCATTGGATCTGATGCATCAAAGTCGTCATCGTCACAGCAGTTCTCTAGGAACATGCTTTGCCTTTTTCAAGCATTTTGGAGGTAGGTATAAGCTCCTACCCCTCGTTGGCTACAGCTCAGATATATACAGCCTTAAGTGGAAATTTTATTTCGGCGGACGCGGTTTTTATTTTGATTTATTTTGATTTGACTACTACTTCTACCGCCTGCATACTTGAGCAATGTTACGTTTTTCATTTCGTATCTGATTGAATTGTCTTCTTTTTGGTATTTTGAAGTATTTCTAGCGGCTAAAGATGCTTGAGTCACGCGATACCCATATTCTTGGGTATAAGTGCAGATCTTGCACACCGCAATTCATATCAACTTCTAGCAGATATGGTGTTCGGATATTAGGAAAACGGTAAACTCTTTATCTGCAAGTACTCTAAAAGCTTCAAGAGTATCTCATTTGTGAGCCAAACTTGCCTATTGACCTTGTGAAATGAAGAGGTTGATGCTTGGACATAAATTCTACTACATACTTGGAAACTGGACTTTCATCGTAGTTGATTTGGATTAGCTCGATGCCATCCAACATTCACTGAATTTCCAATCACCAAGTTTAAAGCAATTTTAGGAATGCTTTCGTTTATCTTCAACATACACACGGTGGTTTTTGGCAACGAGTAGATCATAAGCTTGGAAATGAAAACGAGATTTTGTCCCTTTCAAAACTGAGAAGCCAATGCTACTCCGTCGCCCCAATCTCAAATAGATATCTATTGTTATTCATCGAATGTTTACTCATCCTTCCGCAAAGCGAGAATATTCTATGCATGGCACTTGCAGGCGAAGCATTGTAATGGGTAATTGCTCCTAGATGCTTGTGAACAGGGAAGCATGGTAAACGCTAATGCAGCGATGCTTCGTGTATGGATATACTTTGGAAGCAATAGCAAAAACATACCCCCCCACCCCCCTGGGAATACCAAGTCTCGAGTAGCTGAGAGAAAGCTCTATCAAGAAAGACTTAACATTTGTTTTCTAATATTGTCTCTGCGTATTAATTTGGCTTCTGCGCTATAATCCCTGCGTGATAAAAACCATCGTCTATCAAATTCTAGCCATCTCATCTTTACCATTCTTTTGCGGTTACAAATTGGGCCAACTGAGCCATTATAGCTCCTGATCTAAAACCAGCTTCAGCTATTAACTTATCTCAGTTCAGTCTACCAAGCTCAATAAGCTCGAAAGGGTTTACTGGTGAGGCAAGGCTGCTTTTTATATACTGTTGAAGTCGGATTCACCACGATATCTATCCCAATTGACTCATGAGCCTGGAGGAGTATTCCACCTCATTTACTTTACTAGCTAACAGCCTTATTGTGCTCTCACTACAATACTAACGTTGATGTGGCAAGTAGCCTGAGGACAGTTGCTGGACGTACACGTACAAAGTCTCTAGCTCAACTTTTATTCCACTTCCGCACCAACAACCGAGAGCAAATGTACTCCTTCCAGAAGACTCTTATTTCAGAATTAGTCTGCAAGGTCCCCAAAGTCACTCTTCTCTTTCAGACCAATCTTTACATACGTGATTGTCATTGTCATCGCTACTCACATTCACTACCTTCGGTTACTATCACTTGCCTTCTTGATCTCTCAACTCCTTTCCAGTTTCAGAGAAGGATACTTGTCAGATCAATAACGTATGTTACTCTCTCCTTTGATTGTTGAATCCATACACAAATCACTACTACATCCCAGAATCTTCACGTTATCACGAGGCTCCACGTATCAGAGAGCAGCCATGCTTAAGTTTAACATATGCTATACGCTTACGCGGGAACACTCTTCACTTTAAATCACATTGACTAATATCTAATCTACAATCAGCTAGTGCTTCTTGTATTATGGAGCCACCACAACTGCCGTTTGTCTTTGTCCCAGCTCGGAGGAAAAAGTCAAAAGCTACCAAAAGATACGAACGTAAACAAGCAGCTAAGGCAGACCTAGAGAGAACTCCGCTGCAATCAGTTGCTCCTTCGCCATGGAGCGACACTCCAGTGGCATCTTGGGACACAATATCTATCTCAAGCAACTGGGACACCATGAAAAGCCCCAAGGTATCTACCGCAAGTACCAATGTCTCAGCAAAAGTACTTACCCAATCGGTTGATGAGCAGATTGGTCAAGGAAATTGCGTTAAGGATATGGAGGGTTGGCCATGGAAGGATCGACTGGAGAAGCACATTACTATGGTAGATCTTCTTTCAGTTATAGACTCGAAGCTTCTTCCCTCTAAAGATCTTTAAGCTAATATTTGATGAGGCACCGTTCTATGAGAATTCTTCTAGCTATGTTTCCATCGCACCAGAAGTTATCCAGACCAGTCCATTTTTTAGATTGGTGGATAACGATCTAATTCGTCGCAAAGTCATGGGAATTCTTTCTCGTAGCCATGAAGCGGCAACGAACTTCTCTTTGGCAAGCAAACGTACATGGCGAATGCTTGCTGAAGAAATGGTAAAGCTGTGCCTGCTAGTTACCGTGGGAGACTTGATACTAATTTTCGTCTCAGGATTTCTGGGATTTCACGCAAGGGGCTTACAACAATTGCGAATGGTCAAGAAACGACCCCACGATTCCAGAAGATCTACAAGGGTCTGTCGCACCGGTTGTGATTGTAAGTCCTTTTCGAGGCACCCCCAAGCTCTTCGCAAAGCGACCACGCGATTCACTTCGTAGGATTATGCACTGGCAAGCAGAAGAAAGGAGGAATGACATGAATGCTGCATGTGATGATGGCTATGAGCCTATATATGCTTCTCAGCTCAAGAGTATGCATAAGATGTGTAAGTCAAAGCTTTCTTTCCTTATCTCACAAAGAGATGGAAATCTCATGCTGATTAAACATCTCACAGGCATCTCAGTGAACAACTTTGCAGACTTTTTCCAGAACCTGCAATTCCATCGCATCCCGTTCTTGACCAAAGACATTCTAGCTCTGATCATACCAAGTATGCGTAAATTGAAGCATCTTGGGGTTCTCAAATGCCCACTTGTTCACGTCGGCGACACTCTTGAATTACTTGAGATCATTAAGACCGACCGCCCTATAGAAAGGGAAAGACAAGTCAATCTTGAATTCTTCCCCAATTTCCACATTGGCCCAGAGAAATTCCCAGGCGATATCTATTTCACTGGTCAATATGGTGCCACTTGGGACAATTTCAATGGCCGCACCGACCTTGCTATATGGGGGTTCGTATTGAGAATCATGCGTAAGGTACGAGATTATGGCATCGATTTATATGGTAAAGGCACAGCGTTCAGACGATGGTTGGAACTGTCGCCATGTTGGCGGATTGAGAAAGCCTTAGAGCAGATGGAAGAGTATTTGAATGGCAATTGCGGTGCTATTGAGATGATTGCGTGGCTCGATTATAAGCTTTATCGTGGTAAGAAGTACAAGATCACCCAAGAATACCGTCAGTTCGAAACGAATGCTGAAGGCACGAAATGGTGAGTAGCACGACACCTTTGATCTTTTTGACATTTTGTACTACCGAAACTGACATGTCTAGGCTTACTCTAACCAAATACTGCGATGGTTGCCAAGTAGAAGTCCTCGGTATTTTCTGGGACTACGGCTCGTGGCGTTCTTCCGCAATCTTCAATGAACCTGGCCAATGCTTGCCATGCAAATTGCACAGTTATCTAGAGGATGAAACAGACCATTTTAAAAACTATAAGCGTGGCTTGATCAAGACCTGGCTGGCCGACCCCTCCTCTGAAAAGCATTCTAATGTCATCCCTACGGATGATCTCAATACCACCAATCTCCCAAAAGCTATACAGGACTTCAGAGACAAGAAGATGTTGATGCCCGCATGGGAGCTAGATGATAAGAGGAGAATGGAGATGTTCTTTGTGGCAAAGGAAATGCGAGTTGACCGGGAATATGCAGAAAGACAGCGGCCTTGGGTCAAGAAAGAGTTGAATCGACAGGGCAAAATTATGAGAAGTCCGTGGATTGACGAAAAGGATTTGGATCTGAAAGGTGGCGAGGGGGTGTGGACGACGACCGACGAGACGAGAAGATGGGCACAAGGACACTGGTATAATTGAGAGCAACAAAAAGAGTGAGTCGTTTTGCTCCCAAAGACATATGTATGATAATGTTAACGAAGCAAGGTCTCCATTGGGCAGAGGGAATGCATGTTGTAGGTTGCACCATTCGCCTACTTGCTCACTTTGTCGTCTCGTTGAGGACATATATACAAAGGATACAAAGGACCAAAACCTGCCTAGCACCATGATATTCTCCTCTGAATTTTTATTCTACCACCCACGCTACATCTTGACAGGCTGCCTCTAGTATGGCCATTTCGATCAAGTCTTCGACAAATTTCCAATATCAAAGCACAACATGCCATAACACCCAAAAATCGTTATTTCTCCAGCACAGCACAGCATCTCAAATCATGAGACATATTTCACATTTACACATTTTCGGCATCGTCCCAGGCATATATATCTACCAGAGTCTACTGCTCTTCTGGATATTTAGATCTAAGACTTATCAAATTGCAATATAGCGGATGTTTGGAAACCACATATGGCAAATGAGCTTTCAGGGTTTGGATATGAGATGAAGGGCACCACTTCGGGGAAATGCAGATGTGGACTTTGCACACCTTTTTCTACACCTTTATCTTCTCTTTTTTCTTTTTCTTTTTGATAACGTTAGTGAGAATTTTAAACGCATAAAGTTACTTGACTTGTTCTTTCCTTGTGAGGCTAGAGTGTTAAAGTTCTGGTTGTTTGGGACGAGAGGAGGGGGAGAGTGTGAAGTGGGAAGTGGAACGTATGTGAGCGGGTAAGGACGGGTTTTATGAAAGGGGAGGTTAAGCGAGGGCGGTAGGAAAGAGGGTTTCCAAGATGTGAGATTGAGAAGTGGTCTGGGTGGTGCTCTTGATGTGGGAGATGGGTTGGCACAGTATGCTTTCGAGTAGAAGAGATTTGCGTGTTAGAGATGAGAAATGAGTTTGGATTTAGGATCTATGATTTGGTAGGAAGTGGAGTCAATCCGCCGAGAGTGTCTGATTCCAGACACTCCACACATGCTTTTCATCTTCGGGAAAGCTTCACACTCTTTGAAAAAATGACATCTTACTCAAGAGAACCAAGAAAAAGGCGAAGGAGTGGTAGGTAGGTTTAGTAATTACTCGTAGGGAGCTTGTATTGTAGGTATATATGTAAGCTGTGTCTGTTTGGGGTGGTATGATGTGGCGCTCGCAGTGAAATATATGTCTGTTGACAACAAGAAGAAAACCCCTTAGATCCAGATCAAGGAAAATTATAAAGAAAAAGGGCCAATAAGCCTATCCAATCGTATGATCATACCAGTCCATAACACCATCCTCCCTATGCAGAACGACTGTTCGTTTCCGTAACGCCTTTATTTTGATAGCAGTTTTACAATCCCACCGTGTTCACATGTCAAGGGAACGAGCGTTCTGGGTTCACGCAAATCTGGCACTCCCCGACGGCTGGACCCGCAGTGGTAATTGCCGGTCGAGGGTGTTGAATGCGAGAGTCCGAGGTGTATATGGTACTTGAGATGTTTGGACCCTAGGTACGGTCTTCATTTCCCAGTCTTTGTCGGAGCCGTTCACGGATACGGGGGAGCCATCTCCGGCCATTTGCATATCATCTACGGCGACTTTGTTGGCCGCTCGCTCGGCTGCAGATGGAATTAGGGACCAGATTCCTAGGCCCATATTGAGGGAGAACAGTACACTGTTGAAATTGTTAGAGAAGTGCCTGGAAGAGCAAGGGGAAGTGGAGGGACTTACACCATGACTATGGTGGATGCGAAGGCTCCCTTGGCTTGGAGGCAGTATCCTTTGTTGTTGCTGGGCTCGGCATAAGAACAGCTTTTGGCAATATACCATGCTACGTTGGAATCGTGCTTGGGATCTGAATGATCGGGCCCGCCTTGTCCATATGCACTTACAATCCATAATGCGGTGAGTGCTGCGTTGGTGATCACGCCCAAGAGAGGGAACCAGATGTGCATGACGAACATTATTGCTTTTACTAGCAAAATGAAGGTGGAGAGTACAGATATGACGAGATTGAAGTAAGTCAAACTGTTATATGTCAGTTATTGTTTCTTCCCACATGAGCTTCCTAACGTACGTTTGTGACCACACAAAGGGGATCTTGGGTATCGGTCGGTAGTTGGCATAAGCGTAAAGAACCTGCTTCGGACTCGAGTTGAATCCATTATCTGAACCAATCTGCCAGAGCTTGGTTCGATAGAGATCTGGATCTGCGATACCGAAGAGTGCCAACGTCGCTATCGTGCCCGCGAGCTCGAATACGAACAGGCCTAACAACACCTTTGGCCACTTCCACCGTCGTGAGATATGCAGTCCGAACATTTTGCCGGAGAGCTCTAGATTTCGGGCAGTACTCGTAATAAGGGTTGTCGTCGCTCAGCGATGATTGTCAGTACCAGCTATCCTTCTCCTCCTAACGTGAAAGTCGTCGTTGAAGTCGCCGTTGAGCTTGGGAGGGTGAGAAGTCTGCTGGCTCGGTCGCCATCTTGGACTTGCCCCCATTATGAAGAGATGCGCCTGTAAGCAAATGCAAGAGATGCACGCAACCGCCCAATCACTCTGGCGAAGATGGTTCTCACTGTAAGCGCCTGGAATGCTTTGGCGAATGATGGGTCGAGACGGCCGGTGGTGAGGTGAAGGCGCTATGCTGCATAGAGTAAGGCTTGGACTTACCCAGACTCCCCGGGCGGGTGGCCGAACCTGGCATCTTCTCCATCACATCTCATCACCCTCATCACCCTCTCGCCGTCCAGCGTCAAGAAGGGCACATACATTCATTGTCGAATCGCTCGGCGCCTGGCTATTCAACCTCATTGAGCTGCTGGGCCAGAGAGCAAACCCGACAGTGATGGGCATTCCAAGCGGCACGGATGCCATCTCCCTATTACGACATCTTTGGCTGAACCCCCTCGTGTGCGATGCTCAAGCTCCCTATTTGCGTTTCCTCTTACCTACAGGTACCTTGCCCTCCACAATTAATCTTTACTTCGCCTTAATTCTGGCTGCAAAACATATTTGGAAGCCATCCCAGCACCCCCACAAGCGAGGAACCAAATCACAAACAGCCTGATATCACCAGTGCCGAGAATAAGTCCTTGCAGAAATATTCGTCTGGTGTTGCCAGGTTGTTATGCGGCTGTTGACGCAATGTCACCACACCTCGCGTAGAAAGGTCCTAAAGACAGCATCTTCACTATGGAAGTCGACTGGGGACGTGGAGAACCGCTTTGCCCTGCTCTTTCTTGAGTGCTCAAGTCGTTGTTCAGACCTTAGAAAGCTTAATGGTAGCATGTAAGAAGTACAATGAGATCTATATTGGGGGCGATTGCCCGGCTACGATATGTAGTTTGAGGAATCGTAAATTATGCTGCATGGTTGACCGTGACGCTGGGTACTTTTCTACATGGTCAACATATGCATATATGGCTTTTCGATTAAGTTCTTCGTGGCAGACTTCCACTCCGAAGCTCTGTTGTTTTTCTGCTCTTCGGACTGGTATTTATAAATACATATTTATAAATATGCCCTTAGCAATAAGTAAAGATTACAGAGACTTGTCTGATGTCGAGCGCGGAAACATATCTTCCCCTGCAGCACTGTTTAATGAATCGGTGTGTTCTTTTCAGCTAGGAAGACACTGAATGGTCCAAGGGACGACTGTTCAATAGTCGCACACATTCGCTCATTTGATTATTCCATCACTGGCAACAACGCCACGCTGCTAGCTGAAACTTGGTTATAGAGCAAGCATTCCGTGTGTCTTTGGATAAGCTATGGAGAAGCTGTGCAAAAAATCTAATTCTTTTGGCAGATTATTGAACATCCTTTGTAAATTAATCAATGAGTAGAATGTGAAGGTAAAGTCAGCTCTAGCAACTGGAACAGAATATGGTCGAACTTATGGTGCTGTCTTTCAGCCATATGAAGGAAGTATGTGTACTTGTAATTGTACCACTTGAACATCCCAAAGACCGTTCCTCAGGTGATACAATTCAATCCTCTTCAACGTCAATGAAAGACAGTAGTGATTCGTATATAAGGAGAATTGTATAGCACTATATAGATGTCGGGTCATGCTCGAACAGTTCGGTGGAAGCGAGGAAGTAGGTGTCTCAGGTTCCAGAGGTCACTTTGGCTCTCCCCTTTTATATCCTTTAGCAATTGTAGCATCATATTGTGGAGAACAACTATTAGGATGTCAAACTGTCACTAGCTATCATCAATACTCCTGGGACATTTTCTATTTCGCATTAGTTCGAGCTTCGTTGATACGGGAGCTCCTCCTCTTCTAACCCCTTCATACTATCATACCCACAATAAATAGACATAGTATCCCCGGTCTAACAAACTCGAACTCGTGCCAGGCGACTTTTGTCAGGAAGTCGTGAACGATCAACAAAAATTCTTGTTGACAGCGTTCTTGAGCTAGATACCAACCTCTGTCTTTGATATTTAGTAAATTAGCGTGCCCGAAGGTTGCCATTTCGTCATCGTCAATGTCAATGCGATCGTCCCTGTCACAACCCAGCCCCAGTATTCATGCTGTGGAGTCCAGGGGGTGATCACTAGCCCGATGAACCTTCGAACTTGAGTATGAAGTCAGAGTCCAAGAGCATTTTCACGGCACCTCGGGACTCCAAGCGACATCTACAGCTTCCAGAATCCATTGTCGATAACGCGCAGGTCGTTGGTGATTCTGGCCCTATCGCAGCGTCTCCCATCAATAGGGAGACGGTTTTGCAGGCAAAGCCGCAAATTGTGAGTGTTTCGAAGTGACGTAGCGGCCATACCATCACCGCCTCTTACTGTGCTCGACAAACCAGATGCTCAACTTGCTCTTGAAATCACGACAATACCCTCTGCAGATGATGGCCTAGCAAGCGGTGGCCTTCGACCGTCTTTCGGAAGACTCTCCCAACCGGCTCAGCTGCGTCCAGCGACAGCCTTCTCTTTAAAGCACCCACGATCCAATACCACAGAGCGCTCAATCAAAAGACCGCGCCTAGGATTGCTGAATGCTCGACTCACACTC
>Ga0247807_10001958_pt1 | contig 11625 bp, 10 predicted proteins | sample UWRJL074202C1_FD_179931 | JGI IMG/M metagenome (GOLD analysis project Ga0247807, IMG submission 179931) | Plant litter microbial communities from Arlington Agricultural Research Station in Wisconsin, United States - UWRJ-L074-202C-1 | ecosystem: Environmental > Terrestrial > Plant litter >...
ACGGATTGCCTTACAAGGGCATGGCGTTGATTAAGGGATTAGGGCAGTCGCATAAGTAAGGTTACGCCGTAGAACGAGGTTGATGACTTGGCCAGAAGACTCGGTGGTTTCGGGAAGTGTTTAGTAATTTGGTAGGACAACTGGGGTGTTGTTCGGGAGTGGTGAAGTGGTGGTTAGTGGTAAGACGTGTGCTGATGGGGAAGGCGAGAAATTCAAATGGTGGATGGTCAGTTCAGTTGCAGGCAGGGGACGCTAAGGGCAGAGTGGCAACCCGTAACCAGTGGTTGTATCAAACGTCGGCAGCATTACCTATGCATGCACGACATGAACCTCAAGCATCATGCTAGCGATGGACAAGCAAGATCGATCAGCGCGTGGGGAAGGACAAGAAATGCCGGAGGGGTGTGGTAGGGAGGAGGTGGATGATGGGGAGAGGGATAAACATCAGACACGGGCTACATGGTGGGGTGAAGTTGGGGGAAATGCATGAGAGGATAATAATACTGTTGAGTGATACATACTTCAACAAACACATTTCTGCATATGCAGAATCGCTGCAGGGGCGGGACGATACTCATCTCACACAGAACTGTTACAAAGGTGATGTGATGGTACCCGCAGTTCAATATCTCTTCAGGAACACTTCACGCTAGTTCGTCAACAAGGAAGGGGATGCATGCCATATTACTTTTTCCAAAACTGAACATCCAGAGACAATGTGATATGGAGATATTAAACAGTAAGCTGGAGTGGATTATCTGTAGTAGCTCTTTGAACCTACCAATAAGTCGCATATGTACTATTCCCTCCCACAACCTTCACGAACTCCTTCGCAATGACTTCATCTACTCTCTCACTAGGATGCAACTCATCATACCAAAAGTATTGGTTCAAATTGCTACCAGCCTGGGTAACACAGGTGTTTCCAGTCTCCACGTCACACAGGTAGTATTGACCAGTGACGTTTGCAGGACTCTCCAAATACTGTTCTGGATTGTAGTAAATGTCAGAGAATAAGGTGTGTGTATCAAAGAGAGCAATCGAGGCACCGGGATATCGGTTCTTGAGCTTGACCTCGAATGGTGTGCGATATTCATATATGCTGTTTACCAGATTTGTGTACTCCTTGATCTTACTACTCGTCTGAGAGATATTTGCTGGCTGCTGAATGTGAGTATTTATACCGAAATCGACACCAGACAAGAGTTACCTTATTGACCCAATAATGGCTCGCAGCCAGAGTCCCAGGTACTCCCTCCATCCCATACAGAGGGGAAAGTTCTAGGGGTACAGTATTCATCAAAACAAAGTATCTTGCACCAGTTGCATATATTTGATCCAACCGCTCGTATACGCAATCCACATAGTCTGGAATTGTAGTGCCATTCAAGCTGCTGTCGGTCAGGAAAGCTCCGTTGCCTAAATCATTGGTCCCAATCCACATTGAATAGACAGTATTATCAGCCTCTCGGTTTGTGTAAAATGTATTGGTACCCGTTGACGAGTTCACATAGTTCACATCCTCTATGTAAGAAGTCGTTTCATCAATCACGTCTGGGAATGGTCCAAAGACATCTGAAACGAATCGATATACGATCTTGTTGTCGCATACTGCGCCAGATACAGCATAATTGTAGAGTCGAGCTCCCGTGTAATCGGAAACCCAGCGAGCCCAGGTTATTCCACCACCTGCGGTGCTATTTGAAGCAGGGAGTGTGGTTCCTGGTGGTGGAGCTGCGCCATATTGAAAATACCATCCCAACCTACTCTCATCGGTGTAACTATGGCATGATAAGTAGTTACTTTGTGGTCTTTGAATATTGTACATACCTATCCCCAAAAGTTACTAGATTGTCGAAACATTTAATCCCCCATGACGCATTGCTTATATCGACCAAGGTGCCCAAAGCAAGTAACATAGCGGCTGAAACACGCATCTTGTCTAGTTCCTTGAGCTTCCCACTTGATGGATGGACAAAGAACGTGTTACTTCGAACAAGCAACTGGCGAGTGAGAAAATAAGAGGCAGTCGTGCATCTTTAAGCCAAACCTATATGTCGGTACAACCGGCACAACACCATACGTTTTTCCGGTCCCAGCCCTGGTATTCACAAGGTACTCCATCATCATTATATTGATGGGCGCAGAACAAATTCTTCCCATTCGCCTAACGTGACAATCAGAAATAGTAATGCAAGATTACCCCGCAGGAGGCATACACTGGCTCATCAAAGACCGAGACAATACTCTGGCTAAAGTGCAATAGCTCTTGAAAGAGCAAGGGGGAAGTGGGAGCTCCAGCGGTACCTGACCAGCAGCCCGAGATATGGTGACGCACTCGTAACTGTTCTGGTGGAGAAGGGGACATAGCTTATACAGCTGAGGCGAATCGCCATAATAAAGAATTGGGGTTCAGCAACGACGATTGTATTGCGAATATTAGGCTAAATACTCTTTGGCTGTGGATAACAAAATAGTATGGCGGTGACAATAAACCCACACAAACACAACACGACACCTAGCTGTACATGGTAGGTACAACCGAGAAGCTTAGTCTAACGTGAGAACATATGGCATTCCCACAGTCGACAGTAATAAGTCGTCTACAGAAGGGACCTAGCCCATATAAATAAAGCCAGTTCCTGTCATTGTTAATATCAAAGTCAATCCATTCATCAAGTGTTGATTCTCATTAAACAAGCTTTCTCTTGCTGCACTGGCACTACTAGATTAGTCTGATTGTCAAACCTAGAAGAGGAGTCCTCAACATTACTTGTAACTCTTTTTCAAATTACTTTGGTAGCAGTATTACCTTGAAGTGATTCAGCTGAAAATCTCAAAACCAGTTCCCCTAAAACCCAGATTCTGCTCTTGGTGTGCAAGCACATATTAGAGAATTGTTTGCCACGAACGTGTTCGAACAGAGTCAGCTGTGAGTGTGGATTTTGACTCAACTCTGTTTCACAGCTAGATGATTATATAGGCGTCGTTGAAAAACCTTTTTGACTCACACAAGAGTAGCAGCTGTGCTACTTATAATGGATCACCTAATACTCCGATGCGGTAAAAATAACATGAATGAAGATCTAACATGAAGATCTAATTATAGAATTATTTCTAGTTGAGTATCTCTAGATTGATTTTGTGAGCAGCTGTTAATAGTCGGAACAATTCAGAAGAAACGGAACAATTGAATCGGTACGATGTTCTAAAGGTATACAAGGAGATTCTTAGTTATGGTGCGATACAGAAATTTATGAAAGTATGCTATAGAGACATCTCTGCAAATGGAAATTCAAAGGCGAGGAAGAACTCTTCCCAATCGAGTAATGAATTTTCGTCAAAGGAAAGCTTTCGTTATCTTGGCCAGAACCATCCCGAAGCAGGTATGGTATCTGAGAAGATTTTCTAGAATCATCAATAACTTCGTGGTAAACCTAGAACTTTCTCTCCGACATAGTTAAATATCATTTCTCGTGAAACCGGGGCGATTCGAGGCACAAAACACTCTCTCAAGTATCTTTCTACATGATATTCCTGTGCATATCCCATACCGCCCAACGTCAGTACACTTCTTTCGCAAGCTGTGAATGCAGCTTCAGCAGCTAAATACTTGGCGCTATTACATGCCACCCCTACCGCGCTAAGAGTAATGCTTTTGTCATAGGTGGAGCGATCATAAAGAGCTGCAGCATGATAGGTAGCGAGTTTAGCGGCTTCAAGATGCATATATGCATCAGCTAAAGGATGTTGTATCCCTTGATTCATCCCAATAGGGCGACCAAACACGACTCGTTCTTTAGCATACTTGGACGCGCGATAGAGAGCTGCATAGCCTAGGCCCAATGCCTCTCCTGCAAGAAGACAGCGTTCAGCATTCATTCCATGCAGGACAATTTTGAATCCTTCGCCTTCTTCACCAATCAATGTATTCTTTGGGATAATATATTTATCAAAGAATACTTCATTGGCATCTACTGATCTTCCTCCCATCTTCTTGATTTTCTTTAGCTCGAGACCTGGTTTTGAAATATCGAAGTCTATGAAAAATAATGAGAGTCCTTCTGATGGCTTCTTCACTTTTTCTAGAGGAGTGGTTCGAGCAAGAAGCACCATTCTTTTAGCCACTTGCGCAGACGATATCCAGATCTTCTGACCAGAGACCACATAACTATCTCCATCTCGTACAGCTTGAGTTTTGAGCGCCAGAGTCTCGAGACCGGTATTTGGTTCTGTTACTCCGAAACAAACACGATGCGTTCCGTTGATGAGGTTGGGAAGCATCTCTAGTTTTTGTTCCTGAGTTGCGAATTTTGCTACTGGTTGAGTTGCGTAGACATCTGGGAGATGTTAGAAGATCTAATTAATTAGACCAAGCTGGAGAAAGCTCACTGGCGTGTATCGACTGAGCTCCTGCGATGCCAGCACCACTTCTATTCGAGCTTCAGCTTAGTAAACAGGCAAGCATCAAAACCCACCTACTCTGAAATTGTATGGAGCATCATAGTTGCCTCTGAGATCCCTAAGCCTGACCCCCCGAGCTTTTCAGGAAGAGCAATTCCTATCCAACCATCTTTTGCTAGTGCCGCATGCAATTCATGGGGGTACATTCCAGATTCATCATGAGCAGCCCAATAGTCCTAAAGTTCAATAAGTCACTCCATCTTTATGCGGGATTTTAAGGCCTGGCTTACATCTGAGAAGTTTGCGCATATTTTCCCTACTGCTTCTCTCACTTGAAGCTGAGTTTCCGTAAATCCACTGATTTCCATCAGAGTGTTTTTTTGACATTTTTTTGTCGTTGTAAATTGCCTAAAAGACGGCTTACTAGGAAACTTGGGCTGACGCGTCATGATTCCTAGCAATTGGCATATTGGTCTTTTAAACATTCTCTCTTTATGACCTGTTACCAAGATCGAGGACTTTTAAAGCACTGCTTCATTGACCCAACTTAGGTACAGGTAAGCATCAACGTGTCAAATTATCTTAATTGCACGAGAGAAAAAAACAAAAACGTAGAAATTAGCAAGAGAAAAGTGGAATGAATAACAAGGAACAGAGAGATGGTCGTATGTACGTGTACAAACCTACTGACTTTGAACTTGAAGCAACAGTCGCTAACGTGAGGGGCATGGGGTCATTGCCGACTTTCTCCCGAGGCCAGGAGCTTTGCCCACCACGTGACCCAACCTTCCAGAACGGGATCAACCAAAACAAAACGAACCCGCGAAGTACATCACCAACTTAAGAACTCAACACTCCACCACCAGGATTATTTGCGACTAACGACTACGTCTCCTAGCCTTCTCCCACGTACGACATGACCTAATAACCTAGAATCTCAATTGCACACACAATATTGCGGCTCTACCAACAGCAAGACGCGCCTTGTTTTGATCCGCCAAACATGGCTACAATGCGAGCAAATCCGCGACTGCAGGTTGGGTCAGCCGCATGGATAGCGGAAGAAAGAAGCTCTGCTCTTCAGATTGCAGAGACGGAAGCAGAGGAATTTACTTTCTCGGCGCGTAATGAAGTTGAATGGCTGAATGAGCATATGGTAGAGATATTCAACAAGGACCCCGTGTAAGTCAAGAGGCCTTCCCACCGAAATTGTATTGACTTTTGCCCCTAGAAATGTAGCAGAGTTTTTCAAAACTCCGGGAAAACTACGTGGAAAAACTCCTAGAACAGTCCGGAAAGCTAAACCCTTAGAAGTACGCGCCGTGAGTACACAGTACCTTATTTTGAACTCTCACTAAATTGATATAGCCGCTGTCAGACATTTTTTCGAACACTCCCCGAGGAGGGGGACTTAGCCCTATACGACAAGCCCATTTCAATCTACCAGAATCTACCTTTCGAGTTGCTGAAGATGCGCCAACACACGTGGAAACAGGACCAAAAGAAGATCATATTCTTCCGCTAGAGGATGAACCACCTATACAAAAGTCAGCACCAATGCACTATGATTCTGGCTACTTTGGAAGTCAATACACGTCGCAGTCACAGACGACACAACCTACACAGCCTAATACTCAGCTGATTGATGTATTTGAGGAAACTCAAACCCCTAACGCACCTAGCCCGATGCCAGTGCAAAAACCTGCCCAAATTCAGAATGTGACGATACAAAACCCCAAATCAGGGAAGAACCATGAGTTTCAGGGAACTCACAGCGTTGAGGGATCGTTCCACTCTGCAGAGCAAATGCAGACGCGCATTGTAGTAAAAGATACAGCTTCGGAAGTGAGTGGTAATCCATATAGCCATGAGCGGAAAGAACCTACGCGTCTCGTCTTTGAATCCCCTCTTCAGACCCGGACTCAGCTTTCGTCGCCACAAAAGAAACCTACCCCAAGGCGGACTCCTATATTGTCCCCCACGAGATCAGTCAAAGCACAGGATGAGCGTCCACCAGTGATCGAAGAACCGGCTGAAGCTGATGATGAACCTATGGATGATGTCCAGTCGCCGTCAGAAGGCTCCAGTCCACTTAGGCCGATCGTTCGGAAAAGTAGCTTAAATTTCGCGTCACTACCGGCTCGAGAACCCATAACCACGAACGGCAATCGAGTTTCACGTACCAGCCATCTAGAGCAGACACGAACGAGTTATTTTGGTCGACCGACTGGAGGTAAAAGTCTGGGCAATACTAGGCTGGAAGAACCTCACGATGACGATGAAGATGATGATAATATGAATGTTGATGTAGAAGATCAAAAAGATCCGTTATCACGTCTTCATAACAAAACTTCAACCCAGCGATTGCAAGATCAAATTAGCATGTTAGGTAAATCACAGGCAGGTGGATGGCCCGCCTCAAAATCATTGGCAAGTAGCACCGTAGTTTCTCAACAAGTGAGTCAACCTTCACAGCCTCTTTCAAGCCAGGATGCAGTACTCCCAAATTCACCTCGGAAGTCACCTCAAAGATCTCCTCTTCGCAATCCATTTAAAGCTCCTGGTGCGTTCCCTGAGGATGAAGAGGATAGTTGGATCGGACCGTCTAGAACGGCCACTGGTCCGTCTCTTTTTAGCCCTAGACCTGGTATGACCAAGAGCCACACTACAGATGTGATGGAGGGTATTCACGATAAGGATAGTATCGGTGGATCTGAGTTCAGCATCCCAAAGCGAGGTGAATCACCAAGACATAAATCTCCATTTCGTGAACCTACAATCCCAGAGCGTACGACCAGCACACTCGGACACATGAAGTCGGTATCTACATCTGTTCTTCGATCGCCGAAGAAAGCTGGCGAGTCACCTACACAGAAGAAGCCCATATGTGTTTCAAACCCGGAGCCGTCTATACACTCTGAAGCGAGTAATACTCCACCAAAGTCTCCATCGAGAAGCTATAGAGGCAGTCCTCTTAAAGCCGCAAAGGACAAATTTTCATCGATACTGAAAAACTCGAGGGGTCTTTTTGCAAGTAGCGCAGCCATCAGCGCTGATGCTAAGACCTCCACAATGTCACCGGCAGCCAGTCGGATGGGGTTACACCCACAACCTTCTTTTGAAGACGCATTACAAAGATATCCATATCTCTCGGAAAATAATAAAAGTAGCAGCCAGCTCTCACAGAAGGTACCGGATAGCCCTGGGAAAGCCAGTATACGCAAGACTCGGGCTTCTACTGAGAAAGAAGAGCGTCGTAAGGAGGAGGAAGCAAGAGAAATTAAAGACGCCAAGGAAGCTCAAAAAATGGCGAATCAGTTAGAAAAAGCTCGTCAAAAGGTCAAAGAAGAGGCGCGAGTGTTCCATCTTCATCAGGAGCGGGCCGCCGCTGTGCAAAAGGAAGCCAACACCCGGAAAGAGCACGAGAAACTCGCTAAGGCTAGTCAAGTCAGTATCCCTAAAGCGACTAGAACTAGTCCTCGCAAGACAAAGGCACAACTAGAAGCTGAAGGACTTCTTCCTACTACCACTGACAATGCATCGAGTAAAGATGTTGAAACTGCTGATGCAACGAGTATGCCACCTCCTGCCGTCCCTCGACCAAAGTCTCAAATTGGCAGACCGGTAGCTAAACGACCTCTAAAACCTGGAAAAGATGTCACCGGCAAGGCAAAGCCTCCTACTGTGATCAAAGTTGACACTAAATCTTATCAAGGCCAAGGTCATGTTGGCCACCCATATCACCCATCAAACTCCACACTAGCAGCGACTTTGCAAGATTCTTTGTCAGGTATTTCTCAGGCGGGTACCTTGAGGAAGAAGGCGAGCACGATTTCAATAAATAGCACAACTTCGACGAAGGGAATTGCTTCTAAGTCTAATGCTTCCAAAGTCTTGGAGGCAGCCGCTAGGAAAAAGGAACAGGTATGACTTAAAGCAAAAACTTTAAAAATCAATGACTAACTCACTCAGGATGAACTTGTTGCAAAACGCAAACGAGAAGCCAAAGAAGAAAACGATCGCCACCGTGCCGCCATCAAGGAAGAGGAACGGCGTAAGGAGGAGCAGCAACGTAGACAGGAACTGGATCGTCGACGAGCAGCCGAACGAGAGAAAGAGCAGGCAGCACAGATAGCCGACGTCAAGAAAACCGCATCACGTCAAGCAATAGAGAAGAAAAGACTTGACATGGAGAGGGCGAAACAGGTTGGGGCGCCGCCGCCGGCTCTCCGTCCTCAACCTAGTGGGGACCTTGATAAACCACTGCCATCCGTCCCCCGTGAATACACTCAATCCAAAGGTCCCCAAATGAATACTTCATTGCACCGGTCTCAAGATGACGGTGGACGTCCAATGATGGCAACTAAGGTCCCCCCCAAACGGCCTCTGCAACAAGAGAACGTGGATGATCACCAATCTCGACCAGCCATTCAGCGAAATCTACCATCTTATCAACATAACGAAACCAATTCCAAACGACGCAAAACTAGTGAAACATTTGACGATGACGACGATATGACTGAGCCTCGTCCTAAAATGACGGCTCCTCCTATTCGTCAGTCTAGTAGTCGCCCAAAGGTAAAATCAAGCAGCAGTGTTGGTGAATGTTTAACTAATCTAGTTCAGGATACGCAACCCAAGTCTATATTCCCTACTGGGTATGCACCTGCACCACAGCCTGGCAATCTTCAGAGACTTGCTACTCAAAATAACATGACTGGACAAAAATCCACACACCCTCTGGACATGGGTCACTTTTCCAAAGCGCCAATCCCTTTCGCAGCCCCTTCCAATGTACACAAGACACCAGCCCGCCCTGGTAACCCTCAGGCTGGTGCCAAGTCTGCGAAATCAGCCACTCGCTCTTCGCCCAGATTTCAGAACGGGGAGAACATTGAGCTACCCGAGATCAACACTGATTCCGAAGATGATGACGACGATGATGGTGATGACCAGAAGTTTCCGCCGAAATCATGGACCAATTCTCCTGATATTCGCAAACAGATAGCTTATCAGGAGTCCCTTGATCCAACTACTATATTTGGCCAGCCTGCTGCAATAAACATGGAAGAAGTTTTCAGCAATAACAAAGATCGATTTCACAAATTTCGCCAACGCACCTCGAGTGCTAACTGGACTGGACAGGATCGTTTGACTGAGGATGAGATCAGAAAGGACTTAGAGGGGAGAGAAAGGATTCGTAGACACGGTGGTTGGACCGCTGGTTCTATAGTTTGAGTTATCGCTTTGGGTTGATGTTATTGCATAGGATCACATTATTGATGGAGTTGGATAGCCTTTGGTAGCGTTCTGAAGAGCGCGCATGAGGAAAAGAGTAATGCATTATGTAATTCTGGAACAGAGTTTTGTTTGATATGGATACTCATCATAGGGTTGGAATTGGTGCAGGTTCAGAGAATGGATATTATGTTTACCTTGTCGCAATTTGATCCTTTATGATCTTTTACGCTTGCGAATTTGCATGTCTGAAAGCCGCCAGGCTTGAGCATATTTTTTATTGGTGATCAAGTTTCAATAGTAATTAGTCTTTACGGACGTAATGACTTTTACAAATGCATATATTTTATGCGTTGAAGGATTTCATGAAAGAAGGAGAGCACACACGATGGTCTAGAGAAGAGCGGAATCATAACTGAAACAGCTTCCAGTCACAGAGGAGATATCTTTACTGGCACATCTATAGTACGCAGTGAAAGTAGGGAAGCCTCCCCGCCTCGGTGAATGCTGGTTTGTGGCTATCCTTGCATCACGTGGAGGTTGATGGTGGTTGCAAGGCTTCACATCGGGTGGTGGCTGAGATAATCCGTATTGTGACGATGTGCGGAGGATAATACCATAGCAAGAGCGCAACACCAAGTATGTATAACAGATGGATTAGTTTCTGGTTTGAGCTACCCTTAAACGTAGATACCCTGGATTATACCTATACCTGATAACCATTCCTCTATCTATGTAAGTTTTCAAGCTAGCAGATCTAGCCTTGGCATGTGAATGTGCCCTGGCTCACAAGGCTAGCAAAATTGTGGAGTTGTTTACCGCCGCGTGCAAGGTTAACAGATCCTTGAGGCTGCCACTCCCTCCTCACCTATATTCTCACTCTCTTCTTGTACAACTTCAGAAGCCAAACCTACTCTCCAGACGTCACCAGCTCCCTTGGCCAGGCTGGAAATGCACCGTTCGCTCTTACTAACAGATTATTATCCTGAAGACAGGTGCCTCCAAGAAAGCCCAACTCGTTCGAAGCTTTCAATTGCACACATATAGTAATACCACACGTCAACTACCTTACTTCACTACCAACTGGTAGTTGATCTTGTGGCAGTCAGCATCGTACAGGTTGCTTTGTATTCTATGTCTTGCAAGATTAACCCCTCGAATACCTGCTCTTCTCCCAGTTTGCTGCAATCGCAGGGGCTGTGTTGTCAAAATGGTCAAGGCGGTCATGACCGAGGACTACTATGGTGATCTCCATGTAGCTCCCACCGCAGATGTAGCTGAGATCAAGAAACAATTTAAGAAGCTAGGTACTGTGCTGGCAGCCCTGCAGATCTTACTATTAAAAATCTAACCAAGATCATAGCTCTTACTTTTCACCCCGATCGAAACCCTGGACGAGAAAGCGAGGTCACAGCCCAATTTCAAAAGATATCAAATGCTCATGAAATTCTTTGCGATCCTCAAGAAAGAGCTAAGTACGATGCGAATCGTCGACCTGCAGGACGCTTTCAAACAGGTGGAAATCAACGTGGCAACCCTTATTCAGGTGTCAGCAACCAATTCCCCAAACCTCCAACTCGTGCAAATGCGCGACAGCCCCCACCACCCCCTCCCCCATCGGCTGGCGCACAGAGATATAAGGGGTTTACAACCCCGAAGCAGTCTGCATACGCAGCGTCGCAGGAGGGACCAGAGGCAAGAAAGAACACATATCAAGCGTGGGAAAATATGGCAAAGAACAACCACAGACCTGCACCTACTGCTCAAAAGCCGCACAACGTACCACCTAAGGGCACGTCTCCTTATGATCGGGAAGACGTGGGCGGATTTAGATACCCGCCTTCGCCTCGAAATCGAGCCCCTCCTCATGACTACGGCAATTCAAGACCTACCCCAAATGCGAGTCCAAATCCAGACCGGCGAGACCCGAGCTTTGCATCATCAAGTCGAAGGACGGGATTCACACCAAATACCCCTAACGGA
>Ga0247807_10001960_pt1 | contig 11621 bp, 8 predicted proteins | sample UWRJL074202C1_FD_179931 | JGI IMG/M metagenome (GOLD analysis project Ga0247807, IMG submission 179931) | Plant litter microbial communities from Arlington Agricultural Research Station in Wisconsin, United States - UWRJ-L074-202C-1 | ecosystem: Environmental > Terrestrial > Plant litter >...
TTCTGTGCCAAGATGACTAGAGAGCTGAATGCTATCAGTATCAGTGTGGATTACCGTTTAGGGCCTGCAGCGCAATTTCCAGCTGCTATTGAAGACGCAGAGGATGTGATAAATGCCATTCTCGATCCAATAAAACCTGGCTATCAAGAACTACGATATCTCATTAATGAAACTCTACTGAAAACTGCTCATCGTCGAGTTGAGCTGGATGCAAGTCGGATTGCCGTCTCGGGCTTCAGTAGTGGCGGAAATCTGGCTCTGAATCTGGGACTATCTATCAAAGCTTCAAAATCCGACAATGTAGACTGGCCTAGTGCTTTTCCAACAACCTACAAACGGAACATCCCATTACTACTGTTTTTCCCATCACTGGACTGTCGTCAGTTGCCCAGCGAGCGTCCCAGGCCACCAGGAATGGAAGAAAAGACGAACTTTTTAAAATCTTTAGAGCTGGAGAGCACTTTAATGCCAACATATCTTCCTAGAAACCAAGCTGGACTACCTAGAGCCAGTCCTGGCTTGGCAGAAATCCGAAATGGTGGACTCCATGGAAAAGCAAAGATGCTGCTTGTTTTGCCTGAAATGGATACTCTCGCCGAACAGAGCGACGTTTGGATCTCCAAGGTAGCAGAGGAGGGAAGAGAAGATGACTTGACGGTGGAGAAAGTCAAGGGAGTTACTCATGGATGGACTCAATTTCCTCATTCCTGGTTGAGCGAACAGCATCGGGCATTGAAAGTCAAAGTATTTGACAAGGCGCGAGATTTTGTCGCGGAAACATGGCTATGAGATCACTCTGGCCATCAAAAGTTCATGTACCCACCCTGGGGAATTAATATCTACGGCTATGGCCCTGCGTTGTTATTTGAGCGTGTATCATATAATTTTTCGGGAGCTTTACAGAGATGGTCTGCAATAGGCAACCGATTTTGATCCTTTGCGAGGTCAATCTTCCTTCACACTGGTATACTTGATGACTTCGCGAAAGCTCAATTTTTTTACTTTTGTATCTAGAAAATATGTATAGTATGAAGAATTTGTCTACACTGATTTTTTATTGGCCGAATGGTCTCGGGCGTAGTTCATCCTTGTCCTTCAGCTAAATCTACAAGTGTACGAATTTCAGGCTGCTATCTCCCTCACCACCACCGCAATTCCAATCTCTCAATAAAGGCCACAGGATTCACGCAGGCACTTAAGCATACTCCTATAATATGATGTTCAGCGTTCATCGTAGTGAGCTCCTCAATATTGCAGAATTTCAGCCTTACCCAAATGATTGCCTTCAAGTCTTGGAGACGCGGAAATATGCCGGGGTACGTGCTTCTATCGTAGCAGAGATTTTGAATTGATGCTAGGCAGGAGAGCGAATGTGAGAAGCACAATTGGAGGCAGCTAAAGATCTTGGATTGTCAAGTAGAAGACTGGCTGGCTCAGAAGGTAGATACGCAACACATCACGTGAAACAATGCTGAATTTAATGTAGGGTCGATTTAAGTTTCCAGATGCTTTAACCAAAGATGCCGTACTGGAAGGAGGTATTAGGCTAATGTTAGTATTTAATGTCAAATATCCGGCATGCTTCGTCTAAGATTTACAGTTTCTGTGAACGTTCAAACTACCGCCCTCCTGGCTTCTCAATGAGCCAAAAGTCGTTCCTTGCAGTAGAGGAAGCATTCGATCTTCCAAAAGCCACCCTATATGAGGCGTTCCAAGGGAATGGTATGTTCTCCAAACACTTGGAATACAGTCTTAACGATTCGGATAGCTTAGAGAAGATTGGTAAGTCATCCAACCATCAGATTTGATTATCTGAAATTAGCTTTTTTCGTGTTACTAGAACAGCAATAGGTATTATTATCAAAGTACCTCAGAAAAAGCTTGTGGCAAACTACCTTGTTTCACTCTCACACAATCTCGCTACTGGGTTCACGACTGCTTTCATCTTCGGCACTGACATCCACACACCCCTTGCTATGCTCAACAAACTCATCCTGTCTGGCCCCCTCTCACCAACTGACGAGTCCCAATACCAAGGTCTTACAAGGACAGCAGTAGCCCAATCTACTGAAATTATCTCCCGCTTGGGTGCCTCACCACATTTATGGGCTAGTCCATTTCTCCTCCCCACAATAGTTTTAGAAACCTACATTCTGAGAACAGATTTGTTCGCTTGGAGTCTTGATGATCGAGTTGTAGCACTAGAGCGTCAAACCGGAGTTGTTTTTGCTGGCAGAGATATTAGAGTTGAGGAACGCAATATTAAATCTACGAATATCTCCAAGGAAACAATCGAGCGGTTGACGAAGGATATGCATACTTTACATACACAGATCATCTTCTATCAGAGGATCGCAGAGTGGAGTGTTGATTGTGGAAACTTCCTTGAGGAATGGGGAATGGCATTTAAGGAGTCTTCGGGCTTCAAAACACGAGGACATGTATGGAGGAGAAGCTTCATGCAGCTGATGGAGAATATTGAATTTTTGCAAACAACATCTAGGATGATGTGTGCTCAGCAAAAAGGATTAAATCAGAGAATTCAGAGCCAGATTGATGTGGTATGTCAATGACTCGTGCTTCAAAGCTACAATGGAGAAATAGACTAATTAGGGAAGCTTTATTCGTTCATTGCCCAAATCGACAACTCGCTCAACGCGAAGATCGCCGTATCCTCGGCACGGGATTCGAGCGCTATGAAAACACTTGCACTTATCACCACCATATTCCTTCCCGGAACTTATGTCGCTGTATGTCTTACTCTGAGTCTCATTCGATCAATTCAAGGCTGACGTTTATCTAGACTCTCTTCAGCATGTCAATGTTCAGCTGGAATAGCCCCAACTCATCTCTTGCGTTAGGCTCCCAGAAGGGAGAAGAAGCCACAGTCTCACATCATATCTGGATTTACTGGGCTATCACTATTCCACTAACACTGGTTGTTATGATTATTTGGAGAGTTTGGTGGCTTTACCAAGCACGGATAAATCGCAACGCAGACGACGAAGCTGTAGAGAAAATCGGACAAGAGGAATCGAGACGTCAGTATTACCGGAGCTATGTCTCTCATCCGTCAAGATTCTGGAAAGCCTTAGCCTGTTAATTTATAGCATCTTCTTGCAACACTTATAATATACCTCACTGCTTCGTTGCTAGCACTTCAAACCCTGATGCCATGCTATTTTGTACTATCATCTTGATCCACGCCAACATACAGTTAACTTTCCTTAGAAGCACTCCAACTCTTCTGTGATATCTGTTACTAATGCATATGCATCGGCTTCGAATGCTACGTGAATACCAACCATATCAGGCCGTGCTCGTTCCGTGTAGCGAGTTTACAACTGGAAAATAATGTATCCACTCTTGTTTCAATTTGCATACTTGAAAAATACCATGAATATTCTTTATTTAGCATGGTTCATCTTCAGCCATACATCTATAATACACCGTCAAGGCTTCAACATGCGAAATTTGTAAACTCAAGAAAATTACCTTCGTTTTAAGTGAAAAATGCCACTGTTAAAGCAGTGTACAATGATTCGACTGCATCAAATGTCATGTGATCATCAACAACCAACAGCCTTGACATATTGCAAACGCGATGTTTGCAACAGCACCTCATCAACACTGTAACTTCATACATAGTAAATCACATGCTGCAAATCATTGATGCTGAGCGTTACCAAACAGGCTCCAGAGACAATCTAAGCCAACATAAACGTTGGCGCCATTTGAGGAAAAGATGCGCCTCTGTCTAGGTTCGGGCGACAATGATTTCTCAACCTCCCAGACCGATTGCACTCGGAGAAAATAACCTTTTATCCATGACAGGCTTTCCTTGCACAGTATTTCGTTGACCGCCGGTATGCAGCGTTGGATAAATTGACACCAGTTTGCTACCGGATTCGGAAGACTAGCCGTATTGGTCGACAGTTGTCAAAAACGTCGCCCTCTCGGATACGCCAGATCTAAGATATTGGCAAAACTGTCACTTTTTGTCGCACGTCGCTCCAAGTCGCAAACAATCCCTTTTCTTGATTAGCGCATCTCCCTGTTGTTCTGTTCTGGGATCTGGTTTAACCTTTAGGTCTACCGGTAGATACCCTGACGCATACACTTCCGCAAATTTCTCTACTGTAATAAGAGACATGGAAACACTTTATAATTAGAGAGTATGCAGATTTCTGTCATAAGGCATATGTCATTCATTAGCTAAACTAAGAGGTACATTATTTTGCAAATCCATAACCGTCATAATATCCACAGATAACTCCTAGTTTACACCCAGTAGAGATTCATAACTACCTAATCAGTTCTTCTTTCCCGTCAGTGACTCGGTGACCATTCCAAGGCCGAGTCCTTTCAAAATTCCCTTCAAGCCGAGACCACCAAGGAGGTTATCCAATAAACCTCCTAGGCCAAGACCACTGAGCAACCTTCCTACCAGTCCAAGGACTCCGGCAAGAAGCAAACCAACAGCTGCGAGAATTTGACCTAACGGTTCTATTTTGATATTAGCTTGATCTAAATCTCTCGAAATAGTAGGGACTTACCAGCTAGTAAACCCCACAGTGGGTTCAACTCCTTCTTGGCGTGAGGCATGCCAGCAATCTTCTTCTTTGCACTGTCAATAGTCTGAGTGACAGTTCCTGTGAGCTCTTTGAGAAGATCTGCAAGGCGGTATTCCTCAGGTGTAGCCTCTCTGGCAGCGGTCTTGTGCTTAGCATTCGCCTGAATGCGTCCGTCTGGATCCATGGCACGGATAGCGCCATTTGCCTCCTGAAGGATGGCACCACCTTGTTCTAGCAGTGGCTTGACAGTGTCGACAAGCTTCTGCTCATCAAGTTCCTCCTTGGGCTGCGCGTTCGCTTGGTCAATTGCCTATATTATATTAGTTACCACGATGTGATCCTTTAAAATTAGCGACTTACATCTGTGATCATCTTCAAGATCGGCTTGATATTCTCGAGAGACTGGTCGATGCATTGTGCCAGTTGGCCAGCCAGTTTCTTGTCTTGTTCAAGTTGCTTGCGCTCAGCAATCTCTTCTTCGGATTCTTTGGGCGCCTCTGGCTCAGGCTCTGCTTCTGGCTCTGGAATATCTTCGAGGAGTGTTACATGTCCAACAGTGGTGCCCTTTCCGTCAACGACATCACCATCATCGTCAATTTCGTTACCAGCACACTTTTCAAGAGTACCATCGGTCAACTTTGCAATGATATCACCATTCTCATCCACAACCTCGCCCTTCTTGTTGACCTTGCGACCAGCAGCTGCGTGCTTTGACTTGACCTTCTCCTCTTCTTCCCAACGCTCGGCTTTACCGAGGGTGTTTCCGTTCTTGTCAAGGACACTGGAAAATATTAGCTAGTGCTTTAGAGAAGTGAAAAGGAGTTCTTACTCTCCATCGTCATCAACCTGTTTCCCGTATAGGACTTTGCCCTCTCCGGAGATAAGTCTACCGATAATGGCGCCGCTAGAGTCTGCAACCTTTCCATCTTTGGTGACTGTTGGGTTGTTGAATCCAGTGAATGGACCTTCTTTCTGACCAGCACGTTCGCTCTCAGGAACAAGCTCGGCTTTTCCAATGACTCTTCCGCCATCATCCCAGATCTGACCGTTCTTGTCACACATCTTACCAGCGAGCTTCTTTGGATCGCCATCGACAATACGACCATAAATGTCTCCATTTGAGTCGACAACATTGCCGACCTTGTTAACTCGCTTGCCTGCAAGTGATGATAGATCAATTGCTTCTGGCTCTGGCTCGGCTTCTGGCTCTGGCTCTTCCCAGCGCTCAGCCTTACCAATGACATTGCCGATCTTATCAACAACCTCCCCATCTTTGTCAATTGTCTTTCCAAGCAACTTCTTAGCATCTCCCTCGATGAGTTGACCAACAATGGTGCCATCGAAGACAATCTTGCCATCCTTGTTTACGGTAGCGTTTGGGAAGTCCTCAAATGGTGACTCCTTCGCGGCCTCTCGGTCGTCCATAGGTACAAGCTCAGCGGTGCCAATAACTTTACCAGAATCGCTGTAAATCTTGCCCTCGGCGTCGCATTTGCGGCCTACAAGCTTGGAGGCATCTCCAGTAACGAGCTTACCATAAAGCTTTCCGTTATCGTCGACGATGTTTCCAGCTTTGTTAACCTTTTTGCCTTCAAGCTCGGACAGGTCGGCTGCTTCTGGCTCTGGCTCGGGTGCTGGCTCTTCTTCTTCAGAGCGCTCTGCTTTTCCGATGACATTGCCATGTTTATCGAGAACACTGTACACTATTAGCGAGGCCGGTCAATATTAGGCAGTAAATTCACGTACTCTCCGTCTGCATCGACCTTCTTGCCAGCAAGTGTTTTCGCATCACCATCGACTAATTTGCCAATTACCTGACCATCGAAGATAACATTGCCTGATTTGTCAACGGTCGCATCAGGGAAGTCTTCAAAGGGCGATGATAGTGCATCAGGTCTCTCGTTCTCAGGGAGAAGTTCAACACGGCCGATAACATTTCCGCTATCGTCCCATATCTGGCCATCTTTGGCCACGGTCTTTCCAAAGAGCTTCTTGGCTTCACCCTCAACGAGTATTCCCCATGGAGAACCCTATTATGATGATGAGTAAACATCGCACATTATGGTGGATAAACTTACCTTCTCATCAACAACCTTTCCGGCTTTGTTAATCTTCTTGCCCTCCAGGACTGAAAGATCTGGTGCCTCTGCTGCGGCAGTCTCTCCCTAGAAATTGATTAGTGAAATATACAATAGAAAGAAGACCACACTCACAGCCTCATCCACTTTCTCGCCAGCCTCATCTAACTTTGCCTCAGGGTCTTCAGCGCTCTCGCCAGCTTCACCCAGCTTTGATTCAGAATCCCCGACCTTCTCGCCAGCCTCATCTAGCTTGGATTCGGGGTCTTCGATCTTATCACCGGCATCATCGAGTTTTGCCTCGGGATCTTCTGGCTTCGAGCCAATTTCAGAAGGAGCTGCGTCGACCGGCTGATCTAGCTCAACCTTGCCTACGATATCACCCGACTCCTTCACCAAGTTGCCTTGGCTGTCGATATCTTTAATCGAGGTGCCAACTAGATCTTTAGGTTCTCCATCGACAAGCTTCCCAATGGGTACTCCTGTGGCATTAGTGACTTCTCCATTATCTTGAACTCCAAATGGTCCAGTCAAGTCCGGTTTCTTGGCGGCAGCTTCATCAACCTTAGAACCGACCTCTGAAGGAACAGCATCGCCTTTGGAACCAATCTCCGATGGGACAGGGTCAGCCTTTGATTCGACTTCAGACTTGGCGTTCCCTACAGCCTCATCTAAGCTTGCTTGCCCGATCACATTGCCCTCCTCGTCAAGAATGTCTCCCTGTTGGTCTACCGCGCTTCCATTGTATTGCGAAGCATTCTCGCCATTGACTTTGCCGATCACATGTCCTTCAGTGTCTACGACATTACCGTCTTGATCGACGGAGCCAGCTTGTATGGCCTCCTCAGCGTCATCGTCATCTACCTCTGGAATGGTCTCCTCCGCTGTTTCTGTTTTACCATCATCGGTCTGGCCATTCTGTGTGCGACCCTCATCGTGCTCCCCGTTTGTCTCAGCTGCTACTTTTGTGTCAGCTGACACGCTCTATATATTGCATGTTTTGCTCATGTAATGCTAGGAATGAACTTACCCGTATCAGCGACTTGGCTGGACGTTTCTTCCTGTACTCTGGAAGGCATCTTTTTAGTCTTTTCCGAAACTGGTGCTTCTGAATCCTTTTCGGAAACAGGTGCTTTCTTTGGGGTAGATTTGCTAGGTGTTTTTGGTAGATTAGGTGATTGTTGAACGGCAGTATCTGCCATGTTTGCGAATATCTCCCAAAATGATCTTACTGTTCCAAAGCGGGAGTAAATTTTGCTATGCTGTTGTTTATGAACTTGAGTTGAGCTAATTCAATGTGTATATGAGGAGATACAAAGTATGTTATGGTTTATGATTGGATTCGTCACTTTTGGTACGGGCGAGCTGTTATAAAGCTACTTTACATTTGAGAGCAGACGTCATTACAAACTAGAATCTACCACTATATGATGGGTATGACAGAATGAAAAGAGAGCTTCAAGGTACAGAAGCTGTTCTGACATCATAAATTAAGGGGAAAGTGAGGCCACACTCCAGCCAGAACACTCCAACATGCGGAGATGGCTTTGAGAGGCAGGCGGAGAGGTGCCTGTGACGCAGAACACATCCATCTGGAAAATTAACAGGATTTGAGAGCGTCAAAACAGATCGACATCATGAATAGCCAGCCACATTTCCCCTAGATGGGAATCATGAAACAGGCGGAATTGCATATTTGACTTCGATCTATTGCAAGGAGGATTCGTGATCCACTTGTCAAGCCCAAATGGCCTAACCCTATTGAGCAATAAAACAACAGACGATGGCCGGTGTCAGCCACTTGAGTCTGTATAGCGTTACCTGTCAATTTCAAGCTATGCTTCAAGAGGCATAGAAGTGAGCTAGGACGCAACGTCATTAGCCACACCCAGCGTCTATCCCATACAGTTGGAATAGGGCTAGTGGAAACACCGTTCGGAGGGGAACCACAAATTGGCGGTTGCAGGACCACGTTCACGCATACGAAGGACGCCCATACTAAGTGGCAGGGAATATACCAAGATTTCCCGTCATGTTTGTGCCTCTAGAAGCTCGAGAACATAGTCATGAACATAGGCATCCAGAAGCTAACAAGCATCTCCCCGCGCGATCGACACGCAGACTACGAGCCACACCTCCTTTGTTTTTGTATAGCGACCAATTGATAATAAATCCGTAATATATATAATGCCAAGTTGTCGATCGCCGGTGGATCGTTGCATTCGGGAGACTGACCAGGCCGAGTATTTCTGGTGCTTCAAGCAGCGTCGCTCGCTTAATATTCCCTTCCAGCTTCCTAAAACAACGACAGGTGTGGCGTCACTATTGAACAACTTTCACCGAAAGTCGTACAACCATCTCCACGTATTCTCTCTGGTGCATTGGCCGAGTCTTCCGGAATCCCAAGCCACTTGTCTTTCTCCGCAAACACTGTGGCACAGAAACAGGTTTTGTTACGGGAAGGTTGTATCATCCATTCTTGGGTTTCCACAACTGGGGGGGAGTTTGTCGCCTAGTGCGGATCGTATATACTAAATATTATTTTATTATGGATTTGCGTAATGTGAATATGAGATAGTGCCTCATTAGGTATGGAAATGTGATTTTTCCCATTCTTCCAACGCCCGTCCCTAGCCATCATGGCGTCACATATGGATGCACAATAGATATGCATCAGCTCATTATAGGAGCTTAGACCTGCAATATGCTATTGCTCAGCGCCACCCCCTCCATCGCTCCACCCAAGCAAGCATGGTAGGGGTTTTCTCTTCGTCGCCCTTGTCTGATGAAGAGGTCGATGCCATCCTTACCGTGACCTCACCAGTTTCAAGATCAAAGCTCATGGTCATTATAGAAAACACTTTATATCTCATACTCTTATGGTACTTTATCAAAACTTTTTTCTTGTTCTTTCATATTACCAATCCATCACCCGGTGCACAGAATCATCAGCCCCGGTTCAAAGACCCATTTTCAAGCGAAGTTAAAGAAATCACAGACGACGAAATGTCAATTCCTAGCAACAAGACGGCTCCTAGCCCAATGAGATCCGCAGAGAACAAGGTCCCAAAGTCACCAGCTAGTATCAAGAAGAAGGTGCCACAAAGTCCAGACTCTGTGAAGAAGCATGTCTCCAAACCATCCACGGATTCCATCTCCAAGAACACCCCAGACTCTCCTCGAGCTCCCAAAACTCCAAGCGTACAATCCGCGGCGCCCAGTGTGAGCGATGCACCACAGACTCCAACTCCAACAAGACGAATTGTGAAAAAGAAGATTACAAGTACTCCTGATCAAACCAAAGATCAAACTACTGATTCGCCAAAAAGAGTCCCAAAGAAACCCTCTCTTGAACCATCGCCAGAACAAGAAAAACCTGAGCTTCCCAAAGCTGATGGACCCGAGCAAACCAAGAAGGTTCAGGATACCGCCGCAAGTGCAACAGAACCAGCAAAGAAAATGGTAAAGAAGAAGAAGAAGATTGTCCCTGCTCCCGATGCAGAGAAGGTAGACAAACCGGACACCCCAGCTGTCGACAAGCCTGCTGTACCCAAAGCTCCAGTAGACAAACCGGATCTACCTGAAGCACCAGAAGCGCCAGTTGATAAGCCTGACTTGCCTACCGATACAAACAAAGTAGACGACGTGAAGGAAAAGGCAAATGAGACCACCGAAGCTCCTAAAAAGATCCTTAAGAAAAAGAAGAAGATTGTTCCACCAACTGACGATCAAAAGATTGACACTCCCAGTACCAAAGATCTAAACGCTCCCAAGGTCCAAGATGCACCAGTGGACAAGCCCGACTTGCCTGTAGACACGCCCGACAAGCCTGATGAAGTAGGTAAGCAGCAAGTTGACAAAGCTAGCGAGGCTCCCAAGAAGATTTTGAAGAAGAAGAAGAAGATTGTTCCACAGAACACCGGTGACAAGCCAGACGTTTCCAATGCCTCAAAAGCGCCGATTAATAAACCTGATCTTCCCTCGGAAATAAAGAAGCAAGATACTCCAAGCACTCCAAACGTCGATAAACCCGAACAGCTTGACGATGCTCAGGAAAAAGCTACGGGTGCTTTAGATTCTGCAAAGAACACTGTTAGTGACACTGTTGAGGATAAGAAAGCAACGGGTGCTCTGGACTCCACAAAAGACACTGCAAAGGATACTGCGAAGGAGAACAAAGTTGCACCAGGCGCCGAGCCAGAATCAGACCTGGAGGAAATGGATCCTGTTCCAGAGCCGGATTCTGACGACAATGACGCCGAGGAGAGTGGAGAGGAGGATGTCGACACTAATTTGAAGGAAGACAGCAGCGCGGGTAAGTTGTGCTTCCATTGAAGTCACAAACCAGCTTTCTAACAAGTCAGTAGAAGAATCCGAAGATGTTGACGACAAAGAAGTTTATGATGATGCGACTGAGGAAATTGGCAGTGAAGGGGCCAACGGGGACGAAGATGAAGATGACGATGACGACGAGGATGACGAAGATGAAGATGAAGAAGAAGAAGAAGACGTGAGTAATTGTCAAATATTCTAATCTCGTGAACTTGGCTAATCTTATTGTAGTACTCTGAAACTAGTGATCATGAAGAATCCGGCGCGCCACTGAGCACAATATCCGAAGCTACGAGCAAAGCAACAGAAACCGGTGCTCCGAAGATTCCCGAGCAAGGCCAGAAAGCACTTGGTGACGGTACCAAAAAGGCAAAGGAAGTCGCCGGTGATGCCCAAGAGAAATCTGGCGATGCTGCAAGCTCTGCCCAAGACATCTCTAAAGATCCCACCGGTAAGACAAAGGACTTGACAGACGGGGCTACAAAACAAGGCAGTGATGCTCTTGGCGGAGCAAAGGAGAAAACAGATGATGCCTCGGGCAATGTTACCGAGTCGCTTGGTTCAGTAGGAAATAAAACCAAGGAGTCCAGCGGTGGACTTTCAGACAAAGCCTCAGGAGGAACAGACGAAATCAATA
>Ga0247807_10001962_pt1 | contig 11619 bp, 9 predicted proteins | sample UWRJL074202C1_FD_179931 | JGI IMG/M metagenome (GOLD analysis project Ga0247807, IMG submission 179931) | Plant litter microbial communities from Arlington Agricultural Research Station in Wisconsin, United States - UWRJ-L074-202C-1 | ecosystem: Environmental > Terrestrial > Plant litter >...
ATTTTACTAGTCATCACCAACTAATACAGAGATTTACCCTCCACTAATTACACCTAATCGAGCTTCCTGAATTCTAACAAAGAGCCGCCGGTTCCAGAATATATCAATCGTCAATCGGAGGTTCAAGGCAGAGCTATTACTCATTATATAGAAAGGAGAAAGTCAGTAACGGCACAGGAATACAAATAGTTGACTATGGAGGAAGTTCATGTGTTTATTTCATTCCAGAGATTATTCCGTGGGCATAGCTATTTATATAAGATACAGAAGAAAGTCGAGATGATATGCCAGACGCTCTAAATGACAATAAAAGGCACCATTCAAGAGCCCCAAACTCCAAAGCCCAATTCCCAATTCCCAAAAAATCCATGCTTCATTCCTCATCAATTCATTCCACCTTTACACCTCCCCCCAACTTCCCATTCCCCCTGTACTAGCCAAGAGACTCCCACTCCCTACACTCCCTGTCCCAGGACCGATATCCCAATAATGTCTACTTCCCGTACTTGATAACGATGTCCTCTTCCCTAGACCACTCATTCTCTCACTTCCACACCCGGAGCTACTGCGTCGGATATGTGGTACCTCTTTGCCTGGGACACTTACCCTGAAAGTTCGAGGACGTTGAATCTGTCGATCGCGGGTCACGAGGGGATGATGTTGACGGACTCGAGCAGCTCTGGCGGCGGTATCGGCAGTGCTGGCGGTTGCCAGGTGGGATGTTCCCTGGCTTAGAGAGACAGTGGGAGCCGATGTTGAACGAGTAAAGCGGGAGCGGAGATAGCGGTAAACCATTTTGATGTCTAGATCTCGCTCCCAGTCTTCTTGGGTTATGATTTGGGAAAGTGGATTTGTTGGCCGTGGTGTGGTGTCTTCTGCATTTGTGACGAAGGAGGTAGATGATACGGGGATAGAGATTGGTTGAGTGGGCTGAATAGTAGGTTTGAAGTCCACATCTGGAGACATCATGACGGATCGTTCTGCGTCGGTAAACATATTGGTCGGTACAGAATCTCGTGCTGATTCTGGAATGATGGGTAGACCGGCGTAGGGTAGAGGTTCTTGTTGGGTTTGCAGGTACGTCGAAAATGCTCCCGGATGATCAGATATCTGACTGACTAGAATACCTAGTTCTCGTGCAATTCGGTCCAATAGTCTATACTGCCAACCAGACTCATCATGCATGTTAAATCCTACCAGGCTCTTTGTTATGTCTAGTTGTGATCTAGCAGGTGGCGTGGTAGACAAATCATCATCCTCCGGCAAACTCTCCCCAAATAAGATAGATAGTAAGTCGTCATCGATACCCATCAAGTCTCGAATAACTCTTCGTGTAATCTTGTTCCAAAAGCTCTCATTTTCCTCCCCAGGACCATCTGTAGTCATGTTTGTAGTTGAGTTGACGTCACTCAAGGTTGCAACATCCTCTTGTGCTCGATCCAGCATAGTTGTCCGTTTCTCACTTGACATAGATTCCTTCCGCCTTCTCGTCTCCCTCTGTATCTCTTCTACCAACACCCGACTTTGTTCCATTCTCCATTGCTCGATCCGCCGTGTTTTCTCTAGATCAGCAGCTCTATCACTTTCTAGGTCCAGCACACCCAGATCTGCGCTTGCACGTCTTCTCTTAACTCTTCTTGGATTGTACCTCTCAAATGAATACAAGTGTTGTTGCACATCATCTCCCATAGCCGTCTGGTCTACTCGGAAACTTCCTAGTCCATCATGAGTTGGTAAAACCGTACCACTCGCCTCCCCCTCTTTTCCCTCTCTGTAAATACTCGGCTCCCTGAACTCATGTAAATGCGAATCTAAACTGTCCAGCTCTCCATCCTCTTCCTCGTCTACAGCTTCTTCCGTATGTGCAGATGCTCCATCATATGATCGAGCAGCCGTATCTAAACTGCCAAAGTCACTGATGCGTGACCGTCCAACCGTTTGAGTTCGGGCTGTAGAGGTAGTGTATGTGCGATCTGTGACAGATGCAGCTGATGGGGAGAAAAGAATCCATTCCTGAGAGTCACCAAGAGGTTGTGAGCTTTGTGAAGTTTGTTGAGGTTGGAGTTGTTCTGGCGCGGTGTAGATGCGCTGAGGGGCGGGGCCATGCTGGGTTGAGTGTCTGAATGCCATTCCGGCTCAGTGAAGCGGAGGGAAAGTTGGTAGACTATGGGATATATTGAGAATCGTTCTCGGACAGGATGAATTTTGCCCTGAGACAAAGGCAAAGGGGCTTGTAGTAAAATGGCAGAGCAGAGGTGAGGACCAGATGGTGACGGCGTGGTACGGGATAGTGAATTAGCGGCCGACAACGCCGACAGTTGCCTTTTATTGGCACGGTGCTTCAATGTAATTCAAATGACTCGACAGGAGAATATCGGTTTATTGGTGCTATGTATCTGATATGAGGTCGAGGGGAGAGTGCTTAAGACCGTGAGGTCGCGTGTACCTATGTCTCTACGGTGAGGCTATAAGTATAACCAGCCACGTGGGGGGGTGGCTATTAATGATGCCCTGCTTCTGAGCTCACTCATCAAGATGTAACAGAACCCAATAATGATCTTCAACAGCAGACGATTTCAGTAATCATTTATTTGCACTTCTAATCAATCGTTCCCGATTACTCGAGGTTGAGTATGCAACTTGTTGCCAATGTTCGTGTTCTCCCCTCCTGTTGCTTGCTTATCGCAGCTCCGATTAGATTAGTACCATTTCGGCCATCCAAGCATCACCAACCTTTCACAAGCAAGAGTGGGAGTTAGTCAATGACGAACAAGGGAGTAGAAGTCCACAAACAGAAGGACTGTACCATATATTCGGAAGATATATGATATAAAAGAAACATAGCAGATTGTTGTTCTCTCTACGTATACTAATTTTAGTAGTGTATCCAAACTTTAGATTGGTAGCTGAATTTGATTTCACAGATGGCAGAAATAAACACTGTACATGAATAGAGCCCTTTTGTTGCCAGGGAATTAGAGAGGTATACAGCATGTCAGACATATCAGAAATCACGAGGAAACTTTTGGTTACAAAGCAGTAGCAATTCCGTAAATACAATGATGGGATGACTAAATGCCTCTTGGGACACTATGAAATCCTGCCATCGCAAATGTAACGCCTGTTCTGCCCATCCCAAACACAAAAGTCATCTATGCCTCTTGGAAAGCAGCTGGGAATCTTCGGACGTTATCGGCCAACTTTCCCTTGTTGCTCAAGAACTGAACATAGGCACCATCGACCAAAACTTGTCCAGAGTTCTTCTTATCCATATACTCTTCACGGCGCAGAGGAGTGAATCCCCAGTTCTTGGAGACGATGATCTTCTGGCGACCTGGGAACTTGTATTGGGATCTGCGGAGAGCCTCGATAGCAGCGGCACGGTCTGACATGAAACGTTAGACAGGTGTATTTTATATATCGCAGGAAAACTTACGAGAATCACGGGTTCGGAGACTCAACAAGATCTGTCCAATGTTGACACGGGCAACAGATCCGTTGGGCTTACCCCAAGCACCACGCATTCCGGTTTGCAATCTATCGGCACCAGCACAAGACAACATCTTGTTGATTCGGACAACGTGGAATGGGTGGACACGGACACGGAGATGGAAGGATTCCTTTCCGGTGGTCTTAACCATGTACCTGTTATTGCGTGTCAGTTCTGTAATTCATGTGTGCTGTCCTTCCTCGCTCTTGTCCCATGTGCATTCTAAAACTGCCACTTGATCCCTTTCGAAGATACCCCGCTAAATCGTCATTGAAGAGTGATAAAAATTACTCACTTGTTGGCGCAAATACGGGCAGCCTCAAGAGCCTCGGAACTCAGTTGTTCGTACTCGTTGGAGACCATGTGGATGCACAGAGGGAACTCATCGACGTTCGCGCGCTTTCGTCCGAGATCGAAGATACGAATCTTAGGGTCAGGAACACCACGGTTGAATCGGGACTTAGGGTATGGCTAATAGAATTTGTTAATTCACGGTCTCGAGCCTATAATCATAGTTCGCAGCTTCAGAAGCATCGCGATGCGCCCATGAGAGAATTTCCACCGCTCCAAGTGGTGAAGTGAAGGATTTACTCCCCCATGGCATCAATAACGTTCTGAGGCCATAAACGCGAGCTCCACGCACCTTGTTCTTGCAGTAGCGGTAACATCTTGCTGGTCGGCGTGCCATCTTGAATGATTTCGAGTTGGCGTGTCGTTGGGTATTTGGTGAGATGGAGTTGCAAAGTCGAGGGCTCGTCGATGTTTATGAGGTTGGCCCGCTTTGAAATCAGTAAAACGCCAAGTCGCTTAGCGAAGGTTTGTAACCCTATCCGCACAACGGATTTTGTAGAATGTCCGACCGGTGACTCAGACCGACATAATTCTGACTAGAGCTATGGAATTATCATGGCACGGAATGGCAAAGTCAGATAATATGATTATTCGGGAAATGACTCTTATATTTCAAACAGGATTTGTCATTTACAATGAATTAAATTCTCCACCAATATATATTATAACGTGACAGGATTCGCAGGAACTGACCACAAGCAAGCTAGGCATTTTTTTGAAATAGCGATATCACCAACATTAGAAACACAATGGTAATGGGTTATTTGTTGACCCAAAAAAAAATTACGTTGAAGTCAAAATTGGATGGAACCTAGTCATTGATTTGGCTATATTAAGTGTCTTCCGCTACGCCAATAAGGCAGATATAGCAGAGAGCCAATGTCATAATGTTGTACTATATCTCAGTCCCTCAATTCCACCACTGTCAGAGCCAAACTGCACTTAAGCAGCTTGTCCACTGAGAATGTCAGAGTCACCAGCCTCAAGGACAGCCATGGTGGAGCATCTGAAGAGCTTTCCGCAAGCAGTTCCGAGCTCAATCTGTTGGTTCGGTTCTCGTCAGTTATCTACCCTCCAAAGTCATGCGACTTTATCTCTGGGTGGTCCCTCAGAGACACCGAAGCATCTCGTCGTTGGAAGAAATATTATATGGTAGGACTTACGTTGTTTCCGTTGAAGTGGTGGACGTTGGTCTTCGAGAGCATGGAGTAGTACTCCAACTCACTCTTACGGAGAGGTGGGGTGTTGCCAGCTACAACTGAAGTCAGCGAAAAGTCCATGAGAGTATATCTTCTGCAGTCTACATACCAATGATGACGAGCTTGGCCTTTCCGCTGCGGAGGGACTTGAGGGTAGATTTGTATCCAAGAGTGACTTTGCCAGACTTCATAACAAGCGCAAGGCGCGAGTTGATGGAGTCGGCACTCTTCTTTGCCTTCTTAACTGCTGGTGCCATCGTAAAGCGCAAGATATCGAGTTGATCTTGTAAGTGGTGGTCGATTGATGCTCTCCGGCGATTGCTTTGGTTTGGAGAATACTTGAAGACAAAAAAATAATTGTGTGGGTAGCAGACTCCACTTAGCCGGTATGGATGCCTGAGGCACGAAATTCCTCATGATCCCGTCCTGTATTGATCATGTGACATTGTAGACCAATTAACATCTATTTGACAGATTATTGAATAGTTTCAATTTGATAAAATATAATTTACATGTTGGACTGTGAAGAATATACATGGCCTTGATTCTGTTTCTATAAGATACAAAGATGGACGTATATTATATTCCGCTGCTCTGAGTGCTACTCATATTAGTTCTACTGCAACACCCATTTTCTCTGTAGTGACTGGCTCTTCACAATCTTCAAAACGGCGTCATTTTATTTGTTTCATGCAATTGCTCGATCTATATTCCTTCAGGCAGATCCATGCTGCAAAGTGGAAACAAGATATGGTTCATGCAAAACAGCCGGGATTGAATCAGAGCCACACCTCCAAGCCTGTGTTCCGACGCCAATAATAAACAACAATAATAGCACACGAGTAATAGGGGGAACACGTATTTCTTAACCCACCTCACACTTTCTCTCTTTGATATACATCTACACTGGAAACGCGACTTGACTTGACGGAGGCTACATTTAGCTTTGTACTACTGCGCCCTGCATGTAAGAATAGATCAGCCCAATCAACCTTAACCTTATCGCAAAAGTCTTGGATGTAGTAACATCAGCTCTTAATCCTACCACCACAACAAACCTAAGACGGGAACCGTCTATTCTTTACATTCAAGATGTCAGCAACAAAGAAGCCTCCAGTTGTTACTTCAGCAGGGCGGAGACCACCTTCAACAGATTCGCCACTACCAGCTTCTCCATCCCGAGGGTCAACGCGTTCCCCTGCGCCTTCAGTAACTCCTCCTTCAAATGGCTTGTCGCGGACAAGATCACTACGTGGTGGTATCTCTGCACGATCAGCTTTACAACGGCCAGGTGCTGGCGCATCAAATCTGAGCAGCAGCAGTATCCCAGTAGATTCTGCTGAAGATGATGCTCGTGCTGAGACAGTGGCCATATTAGATGATCTTAAAGAGCGGCTGCACAAGACCGAAACAGCTTCCGAGCAATTTCAAAAGACGGCTCAGGTTTTACAATTGAGACTGGATGAGGCAATACAAGAACAAGAAAGACTAGAGGACAGGTTACATGAGAGTGATGAGCGACTGGAGACCTTGGAGAATGAAAAACGAGATGCGCTTAGGCAGAAGCGTGAAATGGAATCCATCTATGAGGCTGAGAGGAGTGCAATGACAAGAGAGAGAGAGGAGTCTGCGAATCGAGAGGAAGAAATGCAGGTCATAATCCAGCGGTTGAAGGATTCTTTATCCCAAAGAAACAACATGGATGAAGAAAGTAGAATATCTCGTCGTTGTAAGTTCTAATATATTCTATAACAAAGCAAATACTAAACTATCCAGCAAACAACTCCTCGCCTGGCTTTGATAGTCAGTTCGCTCCTGCAGCTGGAGTGAATCGTAGCGACTCTCGAAACAATTCGAAACTAGTTCTTCAGAAAGACAAATTAATCGAGTCTCTTCGACTGGAGTTGGCAGAGGCACAAATCAAATTAGTCGAGTCCGAGAATATGGGTGGTGGACGAATGCACGAAGTCGAAAGACTGCTCCTCGAAGCACGCATGACAAACGCTAGGCTACTAGAGGACAACGAAAGTTACCAATTACTCTTATCACAGAAGACATTGGGAGGAGAATTTCATCATAGCGAGTTCATGGGTACAGCGCAAAACACAGCTGCGTTAAATGCTCTAGAAGGTAGACCAATGGGTGCTAGTCTTGCAGACGAACTTGCGGAAACGGAGGAAGAGGATGGGGAGGGAGATTCGAAGTCTCGACGATTGGAGAACGATCTCAAAGCATCCAAGGCAGAGAACAAAGCTTTAACATTATACATCAACAAGATAATTGAGCGCTTACTCCAACACCAAGACTTTGAAGCTATCTTGGATCAATCTTCTGAATTCAAACCAGGGGCGAACGTACATAAAGATCTTCCACCACCGCCTGAGCAGGCTTCTGGTGCCTCAATTCTCCAGCGGGCAAAATCAGTTGCTATGGGCGCAACGAGAAGACCTCGTCCACAATCTTACATGCCATCATCCAACCAGCATGCAGTCAACGAACTTGATAAAGCACCAAGCATCCCATTCGGCGTAAGTCGCTCGTCGAGTGTTCGTACGGGAAGACCAAAGAGCGAGCAATACACTGGCGGTGCAGCAAACGTAGTAAATCAAATGTACAAAGGCAACGGACAAATCTCGCCACCTATACATGGTCCACAAACACCTCGACAATCGCAATCTTTCTTTGCACCACCAGCTGTTGGCGGCAATCCAAATGCAGCTTCCCGCATTCCAAGCGTAGGCTCGCAATCTGTCGCTGGTAATTTCCCAGGGATGAGAAGTGAGACGTCTAGTACTAGTGGTGACAGTGGAGAAGTAAACACTCCAGGTAATAGCCCACCGAGGAAAGAAGAGAAGGCGACACAGTTCTCTGGAAATAAGCCAAGGCCCTTGAGATTGGTGCAAGATAATCCAGAGACTACAAGAAGAGCCAGTATGATGGAAGGTATGGATGCTAAGCGAGCAAGTTGGATGGGATGGGCGTTTGGAAAGAAAGAAGAAGTTGCTCTTGCAGAAAGCATTAAAGAGTAATTGGGATATGGTCGGATACCAGGCTAGGAGTTGGAAAAACTCTGCTCATTATTAACATCATCGAAGAAGTCTCAGAACTTCAGTGAGAAGTAGGGTATGCATGGATTCTGTTATATTTACTATGATACGACACCAATTGGAAATGGTTGTTTTGGGGAACAAAGCATTGTGTTAGATGGGAAAACATAGGATACCCTGGTCTTTACGGCATTCTTGTTCAGGGGGGTTTCAGCACCATTTGGATCAACCCCCCGTTTCTTGTATATTGAATTAGAAACATTTAATTCCATTCGAACAATCTGTTGGCTACTACGTTGACCGTGATAGCCAATCTCTCAAGAGGAGTCTTTATCGTTACTTCTCATTCATACTAGATTATGTGACGCTCCAAATAATGTTCCGGTAGTTGGTGTCGGAGTTCGAGGAAACCACTTATATATAGCAAGAAGAATAACTATATTTCTAGCATATTAGTTGCCACGTAGTAACATTTGTCTCTTCTGTTGGAAGCGTGGAAGCAACTTGTAAAATCTAGGATTCTGTCTCAGTCCTCGCTAAGTGCCCCCACTTCCCCTTTTTAGGTAGGAACATCATCGTGAAACGGCGACCTTGCATCGGATTAAACTGAGCCTGTGGGTATATCGGAAAAGCATTATTTTTATACTCTTGGTTAGCCCATGAGTCCTTTGGAACTCAATTGGAAGGGCCATTTTCATCTATTGACCACTGCAACTCGATCTCCACTTATATATGACAACTACTAGAGAAATGGATTAGAATTATGAGTAGAGTTAACGTGCAACAATCCCAATGCCTGCCCATACTCCGAGTGTTTCCCCTTTATCTATAACTTTGTCACTCCTCGCAGGAACCGGTTTCCGTCTCACCTTCTCTATACCAGCCAATTCCACACCCACCACCTCCCTAGCCGGCAGTTCTGCTTTCCAAGTCTCACACTCCATTTCCGCTGTTACTCCGCTGTCCTCCATTTCAAACTCCAGTTTACCCTCTAGTTCCGCCCGCTGCACACTCTCTCCGTGTAACTGTACTCTCGTCTCCCTTTCCTCTAACTCTTTCAGCGCTTGTTCTTGTAACTTCAATTTTTGTCGCCAGAGAGTGATACGTTTGAAGGATAGACTGACAATAACAACGCTTAAGAAAATTATGACAAAGACAGGCCCGATCACGCTGAGGACAACCCAGTCCTGTGATGGAACAGTATTAGTATGTGTTGGAGTCGGGGAAGGTACTGTGCTCCTAGTCAGTGTGCTGCTTTCAGTGAAAATCGACGATGAAGCTGGTTGCGTACTTAGTGACGAGGTTTGTGATGCTTGTGAAGGTTCGGTGACTAGTTCTGCACTCCTGTTTACTAAACTCAATCTTCTTGGCCCCGCTGTTGGTTGTGGAGGCGAATCTGTGGAAGAGGGGAGACTAGTTGCTGATAGTGATTTTCTACAATAATCGAAAAAGGGTTCGAAGTACGTTGCGTTATATATGGTGTTTGACGTATCATGATTTCCTAGACATTCTTGGCAGGGTTTGAGTTTATGACTTGGTCGAGCCCAAACATAGCATGTCTGAAATGTCATTCCCCATAGTTGCGTATCTTGCAAAGAGGTAGCTATATGAAATTGGCTTTTATACCACAAGAATATGTTGTATACGGAGATTACATACCACATTCACTACATAATGTTTCGCTGAGATCCTGCTGTATATTTGAACGAGGTGTTGGGATTATCATCGTGTGCTGTCTTGTCCCATATCGATTTTTAAAAGGATTGGCGCCATATGTATCTGGAACCATCCATAGCAAAGCCACCCCTACTGCCATGTTAACCCTGAAAATCTTGCCCTATCTGACTTTCGGAAAATATCCAGAATAGTGACATCAATCAATTCATGTGATCAGATATAGTAACCAGTGTATCCTCAATATATATCCCATTCGTACTCTCCAATTACTGGCATGTATGTCAATCTCATTGACCAGTAGGAGACAAAAAGAAGAACTTAGCCGGCTCGGGCCGTCGTATAGCAATCGTGTGTTTTACTCCGTGCTAGTCCTGGGTATATTATACAATAGGTCAGTGTGGATGGATCTGGGAATTGGTCCTGAGGACGCAGGGACGTGAGTGGGTAAGAATTGGAGAGGTGTGGTTAATTTTCGACATTTGTGTATGGAAACTGTTTGAACGTGGCGCAGCACGTGGGTTTAATTTATCTGATGATGGAGTTGAAAGAAAGATAAATATAGCAGCGCCCGACTTGAGAGATAATTTGAACCGTGGCAGGATAGCACTTGATTCCTAGAACGAGCGGGGCAAAAGAGTATATTCATTGCAAGCTCCAGGCTGGCATTGGACGTACTTTCGTGAAAGGAATAATAGGTTGCGTGGTCGACTTTAAGGCACAGTCTGCTTTGTTATGCTTGTAATGGGATTGATTGTTCTTCCTGTGTGGTTGGACTGATAGACCGACTGGGTAGGACAGTTTTTACTTATAGCAGGCGTGTGGTATAATAGGGAATACTATCACTTGTGCTACTAAACTAGTTGCCAAGATGATGCACTTGATATATAGATAATTGCCTTGTATCGCCTCAGTTAGGACTGAAAAGTTGTATATTTGATCGCGCCTATTCTTAGTATAACAAATTACTAAACGTCGATAGTATCTATGAAACGAAAAGATAGGATATGTCGAGATTGTAGTGTTTCCAAAGCAATCTTGAGTAGGACGTAGATAGAATAGCATGACCAAATTAGGTCTAAACTGCACTATAAGTGATGGTAAAAGATGCTCCCGCTAGGCGACTGTGCGTCTTCAAGGATTCACGGGTGTTTACGAAAGTCCTAGAGTCATTCGAAGTATGCCTTGCTTGAGATTTGCGCGCTTCATCTCAATCTCAGTGGTTCCATGAGTCTGAGCAACTGAACAGAGGCGGCAAGCATTCTTTGCCTCCACTTCTTAAATCAGATGATTCAATCGCACGTGCCGTAATTAAGATGCTGAATTAGTAAAATGCGAAGGGTGTTGTAACACAAACGCATCCAACGTTCTGTTTTGAGCTACGAGTAGGGCATCTCTGACGCGTTATCACTTCCAAGACACTGAAATCGCTTCCCACACTACTTGAGGAGATTAATCGCTACATGTTTTCAAGTCGTGATACCGATCAGTTTGGTTTGCAACAAAGTCCATCTATCTCTGTAATATGATAATCATGCCAACTCTGGTGCTTTCGCCTTTGGGATATGAAATAGAAGCAGGTAGACCTGGGTCCGAAGGAAAGTCTTGCTAATTTTGAGTAAATCTCACAGGCCAAAGAGCAAAGGATTGCCAAGTTCCACCACATGTTAAGTCGGATGTCCGAAAACCTATTGTCTGTTTGCACTATCAAAAGGAAGGAAGAAAGGAAGTTAATAAAGAAGAAAGAAGGAAGCTATTAGGAGGCTAGCACACGAATAAACAGATAGAGCAGTCCGGACTGCATGGAGCTTCTACCCATCTCGTAGGTATTCAAGTCAGGATGGATCCATTTAGTGTG
>Ga0247807_10001965_pt1 | contig 11604 bp, 12 predicted proteins | sample UWRJL074202C1_FD_179931 | JGI IMG/M metagenome (GOLD analysis project Ga0247807, IMG submission 179931) | Plant litter microbial communities from Arlington Agricultural Research Station in Wisconsin, United States - UWRJ-L074-202C-1 | ecosystem: Environmental > Terrestrial > Plant litter >...
TACGTATCACACTGAAAAACCTACTACAATGCCTAGCCAAAGTACAGCATCCTCCGGTGAATCGAAGCCTGAGACTCCCGTTGAGAACGTCGCACCTATTCCAGAAGCCCAGAAAACGGAAGCTGAGAAAGAGGCGGACAGGCTATATGAAGAGCGGATTGAGGAAGAATATGCCAAACGTGAAGGCGGAGCATAAGATTCTCGTCACTGGTTGCAGATATGAGGATGATTTGATGGAAGAGTGTTGGGGTGTTGGAGTTAGGAATGAACTGTATTTGTAACAGTACGACGATGACGATATAATACTAAAACATCAGGGAGCGACAGAGGCTAGCTCTTGATCGATCCCCCGTGGATATTATGAATAGAAAAACCATGTATAAATGAAACTGCAAGACTCAGGTTCCAATGTCGTATGCGAGTTGTTCTAACTATTTTATGGTACAAATTGCTCCTTCCACCATAATAAGTAAGAGTTTATGATCAAAGGCAAATCCATCAGCTCGTTGTGATAGCGGCAAATGTTGTGACACCCTCAAGACAAGTTCTAGGACCAGCACCATCAGAATTTCCAGGTAGGCTGTAATGTTTCTGTTATTCGGATTTTTGGTTTTCTGTTAGAAAAGTATGGAGAGTTTGGACCAAAAATCTCGCACCTATTACTAAACTTGATTGTCTAACTCTACTATCACTAGCACCATTCCTGTAGCACGGTTACAGAGATGTAGACCTACCTCTATTCCTCCGCTCAGCTATTGATGTGCCTCTCGATCGTGTTTCAAATCTTCTTCAACACTGCTTATCACAAATGCTCTTTGTGTTGCCATTAACATGCAGATATCGAGGTTAGGTAAATACAATATACTAACTTTATAAGCCAATGCTCTTAAGCTATTGAGTACATACTCCAACAAAACATTCCAAACTCATAGGCATTAGGAAGAGATACCTCAAGTTAGACATATAAAATTTTAATGTAAACAGGTCGTAAATATGAAGGTATCTTAACACATTGTCTATCGCAACTCAATGGCTCCAGAATCTTATGGCGTCTTCTACCAAGCTATAGTTGTAGATAGAGTTGACAACGATTAATGGAGTGACAATAAAACTACCTATTCAGGAATTGTCCATTATAGTAGATCTTGATGCTGTAGATGATGAGCTGGATCTCACGCGGTGCATTCATTGAAAAATGCATCTGTATTCAGGTATGGCAGCAGTGAAATGAGCCACTTTCCCAGGCATATCCAAGGGACGATGTTTTGGTGGGTTCTCAGATGTGTTTAGATCACGTAGTTCTTGTTCACGTACAGTTTTGGCCCATAATCAGCCTGGTTATTCTGATCATTGAAGGAATATGTTAAGCTATTGATAGCTTTTGTTTGGTGGAAACAAACCGTACAACACTAACCCAGATTAAAGGAGGGTGGTATCAACAAAATGGCAAATAGAGAATTTATTAGCTTTATTTATGCAACTCTCTACAAGAAGAAAGAGAGTAGCTAGATACGAGATGCACGTGGGCTAACCCCGTTATCCTTTGTCGGATAGCTATTCGCCAATGATGCGACCCATAATTTTCTGTGTAGACCAACCAGCGACAAGATATATAATTGCTGACCTTTCGGGGCATCGTGAAGCTGCTATAAACAAGAACAAAACTCTGACAATTGCCAGCAGGATGGGGCAGTTCTTTCTTCGGGTCAATCTCTTTAGGGACTATATTACAGTGTGACAGACGAAAGAAATTCACCTACAAACAATATCGTTGACTTTAAGTGCCCTCTGAACTCGTACACAAAACGTTTCGAAAGACCGACTTATAAGGAACGCAAACTCAACCTTCCAAGATGCCTCTTGTCTTATTTAAAAACTTCCTGTTCAATGTCTTCTACAAGCAGGATGTCGCTCGTCTTCCTGCTCATGGAGTCCAGCAACCCCTACTCCAGCCTGGTCGTTCTGGATCCATTGGCTCAGATGTTACAGCGAACGATGGAAACGTTGATATTGAGTCCCAGCTTATAAAGAAGTCCGGCTTTCTACAAGAATTCAAGGTGGATGGCAGAATTGTCTCTGATGCCACAAGTGAGCTTGACCCCCAAAAATTCCTACTAGCTATCCAGTAGCTATCAAATATCTCAATTGTACTGTTCACTAACTCCTAGCCTTTTAGTTGGTCTTTCCGATGGATTAACTGTTCCCTTCGCCTTAACTGCCGGTCTTTCTGCCCTGGGAAATACCAAGGTTGTTGTTTACGGAGGTTTGGCAGAGCTCATTGCAGGAGCTATTTCCATGGGCGTTGGTGGCTATCTCGGCGCAAAGAGCGAGGCGTATGTAATTTTCCTCAGACTATATTTCCATTTACTAACTACTTTAGTGCATCCTATGACACTCAAAGACTAGACACCCGTATGCTAGTCGATACCGACCGCCAAGCTGCCTTGAGCAACGTCAATTGCCTCTTCGAACCATTCGGCGTTCCACAGCATATCATTGAAGCCCTAAAGTCGCATCTTGATAAGGCCCCTTCTGAGAATGTGGTGGATTTCGTTATGAAATTTGAACATTGTGCCAATAAGCCTGCTGCTTCTCGTCCATTAACTTCCGGTACTACAATTGCCTTGGGATACCTCATCGGTGGTCTTGTTCCTCTGCTACCATACTTTTTTGTCGGCCCTACACAGGTTTATGAGGGACTGTACATTTCAATCGGAGTTATGGTCATTGCTCTCTTCATCTTCGGATACGTTAAAACCTGCGTCGTAATAGGATGGCGAGGTGATCGAAACATTCGCGCTGGATGCTGGGGCGGTGTTCAGCTGGTTTGCATCGGAGGCTTGGCTGCTGCGTGTGCTATGGGACTGGTCAAGGCCTTCGATCATATCTCTGGCGATTGAGCTCTGGATACCCGATGTAACGACATATTTTCATGACTCTATGATACTGGTTCTTGGATGGTATAAAAGGCGTTTGTGGCAGCTCTCGCAATTTGCGATTGAGCTTTTCTGCTCTGCATAGATAGCGGCGGCATCATATAGATTCTAATAGGATGTCTTGTTAAAATACAATCAGTCGAAAGATTCATATCAGCTAGCCACGTGGCGTTACCAAAGTTGGTCACAGTGTAGCTCTGTATTTCTATGTTCTCTATATCTAACTTGACATATTGCATTTCCATTTTCAACTCCATCAGGGGCTTAGCCGAAGATATTTTCTTGGCAGGTGAGGAAATGTGTGCCCATACTCTGCCCTCAGGCTGATACTACGTTCACTGGTACTTTTGTCACAAATAAAACAGTTGAGAATTCAAGCGGTCAGATTGCGGAGTCGAGTAATTAAGAAACTCCGGATCTGAGGTAAGTGGTAATCGTAAACACATTCCAAGCTTGAGGCTAGATGAAAGTATGAGGTTCGATGCATGAGTGACATACCAGAATGGAGTTAGTCTTGAGGATGTGGATTTTAGTGATAGGTTATTCATGAAATCTACATATTTCTACCTCCAGTAACCATAAGAACCTGTCCAGTTATATAGGCAAACAACGGGCTAGCAACAGCTAAAATGCTTTGTGCAGCTTCGGTAGCGCTTCCGGGTCTTCCAAGAGGAATATCCGCATACGCGTTGTCCTTCAGAGCCCCCTTACCACCTGGTATACCAAGGGCGATCTTAGTTCCATCTGGTGTCAGCGCAAATGCTCCTTCTTCCTTCGCAGCTGTCAATCTAGTCAAGATATGTCCAAAAGCAATCGAGTTTGCTCTAACGCCGAATTTTGGACCCCATTCCTTTGCAATAACTTTTGTAAGGCCGTTGATCCCAGATTTCGCGAGGCCATAGTTTGCTTGTCCGGCGTTTCCGTGGACACCTGACGTAGATGATATGTTTATAATAGATCGCGGTTCGCCGTCGGTGACGCGGAAGTATGGGGCAGCCTCGCGAACGAGCTTAAAGGGTGCTGTATTATGGAGAGCAATTATGTTCTCCCATTGCTTGTCTGTCATCTGTTGATCAATGTCAGCTCTGTCCTTTTGGGTCCACCATATTTACACCATACACCCCTTCCAGTATGTGTCACATATCTTTAGCAGATTCTTACCTTGTGAATAACACCATCCCAAGTGTATCTGCAAATTGTTAGAAGTAGAACTCGTAAGGACTCAATTGTGACTAGCATACCCTGCGTTGTTTACGATGATATGAATCTTGCCGTTTCCAAATTCAGCTGCCTTCTTGACCAACACTTTCAGGTATTCGGCATCTAGCATATCACCAGGTACGGCAATAGCTTGTCCACCAGATTTCACGATGGTATCTGCAACACCTTGTGCCTTTGCTACCGAGGAATCAGCAAAATGCGGGCATACTGTTCTGGGACATCTGACCTGCGTCGATATCCTGCACAATGACCTTCGCGCCTTCATTGGCAAAAAGACGAGCAGCTTCAGCCCCTATCCCTTGACCTGAACCAGTGATTATAGCAACTTGGCCCGCAAGCATGCCTTTTGGCCAGTTCAGGTGGCTGGCAATTTGTGCAACGCGAGACGCCATTGTAAAAAGAAGTTAGATCTTGATTCACCAAAGGCAAGGAACAATGGCTCGGATTATTCTGGGGTTTAGAGTACTCGGCGAAAGATTGGGCAGAGATTTTGAGGTGCTATGCAAGAGAGAAAGTTTTATAATACATAATAAAAGAAGACGAGAGATGTGTTGCCATTTAGTATGAAGCTCTATCTCTCCACTTACCCCAGATTCTAGGCAAGGTTGCCGGAGCCTCGGCAAACAGAGCTCGCTTGACCCCCATCATAAATTATCCGAGGGTGACATTCAACTGATCCTGATCTAACCATTTTTGCATCTTTGCAACATAGAAACCTTTCACTGGTGAGAAAGTAGCCAATTCTTAGCATCTATCATTACTAGCGCATCCTTTGTCTTACCGTTCAGTTATTGAATCCTCCCGTGATTAAAAAGTTTTCAATACAATGGGTACAAAACCCCATTAGCGGAGTGACATCAGATCACAATCATTCTACATTCATACTTCATCTTACCAAAGCAGTCTGTATTCTGGTATAAATAGATTGTTAACACTTCAAGCCAAGTATGCTATGGTTGTAATCAAACGCGACCAGTAAAGCATATAGATGAGACATCGCTGCCATAACCACCAAGCAATGGAATATCTGATGCGAACTTCCCCAGATATCGTAAGAACCTGGCGAAGAGCGTTCTGGCCATCGCGCCTGATGTTGTTAGTAGAGCACCAATAAATAATAAGTCATCCTTACTGCATATAGTCCTGCCCCTAGAATATACATGAAGCCTTCCAAAGCTAGCCACACGAAGCCTACGCGACTCCGCATATCACTCATGCCATATAGCTCAATGCCATGTAGTAGTGGAACGACACCTGACAAACCTTGAGCGACAAACATACCAGCTCGGTACGGTCTCCAGGCTGGGGTTCGAAATCTTTCGAATATCGAAACCATTGCACATCCTATACCAAGCGAGCAAATCTAATCGAGTAAGCTAAATTCTTAAATAGACATGTGCTTTCACAAACCATAAACCAGTATGCTTCTTGTATGTGTGGATAGCAATAGAAGCCATAGTATATTGTGGGAATGAAGCTTCCAGTAATCAGAGACACAATCCCAACATAGTCCAGTTTGTTACCAAATTTTGCGACCGTGGGAGAATGGTTTGAAATGGCGTGATATGTTGCAGACATACCAAGACATGCTGCAGCACCCAGGAAAAAGGATCCAAATGCTAAGCAATCTGGCAATGTTGCAGATTCATATCTTGGTTTAATGACCGTATACAAAATAGAACCCGCAACAATGAAACCAATTGCACCTATTAGGTGGGAGTAGATATTTACGGATTCATTGTGGAGGTATCCAAGACTTGCGAATGATCTTCGGAATGAAGCAGAGGCAGGTCGATAGCCAGAATGGATATAGTGATTATCTTGCTGCCAGGATGGTAGATCATTCCATAGAACAGTCAAGGTGTTTTCTATCTTGGTTTCGACCTTCTTCGCCGCGTCCGTAATACTCTTCGCGGCTGGCTTTCTCTGGTGGATTGACATATTTAATACCAAGCTTTCAACAAAAACGATGAGAGTTTTTCTTCGCTGGAGAAAATTGCTATCTCTATATTGCCAAAAAACCAGTGCACAATTTGTACATGAGGAACAATGGGTTTTTGGAAGTGTTGAGATTTTCTGTTGGCACTCCATACTTGCCTCGGCGTCTCCTGAACCAAGCCTAAGCGAGCCACGCTATAATTCTGATTGTTTGCAGCAGCAAGGCTGAGGCCCCACCATGCGTCGAACTTCGGTCCATCCCTTCATACCACTCACCACTTCAGATTAAACTTCAAATTGAGGGCGATGTCGACTCGAGGGGGTCGTGGAAGCTCATGGAGTCGCTTGAAACCGGTGAACCTCGACCCATTGGAAGCTATTGGTCTGCCTTCTAAAGGCGACAACAGGCAAGTCTGATTGTGTTAAACTTGATATTTACTGACTCAGACAGGCTCCTTGACCACAAGACCCAGGAAAGGTACTACACAAAGCTAGTTGAGAAATATATGGAATTCTGTACCAGCGCTGGCAGGGGAGATGAACTTTCAAGGCGACTTGCCAGCATGGATCTATCTGCGAAGGATGTTAGCGAGACAGAACGACCACAGAGCGCACCAAGCATTGTCCCTGGGCCTGCATTTGATGCTGCTAGTCGGAAGGATCTCTCGATGTTGGTAATGGCTATGCGCAAACTCAGGGAGGGAATTGTTGCTTCGAATAGGGTGGACGATTTTTCAATTCAGGCATATATCTTTTGCATTCGCCTCTCGATACTATTGAAGCATATGGAGTCATATCATCCGGCTATACTTCATTTACTTAGGAGGATGCACACGATTCAACCTCTTACAAGTAGCGAGCTACAGGAGTTTGTAGGATATCTGGTCCTCGATCTGGCATGTAGGCAAAATGACCTGACACAAGCGTACTCAATTAGACACAGCTATGGTCTCCGCGATCCAAAAGTGGATGCAATCTTACAAGCTCTCACTCATGATAATTACTACTTGTTCTGGAGAGTAGCAAGAAGTGTCGATGGTCACAAAGCCAAACTCATGGAATTTGCAGATGAAGGTGTCAGAACTCAAACTTTGAAGTGCCTTGGCCGATCATACATGAGCATTGATCTCCCCGCTCTCGAGATGTATACTAATTCGCCATGGACGATACTGACCAAGAACCATGCCGTAGGGTGGCAATTGGAAACAGCGAAAGTTATCATCCGGAAGCCCAAAGGAGGCTGAAGGGTCAGTACATAAAACACCAAAGAACTTATTAACTACCGTGAAGTGGTGCTGCTACAACCATCGCGTCATTCTTATCGCCTCCTTCTCGAGTAAGACACTAGTTATTCAGTGAACCTCAGATCGGACTTCCACCGAAACGGCGAGGATGGATACCTTGCGGGGCATAGATGGCATTTAGAGATTTTATCCCTAAATATATATAACCTCCAAGGTCCCTATCCGTTACTGGATTCGATAAGTATATGAATTACTTTTCGATCTAAAAGCTCCAGATTGTAGATATGACAGCAAACCGGCAATAATTATGCACAAAATTATCACATCCAGATGTATGAGTTCCAAAAAGGTGTTATTTGATGGGATGGAGTTGAGTTTAGTATCTGCTAGACATCACATGTTATACATCTGGCAGGGTATATGTAACACACCATGTGATGCACAGCATCTTTAGAGGCCCGTTCGATCAAACAATACCACTTTCACCTAGACACTCAATCGAGGGCGAGTCAAGTCATAGGTCTATTCAATTCCGTCTATACTTAAACTCTAGAAACATGTGAGATCATCAATAAATATGTGTTTTTCAAGACGCATGCGCTCGGCCTCTGCGCTTCTCAAGCTCTTAGGGTCCTCTGATTAAGTGCAGCTTTAACTTGCCTGGCATGCGGAGCATATCGCAATAGCCCCAATAATTACTTTATCCACTGAGGTAAACACGTCTCCACAATGATATCTTACAAATTGTGGAGATGTTGCGCTTCCTCAAAGAGATTGAGAAGATCCACATATTATAGTTCACATTCTTGCGGCTACCTTTCCAAATTCGGAGCTTTGATTGGCCATCCAACTGAATACAAGGTTTTTCTGGAGCGAAATGGAATTTTTGTTGCATATCGAACGTCCGTGTGAAAGTTCCGTGGGGGTTGAGACACTCTAGCATTTGGTCGACGATAACTTACCGTGGTATGTGATAAAGAACTAGTGTGTACAGAGCTCCAACAGCATCACACTAAGCACGTTCTAAACCCGCATCCTACCGATACTCAGATGCAGAGTGATAATACGAAAGCATCATCAAAGTAGCAATTTTCACACAATTTAGCCAAAAATCTGTTTCATGTTCTTGCGTCTTTTAAGTAAATTCTACTGCAAGATTGATTAAAGCCTCGCCAATTTCGCCTTCCGAAGGCGTCTACAAGATAGTACTCCACATCTCGCATAGAAATTCCAATCGCTAATGGTGATGTGATGAGTCTTCTTGGGTTTATATGGCTGAGCTGGCATCTTGACATTGGTCATGTATGCCTCCATGGTTTGGTAGGGCGTTCCTTAAATAGGTTACAATCAATACGACGTATTACCGAATAACAAATAGGAAATCAGAAATCGAAATCAATTATGTATTGGATATTTCTATGTAGGTTACTGTCTTACTTTTAGATGTAATAGTAGTCTATGATTAAGTAAGCTATTGTATGTCTGCTATTTTCTTCTTTCTAAATTGAAGTAGCCGATTCTTATATGCTAAATAATAGTTAAGAAGTAAAAGACTTAACAATAGATAACATTCTTTTTGGACCCTTTTAGGGTTGATAGACTATATCTGATTTTGGACTCCTCTCTTACTAAATTTTCTTAAAAATCTACTTAGACTATACAATATAAACTGAACTACTACCTAGATCTAGCTATAAGGTATAATAAAGTAATGTCACATATATTGATGAGACTAGTCGAATGTGTCGAACTCAGTTGCTTATAGAGTTTTAATAAATTTAGAAATCAATTCATATTTTTCATTTTCTTTATATGTCGTTTTGAGACTACGTAATAGGATCGCGCCTAGTGACATAAACACTTCCAATAAATCTATCCTTTGTGTGATACTGCTGCATATCTCTTCTGATACAAAACTGAACAAGATATTGGTAGGCAATGACTATTTTGTCAATTGTAACGTCACTTATGGTAGCATGGAACCCATACGATTCAAAGACATATACCTCTTAATTCATCAGCAGAAGTTCTCGATCATACATTCATTTAGATACACTGCGAGTAATACTGGTTCTGGGCTGTGCACGTAGTTCCAGTAACGCAAGTTCCAGATCCACTCCATCCAGATCCACCACATTGAGACCACCTTGGAAGTTCACCGCCAACTGGCGCACTTGTAGGATTCGACGCAACAGTTGAACTTGCTGGAACCGTCGCAGTTGACAGGGTAGTTGGAGTGGGAGTTGCCTGGCCGTTGATTGCATTGATGAGAACTGGCGAAAGACGGGAAGCTATGAGGGCATCACCCTGTGCATTAGGGTGAACACCATCTCGAAGCATACCGGAGGTATACCCAGTGCTGCAATCAGCGATCCAAATAGGTGAAGCAGTGGTATTCAGAGATCTGGCCCATGCTGGAATAGCATTGTTCAGATCCGTGACCTTAGCCTGGGCCATTGGAAGTGCGATAACTGTGTCGATCTACCATGAGATTAGCATATCTTTTTTACATGCAGATAGAAGCAAGCCTACAATAATTTTCATGTTTGGGTTGCTCGCCCGCATCAAACCAACCATCTTGGTATACGCGGCGGTGATTTCAGATGTACTCTTCGATTGCTGTGCAATATCGTTGGTACCCAACATGAACATGACCAAGTCAGGTTTTGCAGAGGAGAGCCAGCCCTGCAAGTTGTTGTTTGCAATGTTGATTGCTAGATATCCAGAATGACCCTCGTGATGCATATCCCAACCTTGCGTCTGTTCAGATTGTTAGTTATTGGTTAATTCGTTGAGCTTAAAACTAGCCTTCGCTGCACAGTTCTGGGGATTGTTGGTCATCGAGCCAACGAATTGCACTTTACTTGTGAGGCCGGCTGCTGCGAGATTGTCCCATACTGTTGCTCTCCAACATGTTATTTCAGTTATACTGTCTCCCAGAGGCACTGCGAACGAGTACGTTTAGTCTCCTTTACTTAGATGTCAGAAGTTTAGAACCACTTACTGATCTTCAGCTTTGCTTGAGCTAAAGCCAACCCAAAGAGAGTGGCAGTGGTGACAATACTCTGGAGGCACTTCATTATTTCCGTTTGGTGCGGTGGAGTTTTGAGAACTTTGGCCTGGAGTGTGGTAGCTATTTAACCTCACTTGACAGAACATCTGAGACCGGACGAATACTCATAAATATTTCCAAAGTTGATATTATTAGACACCTAGTTCCACTTCTCCGTGTTTTCAGTTGTTCCCATGAGCAAATTCCTCCAATCAAGGAATACGTTTCGAGGAGTTACAATGCGAGGTCCAAAGTCTTGATATGCCGATGATACTTTGAATAGATCCGTATGTCCTAATGATGTATCCTTAGGCTAGTATGTCTACTCTATCAGTAAAATAACCTCACCGTACCATTGGTCCGACAGTTGTATTTAATACTCATCCCAATGCACTATGATCCTTGACAAATCATAATGAATGGCGGAAGGAAACTACCTCTAGCTTATAACTATACTTTGTCAATTGTCTATGTAAGGCTGTGCTTCTTCGGTTATATCACAGCTATTTTGCCGCGTCGGCATTTGGTTGATACCCTGTAGAGAGTGAACTTCCCTTTAGCCAACACCAAACCCTCTAATTTGCAAAGAGACTCTCCGTGTTACGGAATTGAGTACACATTTCTTTCCGTTCTCAGGCTCACACGTCGTGAGGTATGGAAGTTACCACTTTCTTTAATAAATACCTAGGTACATAGAGTTGCAGAGGGTGACCTCTACAGATAAATTGCTCGATAACACTCATGATTTTGAGGCTGATCATCAGAGTGCTAAAATACAGATCAAAGGATGTATTCTGAGTCTTTTTCCCACGGTAACACGATTCCTTTTATTGAATTGAGAGCTACTTGAGTTGGGTTTGTTTAGGGAAATTTGTTCAGTGTAGAGTACTCTAGGTAGCGCAAGTGTAGCTCACATCTAGTCCCAATATAATAAGATGTCCTTTGTCAACTTTATGGCTAAGTATTCGCTACTCTCGATATTTTAATCTTTGACATTTTTCTCAATTCTCCTAAGCCGATCTAATGACTAGTGAATCGTGGCAAGCTTTTAAAATTAGTAATAGGGCGGGTTTGACACCGTCCTATTCTCCATTATCATCACAGCATCTCCCAGAAACAACTTTGGTCTTTTCATCAATAGCAAACAGAGGCTGTAATTTGCTCGATTCACCGACAACCACGTCATCAGTATAGATCGAGGTTTCATTCCTAC